>JACCDI011746350.1_pt1 | contig 11217 bp, 11 predicted proteins | sample 7442791 | NCBI WGS metagenome assembly JACCDI01 (sample SAMN15323434, study PRJNA562643) | freshwater metagenome | isolation source: river surface water | place: USA:Blue River Watershed | collected 2017-08-15
AGCGCATCCAGAACGGTGACTACGCCAAGATGTTCATCCAGGAAGGTCGCCTCAACTACCCGAGCATGACCGCCCGCCGCCGCAACACCGCCGACCACAGCATCGAAGTGGTGGGTGCCCAGCTGCGCGCCATGATGCCCTGGATCGCCAAGAACAAGCTGGTCGACCAGACCCGCAACTGATCGGGCGCCGCCTGCAAAAAAGGCCACTGCGGTGGCCTTTTTTCATTTCCGCACGGGCTTGGCATACACTCGCCCCGACAGACCGCCATGGGCGGCTCACACAAGGGAACACGATGGACCACGATATCGAACAGGATCAGGAACAGGCCCCGGGCCCGCGCAAGCCGCGCAAGGGCATCTACATCCTGCCCAACCTGTTCACACTGGCGGCCCTGTTCGGCGGCTTTTACGCCATCGTGATGGCCATGAATGGCCGCTTCGACATGGCCACCATCGGGGTGTTCTGTGCCATGGTGCTGGACAGCCTGGACGGCCGCGTCGCCCGCATGACCAACACCCAGAGCGCGTTTGGCGAGCAGATGGACTCGCTGGCCGACATGGTGTCCTTTGGGGCGGCCCCCGCCCTGATCGCCTACGAATGGGCGCTCAAGGGCTTGGGACGCTGGGGCTGGATCGCCGCCTTCGTGTACTGCGCCTGTGCCGCCTTGCGGCTGGCGCGTTTCAACGTCAACACGGCCGTGGTCGACAAGCGTTACTTTCAGGGCCTGCCCTCGCCAGCGGCCGCGGCTTTGGTGACTGGCTTCATCTGGATCATGACCGAGGCCGATGTGGCCGGCCCGACCCAGGCCTGGCCCATGTTTGTGATTGCCCTGTATGCCGGCCTGACCATGGTCACCAATGTCCCTTTCTACAGCGGCAAGGACGTGCATTTCAAGAAAAGCGTGCCCTTTGCGGTGGTGGTGCTGATCGCGCTGGCGATCGCGGTCATCAACATCCATCCGCCAACGGTGCTGTTTGGCCTGTTCATGGTCTACGGCTTGAGCGGCTATGCGCTTTATGCCTGGCGCAAGTTCAAGGGGCAGCCCACGAGCATGATCAGCACCTCGACCGACGAGCCCGACGAGCGGGGCCTGCACCAGTGAACCGGGCGACACGTCCGCGTCTTTTCTGTGCTACATTGCTGGCATGAACCGCAGCGCTCTGGCCCTACTACTCACGCCCCACGGGCGGGACGTGTAGCGCACGCACACATTTTCCCAAAGGCCCGTATGCACCCGCAGCGGGCCTTTTGCTTTGATGTCTTTCAGAAGCTGCGGTGGGATTCTCAGGAGTAACCATGGCTGACAAACTCATCATTTTTGACACCACCTTGCGCGATGGCGAACAGTCGCCCGGCGCCTCCATGACCCGTGATGAAAAGCTGCGCATCGCCCGCCAGCTCGAGCGGCTGCGTGTGGATGTCATCGAGGCGGGTTTTGCCGCCAGTTCCAACGGCGACTTCGAGGCGGTGCAGACCATCGCCAACGCCATCAAGGACTCCACCGTCTGCTCGCTCTCGCGTGCCAACGACCGTGACATCTCGCGCGCTGCCGAAGCCCTCCAGGGCGCCAACAGCGGCCGCATCCACACCTTCATTGCGACGTCGCCGCTGCACATGGAAAAGAAGCTGCGCATGACGCCCGAGCAGGTGCTCGAACAGGCCAAGCAAGCCGTGCGCTTTGCGCGCAACCTGTGTGGCGACATCGAGTTCAGCGCCGAAGACGGCTACCGCAGCGAGATCGACTTCCTGGCCCGAGTGGTCGAGGCTGTGATCAAGGAAGGCGCCACCACCATCAACATCCCCGATACCGTGGGTTACGCGATTCCCGAGCTCTACGGCAACTTCATCAAGACCCTGCGCGAGAAGGTGCCCAATGCCGACAAGGCCATCTGGTCGGTGCATTGCCACAACGACCTGGGCATGGCGGTCGCCAATTCGCTGGCCGGCGTCAAGGTCGGTGGCGCGCGCCAGATCGAGTGCACCATCAACGGCCTGGGTGAACGCGCCGGTAACTGCTCGCTCGAAGAAGTCGTCATGGCGGTCAAGACGCGCCGCGATTTCTTCGGCCTGGACGTGAACATCGACACCCAGCACATCGTCGCCGCCAGCCGCATGGTCAGCCAGACCACCGGCTTTGTGGTGCAGCCCAACAAGGCTGTGGTGGGCGCCAATGCCTTCGCACATGCCTCGGGCATTCACCAGGATGGGGTGCTCAAGGCCCGTGACACCTATGAAATCATGCGTGCCGAAGATGTGGGCTGGAGCGCCAACAAGATCGTGCTGGGCAAGCTTTCAGGTCGCAACGCCTTCAAGCAACGCCTGCAGGAGCTGGGCGTCGAACTCGAGAGCGAAACCGAGATCAATGCCGCATTCGCCCGTTTCAAGGAACTGGCCGATCGCAAGAGCGAAATCTTTGACGAGGACATCCTGGCCCTGGTGAGCGACGAAAGCGTCACCAGCGAGAAGGAGCAATACGGTTTCGTCTCCCTCTCGCAACGCAGCGAAACCGGCGAACAGCCCAGTGCCAGCATCGTCTTCACGGTCGATGGCAAGGAGGTCAAGGGCGAGTCAACCGGCAACGGCCCGGTGGACGCCTCGCTCAAGGCCATCGAATCGCATGTCAAAAGCGGCGCCGAAATGGTGCTGTACTCGGTCAACGCCATCAGCGGCTCGACCGAGAGCCAGGGCGAGGTGACGGTTCGCCTGCAAAACAGTGGCCGGGTGGTCAACGGGGTCGGCGCCGATCCTGACATCGTCGTGGCTTCGGCCAAGGCTTACCTGAGCGCGCTCAACAAGCTGCAAAGCAAGGCCGACCGGGTTGCGGCGCAAGGCTGAACGAGGCCATGAGGGACTTGTCGTGTTGCTTGAAACTCATTACGCAAGTGATTGATCTTGCGTAACTTTTATCAAAGACGTACACTCGCACAAGTTTTATCAAATTTGCTGCTCTGTGACATGCTGAAGTCTTGCTTGAACCGCCATTTCTCCTCCTTGCCGCGTCTGGTCACAGCAGGCCTTCTGGGTCTGTCCCTGACCGTGGCCAGCCCGGTCTGGGCGCAGGGCAGCCCGGCGCAAAAGCAGACAGCCTCTTCGGCCAAGAAAAAAGCCGCCAAGGCCCCGGTGGCCAAGACCAGCCCCCGTGTGGCCCGGGCAGTGCGAGCCACCCCGGCGGTGGCCGGCAAACCCTCGTATGGCCAGATGGCTGGTCTGCACGCGGTCAATGACCCGCTGGACCTGCGCTCCAGCGTCGCCCTGGTGATCGATCAGGACACCCACGAAGTGCTGCTGCGCAAGAACGACAGCGCCGTGCTGCCGATCGCGTCGCTGACCAAGCTCATGACCGGCCTGGTGATTGCCGAAGCCAGCCTGCCCTCGGCCGAGATGATCACCATCACCCAGGACGATGTGGACACGGAAAAGGGCAGCAGCTCGCGTCTGGCGGTGGGCTCCGTCCTCTCGCGTGGTGACTTGCTGCACCTGGCCCTGATGTCCAGCGAAAACCGCGCCGCCCATGCGCTGGGTCGCACATTCCCGGGCGGGCTTGACGCCTTTGTGTCCCGCATGAACCTGCGTGCTCAGCAGCTGGGCATGCGCGACACGCGCTACGTGGAGCCGACCGGACTGTCCAGCCGTAACCAGTCCAGCGCCCATGACCTGGCCACCCTGGTGGCTGCAGCCTACAAGGAGCCGGTGCTGCGCGAGCTGTCCACTTCCCCCGGTCGCGAGATCGAGGTGGGGCGCCGTGTACTGCAGTACAACAACACCAACCGCCTGGTCAAGAACCCGCAGTGGGACATCGGCTTGCAAAAAACGGGTTACATCTCCGAGGCCGGCCAATGCCTGGTCATGCAGGCCCACGTTGCAGGCCGCAAGCTGATCATGGTGTTCCTCGACTCGGCTGGCAAATTGAGCCGCATCGCCGATGCCGAACGCGTTCGCCGCTGGCTGGAGAACTCTGGCCGTGCCGCAGCCGCAGGGCACAACCCGGCTGCCCGGCAGGGTTGATCAGCCTGATTCCCTCTGGCAAGGGCCTGCACAGCAGGCCCTTTTTTCCTGGCGGACGGGGCTTGGCCAAGCCGGCAGCCCGTTCAGGGTTGGGTGGACTTGTGACCCAGCGACGCTGAAATCTGGTCGGCAGTGGCTTGCAGCTTGGGCAGCCACTCTTCATCGAGCCGGTCGGCCGGTGCAGAGATCGACAGACCCGCCTGCAGTTTGCCCTGATCGTCGTAAATGCCGGCAGCGATGCAGCGCACCCCCAGCTCCAGTTCTTCGTTGTCTCGTGCGATGCCGGACTGGCGCACCCGCGAGAGTTCCCTTTCGAGCACCGGCAGCAAGGTGATGCTGTTGCGGGTGTGCCCCGACAGGCCCGTGCGGGTGGCATAGCCACGCACGCGCACCGGATCATCGGCCGCCAGGAAGAGTTTGCCCACGGAAGTCAGGTGCAAGGGCGCGCGTCCGCCAATGGCGCGCACCACCTGCATGCCCGAGCGTTCGCTGTAGGCACGTTCGATGTAGACGATCTCGTCGCCTTGCCTGACCGACAGGTTGACCGGTTGCTGGATGAGCTTGTGCAGATCGCGCATGGGCTCGAGTGCCGCGTCGCGCACATTGAGCCGGCCCTTGACCATGTTGCCCAGCTCCAGCAGGCGCATGCCCAGCCGGTAGCTGCCCGCCTCGGGGCGGTCGACAAAACGGCCCACCGTCAGGTCATTGAGGATGCGGTGGGCGGTGGAGGGATGCAGACCGGTTTTTTCGCTGATTTCCTTGAGGGAAATGGCTTCTTCCCGGCTCGCCAGCACGTCGATCAAGGTGAACATCCGTTCGATGACCTGGATGGTGGGTGTGGCCGGCGCGTTGATGTCAGCTTTTCTCATGGGACTGCTCAAAGAAAAGGTGATTTTATGTCGTGAAAAGGAATTTCGTGTTCAAAGCGTCTGCCAGAGCCCGTCCACCAGGGTTTCGCAGGGCCTGAAACTGGCCTTGTAGTTCATTTTGGGGCTCTGCTCGATCCAGTAGCCCAGGTAGACATGCGGCAGTCCGAGTTGCCGGGCCTGCTCGATCTGCCAGAGCACGCCGTAGGTGCCGTAGCTGGCGCCGGGAGTATCGGGCTCGTAGAAGGTGTAGACCGCCGAAATCCCGTCGTTGAGCACGTCCACGATGCTGACCATCCGCAGGGCGCCATCCGAGGGCTCCCGGAATTCGACCAGGCGGGAGTTGACGCGGCTTTGCAGCAGAAACTGGGTGTACTGGTCGGCGCTGTCATGGTCCATGCCGCCGCCCGCATGGCGGCGGTGCTGGTAGCGCAGGTAAAGATCGTAGTGTTCCTGATCGAAATGCAGGTTCATCACGCGTGCCTGAAGATCGCCATGCCGTGCCTGGCTCCTGCGCTGGCTGCGCGAGGGAGCGAAGCGCCCCACGTCCACCCGCAGTGGCACACAGGCCTGGCAGCCATCGCAATAGGGGCGATAGGTGAACATGCCGCTGCGCCGAAAGCCTTTGCTGACCAGGTCGGAGTAAGTCTCGTTGTGGATCAGGTGGCTGGGCGTGGCCACCTGCGAGCGTGCCTGCCGGTTCGGCAGGTAACTGCAGGGGTAGGGCGCAGTCGCGTAGAACTGGATCGCCTGAAGGGGGAAGTCCTGAAGCAGGGTCACGGCGAGGGGTCACAAAGCAATGCGTCCCAGTATAGGGTTTCCCGGGGCCAGTCGATGGCTGGTTGGTCTTGTGCCTGTTGCACATGGTCGAGGAACTGGGCACGCGGCATCTCGGCTGCGCCCAGCGAGGCCAGGTGCCGGGTGTTTTGCTGGCAATCGATCATGCCGACCCCGTGGTGGCGCGCCACGCTCACCAGCAGGCTCAGTGCCATCTTGGAGCCATCGCGCACGGTGGTGAACATGGACTCGCCAAACACCGCCCGGCCCAGGGCCACGAAATACAGGCCAGCCACCAGCTGATCGTTCTGCCAGAGTTCCGCACTGTGCGCCAGGCCACGGTGGTGCAGCGCGGTGTAGGCCCGCACGATGTCGGGCACGATCCAGCTGCCGCGTTGCCCCACCCGTGGCTGGCTGGCGCAGCGTGCCATGACCTGGGGAAAATCGCGGTCAAAGACCAGCGCCACGTCGGGGCGTGCGAGCCACTGACGCAGCGACTGCCTGAGCGAGCGACGAAAGCGGAAGTGGCCCGGTTGCAGCACCATGCGCGGATCGGGACTCCACCACAGCACCGGCTGGCCGGCGCTGTACCAGGGAAAGATGCCTTGCCGGTAAGCTCGTTCGAGCTGCCGGTCATCCAGCGCGGCACCGGCTGCCAGCAGGCCAGGGGCAGGGCTGTCGGCACCCCAGGCCGTGGAGACCGGCGGAAACGCCTGCCCTGGCGCCAGCCAGGGCAAGGGTGGGGGCGAGGCTTGTTCCTGCATGCGGCGATTAGACAACAACGCCGCCTTTCGATTTATGCTTGCCGCATGAAGCTCTACAACTACTTCCGTTCTTCCGCGTCGTTTCGTGTGCGCATCGCCCTCGAGATCAAGGGCCTGAGCTACGACTACGTCCCGGTGCACCTGGTCAAGGGCGAGCACAAGCAGCCCGGTTATGCAGCGCTGGCCCCCGAAATGCTGGTGCCGCACCTGGAGGTGGATGGCCACAATCTGGCCCAGTCGATGGCCATCATCGAATATCTGGACGAGACCCACCCCGAACCCGCGCTGCTGCCGGTCGACCCGCTCGGGCGTGCCCAGGTTCGCGCGCTGGCCCAGTCGATCGCCTGCGAGATCCATCCGCTCAACAACCTGCGGGTGCTCAAGTACCTCGTGAAGGAACTGGGGGCGAGCGAAGAGGCCAAGAACACCTGGTACCGCCACTGGGTGCGCAGCGGGCTCGAAGCCTTTGAGCGGCAGCTGGCGCAGCTGCCCGCCTCGCGCTTTTGCTGGGGCGATGCGCCGACCCTGGCCGACTGCTGCCTGGTGCCGCAGATCTTCAACGGCCAGCGCTTCGATGTGAATTTCGACGGCTTGCCCCGCACCATGGCGGCTTTCGAGGCCTGCATGGCTCTGCCGGCTTTCCAGCGGGCACAGCCCTCCAGCTGCCCGGACTTCGAAGCCTGATGCCGATCCGCAATGCTTTTGACCGCCTGACCGACCTGCCGCCGGGTGTGGGGGCCTGGATGAGCACCCGCGAAGGCGGTCACTCGTCCGCGCCCTGGGACAGCCTCAATCTGGGTGACCACGTGGGGGATGCCCAGGCCGATGTGCGGGCCAATCGCCAGCAGTTGGCCGACACGCTTGGCGTGCGGCCTGTGTTCCTGCAGCAGGTGCACGGCACCGGTGTGCTCGAACTGGGCCCGCAGACTCCCGATGGTGCGCAGGCCGACGCCTGCTTCACCTTTGCCACTGGCGTGGCCTGCACCATCATGGTGGCCGATTGCCTGCCGGTGTTGCTCTGGGACGCCGAGGGCCAGTGGGTCGCCGCAGCCCATGCGGGCTGGCGTGGCCTGGCCGGAGAGGGCGGGGCGGGTGTGCTCGAGAGCCTCTGGGCGGCTTTGGCCGCCCGTGGCGCCAGGCCGGATCGGGCGCATGTCTGGCTCGGACCCTGCATTGGCCCCGAGGCCTTCGAGGTCGGGCCGGAGGTGATGCAGGCGTTTGTGCAGGCCCAGCCCGATGCGGCCGCTGCCTTCAGGCCGGGGCAGGGCGGGCGCCTGATGGCCAACTTGCCTGCGCTGGCGCGCCTGCGCTTGCGCCGCCTGGGGCTGACTGCGGTGTCGGGCAATGACGGCGCCAGCACATGGTGCACTGTTTCAAGGCCGGCGCTCTTCTTCTCGCACCGGCGTGATGCTGTTCGGCTCGGCAGCAGTGGGCGCATGGCCGCCTGCATCTGGCGCGGCTGACTCAGCCGCCTTCAGCGCACGTTTGCGCGCCGGTGTGCCCAGGATGTAGACCACGATCGACAGCGGCAATGCGCCATAAAGTATCAAGGTCATGATGGCCCCGAGCACCGTGCCCTGTGGCGAGAAGGCCTCGGCCAGGCTCATCAGCACGACCACGTAAAACCATGCAATCACGACGAGGTACATTTTTTTCAGGTACGTCTCAGGAACGTCTGTAATTTTGGTGACAATGAAAACATCGACACTGCAAGTGTTCGATGCCGATGAAGGCGCATCAGGAGACACTCGAGATGGACACGACACCGCAATTCTGGGCCCAAATGGGTGAAGCCTTCCAGCAAAACCTCGGCAAAAGCTTTGCTCAGGCCATGCAGCACTTCCAGACGATCGATCTGGGTGGCCTCAAGCCGCAAGCGGCCAGCCTGCCCAGCCTGAAATTCCAACCCGAAAAAATGCAGGCCCTGCAGGCCCAGTACTTCAAGGAAGCCACCGAGCTCTGGAACCAGAGCCTGCACAACAGCCTGCAGATCAAGGACCGCCGGTTCTCGGGCGAAGCCTGGAACAGCAACCCTGTGGCCGCCTTCAATGCCGCCACCTACCTGCTCAATGCCCGCACCCTCATGGGCCTGGCCGATGCGGTCGACGCCGACGCCAAGACCCGCAGCCGCATCCGTTTTGCCGTGGAGCAATGGGTGGCGGCTGCCGCGCCGAGCAACTTCCTGGCCTTCAATGCCGAAGCCCAGAAGAAAGCCATCGACACCCAGGGTGAGAGCATCGCCAAGGGCGTCAAGAACCTGATGCACGACGTGCAGCAGGGCCATGTATCCATGACCGACGAAAGCCTCTTCGAGGTCGGCAAGAACGTGGCCACCACCCAAGGTGCGGTGGTGTTCGAGAACGACTATTTCCAGCTCATCGAATACAAGCCGCTCACGGCCAAGGTCTACGAGCGCCCCTTCCTGCTGGTGCCCCCCTGCATCAACAAGTTCTACATCCTGGACCTGCAGCCCGAGAACTCCTTCATCCGCTACGCCGTCAGCCAGGGCCACCGCTGCTTTGTCGTGAGCTGGCGCAACCCCGACGACTCCATGGCCAAGGCCACCTGGGACGACTACATCGAGCAGGCGGCCATCACGGCCATCCACAAGGTGCAGGACATCACCGGCTCGGCCAAGATCAACACGCTGGGCTTCTGCGTGGGCGGCACCATCCTGTCGACCGCATTGGCCGTGCTTGCGGCCCGTGGCGAAAAGCCCGCCGCCAGCACCACCTTGCTGACCACGCTGATCGATTTCACCGACACCGGCATCCTCGACGTGTTCATCGACGAGAACTTCGTCAAGTTCCGCGAGATGCAGATGGGCAAGGGCGGCATGATGAAAGGCCAGGACCTGGCTTCGACCTTCAGCTTCCTGCGTCCCAACGACCTGGTCTGGAACTACGTGGTGGGCAACTACCTCAAGGGCGAAACCCCGCCACCCTTCGACCTGCTCTACTGGAACAGCGACTCGACCAACCTGCCCGGCCCCTTCTATGCCTGGTACCTGCGCAACACCTACCTCGAAAACAACCTGATCAAGCCCGGCAAGGCCACCGTCTGCGGCGAAAAGATCGACCTGCGCAAGCTCGACATGCCGATCTACATCTACGGCTCGCGCGAAGACCACATCGTGCCGATCGGCGGCGCCTACGGCAGCACCCAGGTGTTCCCGGGCAAGAAGCGCTTCGTCATGGGCGCATCCGGGCACATTGCCGGCGTGATCAATCCGCCTGCTGCCAAAAAACGCAGCCACTGGCTGGGCGCGGAGGGCAAGTTCCCCAAAGACGTGAACGACTGGATCGCCAGCGCCAAGGAGCTGCCTGGCAGCTGGTGGAGCGACTGGTCGAACTGGCTCAAAACCCATGCGGGCAAGCAGATCGCTGCACCCAAGACTTACGGCAAAGGCGCCAAATACAAGGCCATCGAGCCGGCACCTGGCCGCTACGTGAAGGCGAAAGCCTGATTTTTCTGAAAGAAGGAGACCCCCAAGTGGAAGACATCGTGATCGTATCGGCGGCCCGTACCGCTGTAGGCAAATTCGGAGGCTCCTTGGCCAGGACGGCCGCGCCCGAACTGGGCAGCATCGTGATCCGCGAAGCCATCGCCCGCGCCGGCCTGCAGGCCGACCAGATCGGTGAAGTGATCATGGGCCAGGTGCTCACGGCCGGCAGCGGCCAGAACCCGGCCCGCCAGGCCATGATGAAGGCTGGCGTGGCCAAGGAAACGCCAGCGCTGACCATCAACGCCGTGTGCGGCTCCGGCCTGAAGGCTGTCATGCTCGCCGCGCAGGCCGTGGCCTGGGGCGACAGCGAGATCGTGGTCGCGGGCGGTCAGGAAAACATGAGCGCCTCGCCCCATGTGCTCATGGGCAGCCGCGACGGCCAGCGCATGGGCAACTGGAACATGGTCGACTCCATGATCGTCGACGGCCTGTGGGACGTCTACAACCAGTACCACATGGGCATCACCGCCGAGAACGTGGCCAAGGCGCACGGCATCACCCGCGACATGCAGGACGAACTGGCCCTGGCCAGCCAGCGCAAGGCCTCGGCCGCGCAGGACGCCGGCAAGTTCAAGGACGAGATCGTTGACGTGGTCATTCCGCAGAAAAAGGGCGACCCGCTCGTCTTCAACAGCGACGAATTCATCAACAAGAAAACCAGTGCCGAAGCCCTCGCCGGTCTGCGCCCCGCTTTTGACAAGGCCGGCAGCGTGACCGCAGGCAACGCCTCGGGCATCAACGACGGCGCCGCCGCCGTGGTCGTCATGAGCGCCAAAAAGGCCGCTGCCCTGGGCCTCAAGCCGCTGGCGCGCATTGCCGCTTTCGGCACCTCCGGTCTGGACCCGGCCACCATGGGCATGGGCCCGGTGCCGGCCTCGCAAAAGGCCCTGGCCCGTGCCGGCTGGAAAGCCCAGGACGTCGATCTGTTCGAACTCAACGAAGCCTTTGCCGCGCAGGCCTGCGCCGTCAACAAGGCTTTGGACATTGATCCGCTCAAGGTCAACGTCAACGGTGGCGCCATTGCCATCGGCCACCCCATTGGCGCTTCGGGCTGCCGCATCCTCGTCACCCTGCTGCATGAAATGCAGCGCCGTCAGGCCAGCAAGGGCCTGGCCGCGCTGTGCATCGGCGGTGGCATGGGCGTGTCGCTCGCCATTGAGCGCGTCTGATCATTTCCCTCAGCACTCATCACAAGGAGACAAACCATGAGTCAAAAAGTTGCTTACGTCGCCGGCGGCATGGGCGGCATCGGTACCGCCATCTGCCAGCGCCTGCACAAGGAGGGGTTCAAGGTCAT
>JACCDI010004232.1_pt1 | contig 11216 bp, 13 predicted proteins | sample 7442791 | NCBI WGS metagenome assembly JACCDI01 (sample SAMN15323434, study PRJNA562643) | freshwater metagenome | isolation source: river surface water | place: USA:Blue River Watershed | collected 2017-08-15
ATCCTCCAACAAAAATGTGATGTTTTGCAATACAGGGGAAGACAGGCACATGCATGTGGGAAAATTCAAACAATTTGGAAAAAAAGACATCTTCAATATGATGGAGAAATCTTGATGATCTTAGCCAGTCACCACAGCTGGTCAAAAATGCAACCACAATAAAAAGATCCAACTCAATGCAATGATTTTGTTGCTACTGCATTGATCCACGCAGCAGCAAAGAATCTACATTATGCATTAGTGCTTTGATGTATACTGTGTGAAGAGTGATGGTATTTTTCAATATATAGTTTAGAAATAATTCAGGAGCTCTTGATGTGGCTGTGCATATAACATCAATATAATGAACTTTTTGCAGTATAATTACATGTATAACATAAATTTCATTATGGTGTATAATGAATTCATTCTCTGTAGTTTTGATAATGAAAAGAAGTTTTGAGTCATAAGATGACCATATACAATTATTGATGACCAGTCATTTGTCAATTTTTCCTACAAAAATACATTTTATGTAGGTATTGCATTACAATCTTGTAAAAAACTAAACATAATATACTTTAATAGACTATGTGGTACTTTTCTTGATATAGTACCTAATGTTTATTTCGATTTCTACATAAATTGTTCTGTATATATATAATACATCAAGAAGCAACAAGACATTGGGTAGCAAAACAATGTTGGGAGGCAAACCAACATTGGGAAGGCACACAGTAGGATGCAATGCCATGAGGGAGGCAAGGTGACTGTGGCCAATGTAACAAGGGGAGCAGATGCAGCAATGGGAGCAGATACAGTGATGAAATCAGATGCAATGATGGGATAAGATATAACAATTGGAGTAGATTCAATGAGAAGATGTAATGCAAAAAGGGAATACAATGCAAAAAAGGGATGCAACCCCACAAGGGGAGATGATGTGATGAGGGGAGGTGGTACATGAGGGGAGGCAATGCAACAGTGGGTGCTGTTGTGACAATGAAAGACAAAATGATAATAACTTGTGTTTTTCACAAAACTTACCAGTGCAGCAACAAAATTGAATTTGTAGGGGGGGATGGAGGTCATGGGGTAAATTATGCATGGAGTAGCAGTGGTTATTATATTATTTTCTTTTGAGCAGTAGTGAAATAATAAAAAGTTTTCTTAGTTTAAAGTGCTTGCATGGGGGAAGGAAAAATTTATGTATTCAAATTTTTCCTTCATAGTTTCATACATGTATGGTACTTAATTTTTTCATACTAACTCAAAGTGTGATACTTATTGTTGTGTTTTTAATTTATTTTTTAATTTTTTGCATTGCCCTGCTATAGTCCTTGTTAATAAAAATTGCATGTATGCATACCCTATGTATGAAAGAAACCAAAACATGCATTATGAATATACAATAAATATTCAAATGTGAAGAATGACAAAGATTCTGCAAAAGTTGTAAGCAAGACACACATTACACAAAAAATGATATGGATATGCACTATGAAAACCCAATAACAAAAATTTTATCAATTTGTTATGAAAACACTATACAATCCAATAAGAATTGCTCATTACACTATCCATACATAATACAAACAGTATTTGCTATACACACATTGTACATGGATGTCTGGTATTCATAATGCATAAAGAACATACAGGATACAACCAATTGTACAATCCTTCTATCACTTATTTGTTTGCTAAGATTTCCTGATAGTCTCACCACCAAGGAATTCGTCTTCCAACTTTAAAGTGGAAAAATTTACCACTGGTAGTGGTATGTGTGTAAGGAGGACTGGATTCTTGGAAATTTTTTTTGGTGGATGAACAAACATGCAAAATTCAGGGAGACGCAAGTATAAAATGTGATGCAGCAAATTCAAATAACTTGGGAGTGGTATCCAAACCAACTACATTGGAGACGATAGCTTCACTTATGACATCTGTTTCTGCAATGAACCTGTGGATAAAAACTCCTTGTAGATGGATTTCTTCAAATGCACTCACATATACTTCACATGTTTGGGATTTTGAAAGTGCAAGATGGGTAATCTATTCAACTTCACCAATCTTGCCTTGGTTCATGTGATTTTGAAAAGAGCTCATGGTTATGCTCCTACATACTAGTATGATATATGATTTGGCATTGCAAGAGAAAGTAGTGGATTGTTGGAGTCTGCTAACTAGGTCCTTGAGCAAGTGGTTGCAGAATCTCAGAAGAGAAATTAGAAGTGCCTAAAGAGGCTCAGTTCTCCTGCCATTGGTGATAGAGATGTGGGCCATAGGCACACTACAAGATGAGTATCAGGGGACTTAGGTACTTCAAATCACAAAGTGGCATATCCATGATAAGGAATAAACAAAAAAAGTAAATGGCTTGGGTACAGGGTTGGTGATTAGATCAGAAGTGCCCCAATTGCCTCATGTGACCCAGCAGGGCTGTTCTGCCTGGCAGTGCAAGGGGAGGCCATGGAGATCAAGGGTTAGGGCGGTGGTGTGAGACCATACCAAGTAGAAAGTATTTCTGAGATACAATAGTAAGGAGGGGCTTTGCCAATGTAACCAATTCTGGACAAAGGAATCAGAGAATTTGGCCTGGTGGAGTAGGTTTATAGCTGTGATGAAAATGGAGTGGGATGACCATGCCTGGATGTTGGGGTGCTTGTCAGGTAAGAGGTGGGATGATTTGGCAGCAAGACAGAAGAAAGTGTTGGCCAAGGTAATGTACTGAAAAGGGATGGACGCATCCCTGGAGGGGCATATTCCCAAAAAGTGGGGAGGCTTCTGGCCCAGGTAGGTAGTGCACCAGATAATCCTGAGGGTGATGGCAACAGGTCAGAGCTTTGGGCTTGTTGCATCTTGGAAGAATGGAATTTTCTCACTTTTCTGTTTGTTTTTCTGAGTGTGCCAGCAGATGCAAATGCAGGTACCTGTGGGACAAGGGCAGAAGAGGGCATTGACAAAGGGTATTGCTCCTTTCCAAAAAAATCAAAATTGGTAGAGATGAATGTCTAGATGGGTTATTGGGTGGGCAAAGTGCAGATGCAGGAGTAGTCTGATCAGTGTGGCTGGCTCCACTTGGATGAAAAGTAACCAGCATACTGTCCAAGGATGATCCTGTCAAAAATGGCCCTGTGGGAATGATCCAAAGGGATACTGCCCATATGCATTAGCATCCAGAGGGTCATATTGTCAGAGATTATGTTTTGCCAACTTGAAATGGTTTTGTAGTTTTTTGGGGTGGAAATGATGATCACAATGAAGTTGACCTTGGAGGTAAAAAGAAACAGGAGCCCCCTGTTGGTGAAGAGTTTGCAAGCTGTGGTGATATTCTGTTTGACTGTATTGGATTGGATGGTCTAGCCTATGATGGTGTCTCCTTTGATGAGGGATGCAGCACAGCAGGCAAGGAAGTAGTTCTGTGTGGAGGGGACTGGGATCTGGGAACAGGGGTCTCCTAGATGGTGCCTGAAACAGAAGGCAAGAAAGGGTTTCTGTCTTTCAAGGTTAGTTTTTGCAGGTTTGGTTCACTTGTATTGGGTAACCTTGCTAGCAACAGTGCATCCAAGATGTATGAGACTAGCTCTACATTTGGGTGGAAGAATTTTCAGTGCCACAGCTGTGGAAAATCCTGCAAACTTCTTCCCTGCAAAGAAGCCGCCGCAACCACTGGGTGCTGTGATGGTGATGAGGAGATTCTCAAGATCCCACAGTGTGGTGCAAGCTAAAGTGGGAGTTGATGGATTGTTAGAGGTGGTGCCAAGTATGAACTTAGATGCATCAGAATCTGTGACAGTGGAGGAGAGGAGGAGAGCTTGGATCCTCATTTATTCAGTGACAACAAGGATGCCTGTGAACGGAAGTAACTAATGTACTATTGTTATGTTGTGACTTCAGGTCCTAAACATCTGTTCAGTTCAAGCTCTGATCAAGACAATGGCAATGCTGGTAGGCCCACAATTAGGCAAGTCAATGTTGTTAATCCAGAGGTCTTACTTATTGCAAAAACCCCTGACTGTAGAGATGATAAAGTTAGTGACCATAGATCTTTGATTGGAAACTTAGCTCAAACATATGATGGTGATGAATTAAAGTCTTTGTTGGGTAGTGAAAGTAACCATGATAATAATATTCAAGATGAGTGTGGAGAAGTAATTAATGATTTAGAGTCTGATGAATATTATGAAGGAGAACCAATGGTAGATACTTCTGTAGAGCATGTTGGTAAGGGATTTTGAGTAGTCATTGGTGTTGATATGAAAGAAGATTCAATTCCTGAAGGGGGTACAACATTCAATGCCTAATTCCAAGTGAACATGAAACTATTTTGGTACCAAAATTGGTTGGAAAGAATTAGAACAAGATGAATGTACCTGAATAATACTCCATAGTCATGGAGAATAACATCAACCATTTCAAGATCCCAAATTGTGTGTTCATATTATATTTTTACTTTTCTACTTTGTGTACAGTATGGACAACCAATTTTGACTAACTATTTATTTTATTATTAGAAATTTTTTATCCATCTTATTTCTTTTTGGTATGAAATCGTTTTGTGGGTACCTGGGTGAGTAAATTTTGTAGTGTGATGATTTATCATGAAGTTATCATTTTGTATATTTTATAGTAAATGATCCCAAGCCTTTGCAGAATATTCCATCACTATTTGCTGTTGGAAGGTTTGCCTTTGAAATGGTTAGTACAGAGAAGTGCTCTGATCAATACCTCATGTTGAATGAATTTTTGAAGAGGTGACAAGTTTAAACAAAGCAACTTACAAAATTGAGAGTGAAGAAAATGCAACAATTTCTGGTTGTGGCATTAATTAACCTCTTTACTTTTGATTCCATAAAAGTTGGAATGAAGAAGAATGGTAGAATATTAATGGTTTTGACCCTGGGAAAGTGAAGAGTGTCCAAGATCAGTACCAGCCATCAGAAGTGAAACAATCTTTGGATCCAAATTTTCATTGTTCAAAATTATACACATTTGGCTAGAATTAATATTGTGGATGCAGTAGTGTTTTTAAATGGATCATTTATGATTCTGCCACATTTGAAAAGTAATGTCTTTAATGACAAAACTGAACATGACAGATTCAATAGTACAAACAGTTCAAAGTTTGAAAACTAAAAACATTCCAATCCCATATGGCATATCACATCAAATTAATTCACAAGCTTATCTGCACATCTAAGTTATTTCAAATATTATTATTTTATTTCATTCTTTAGTTGCTATGAATAATATAATTTGTGATTCATTCACTAGACTCTCCTGCTGTCAAGTTCATCAATGCATATACTATGGACAGCAGGCAATATCACAATTTTGAATTGTTGAAAACTTGGAAAAATGAGTTCCATTCATTTTATGAGCAAAGTGTTGTCATTTTTACATCTTGTGTGGCTTAAAAACGTGGAGAGAAGCCTGTCAATATGAAAGTGACCACTACAATTGATGAGTTTATTCCAAAGTTTTATCTGGTGTATGGCACCTTCATAAGTGGAATTACACCCATATTGGCTGATAGGTTGATCAAAATGGGAATTTTGTGGTGAATGTGACTCCAAAAATTGCTGCATTCTGGAATTGTAATGTGTTGGAAGAGTGGAATGAACAATACTCCAATGGCAACAATTCCAAACGATCATGTGAGAATTAATATTGTGCACTTTAGCAATGAGTAAACTTAATTTTTGTGTTTGTATGACATATATGTGTGGTTATGATTGAATTAATGAGTAGGCAAAAATTAATAGACAAAACCACTTTCTCCATATCTTTTACATGAAATGACTTATAAATATAAGTTGAAATTATTGCCTTCATATTTTCATGTGGAAAAGAGACTATTGAAATGTTGTATCATTTCACAAATTAGAGTGTAGCATTTCACATCTTTTTTCATAATAATTATTTTTATGACATAGTATACAAATTCCAAATTTGTACACTAGGTCATAGAAATATTTATAAAAAAAACATGACAACTGGCAATATTCAATGTTCAAGAAACTATGACAAAATTCAAATATCTAATTTCAAACAAATTGTCATGACAGTTTGAAAATAAAATTATGCCATTAATTCAATTTGCCTTCATACAAAATATAATATTTTTTATTGCTTTGCTTCTAAAAAGTCTTTTAGTATCATATAAATCTTATTCCTGTAAGTCCTTTTCTGTTTCTTTCTTTACTGATCTTTTGTAAATTTCATTCCAGTGAATTCTAACATTCCATTATCTCCACCTCTCATACCAAGTTCATTTGCAATAGGTTGGCAGTTACTCATTTTTATTACCCCTTTTTTAGGGGTAACTTACCCATTAAAGAGTAAATACCACATAACTCCTCAATTACCCCAGTAATCCATTTTTTACCCCAAAATTTATTGGGGGTAAAAAAATGGTTAGTAGACAAGGTGGAGCATGAGGAGGTAATGGATCACAATTTGAAATATATATGTGTGTGTTGATTGTTTGGTGTGCAAATAATGTTCAATTCCTACGTGAAATTTGGGAAATGAGGAGTAAGAAATAAATACAAGCTGATAGTTGACAGTCATTAGTCTGGATGCTTAAAATTCACAGAGGGGTAATTGAAATGATACTCTTTGACCATTACTCGAATTTGGGTAATAACATCCCCTCAAAAAGGGGTAATAAAGAGTAACTGAGGGGTAATCAGGCATTGCCTGGGGTTTGATGTTTGCTTACCATGTGATCATTTAGAATAAACTCCAAAGTTTCATCACACTGTATTCTCAATTTATTTTTTCATATTCTTCCATTCTTGTCAGCATCTTTGCTACATTTGCAACTGATTGATGCATGAAACGTCCTTCTTGAGACAATGAATTTTCTACATGCGCTGACAGTTCTTGTTCCTTATTATAGTTTATTCATCTGATTTTAATGCAATGATTGCTATCAAATGTACAATATTCTTTGTTTGTGCAGCTGCTCTGTAAAATGACACAACTACAGTTGTTGTATTGCTACTAAATAATCCAGGTAATCAAAACATAGAGACTTTGAGATAGTGATCAGGTTGATCTGATGCATTAGATGAAACTCTAGCATTTACGCCCATTGGTTTGGCGAGGTTCACAATTATATTTCCATCTGGAATCTGGATTAATAAAAATTAAAGGTTGATTTCAAGAAAATATTTCTTTCAAGTTCTTTTGAATGTTGTAGGACAAACTTGAATCCATTGCTAGGTATAATTTGGTTGATAGAAAGTCTAAATTTAGTTGATGTATTTCATTTTTAATACATGTACCAAAGATGAAAAAAGACACACAAGATGAAAAAATGATGAAGAAGTTGTCCTTATTTACAAAACATACTCTTTTTGAAAATATAAAGTAAAAGAAAATGTGTTATAAAAAACTTACATCACAAAAACCACACAGGTAGACAAAATGCTATCACATGCTAAAAACTTATGGTTTCAGATTTTTCAATTTCATTACTACATGTCAACATAAACAGATCACCAAATATTTCAATAGTTTGGTAGCTTACAATGGTATTAGACTAAATCAGTTGTGCAAAAAGGTGGTGAAACGTCTGATTTTCATACAAGAGTCAGTTTTGTGTAGCATTTGAATTTCAATATTAAATCAAAAATGCAGCAGTAGTTTTTGACATGAAAGACACACAATGTTGGAAAAACAATGACGTAGTGAAAAATTGTTTCACATGTTCTTGTGGTGAAATTTTGAGAAACATGTGGTTACTTTTTGAATAATTAGAATCTTATGACAAAACTATGCAAATATTAATCACATGAAATAATAGTAACAAACGATCACTTTGGTGTGTAAAGTATAAAAGATAGCAGTATCAAAATGTTACTATTTTAAAATAAACAGGAAGTGGATGTTGTATTTACGAAAAAGTATCATACCTAATACAATGTAAAAAATTGTATTAATTAAGTAAAATGGCATTATTTGATATAAAATAAATATCAATATTAGATTTATAACATAAAATGTATCCGGTTATTGTGTATGTGAACTTCACAACAAGGTTTTATACTTACTTTAGATTAAGATACATTGCATTATGATGAAGTATCATACATTTTGAGGTAAGAACTCAACATAGGACTAAAATTTGCTGGTCAAAAGGTTTCCAATTTTGATACTCTCTTTTTAGTGGAATTAAAATGATGAATTCTCTGAATTTTGGTGTTGGAAGTTTCTTTTACAAATACATTTATTATGATGTTGTGATATTGCCAGACAAAAAAGTTAGATTACTATATTTGCATGAGCAAGTTGGTATGTAATATCTTGATCCAATCAATCATTTGTCACAGAAGAAGTGTCCACAAAAATTTAACTCATAGGAATGACCCAATAGCACAACAACAAAGATGGTATCTCTACCTAAGGATCCTCTATTCACTCAAGACCTTTTCATGGATCATTTACTTAAAAAAATATATAAAAAACTAATTTACTTTATTATAGTATGAGTACATCTTTATCTTAGTATATATATATAAAGTTATTGATTATTGCCCTTGGAAGGTCCATTTGGTGATTCATTTTAGACCATATGGCTTATTGTAGATTGCCTTCATAATTGATTTCATAAGTACAAGTTTGATATGAGAACTTGCATTTAATACAAATGCATACAATTTGGTCCTATTTGGGAATCATTTTTTGCACAATTACCCATTTTATTTCAACTCTACTCTGTGTTCTGCAACATCTCAGTCATAACTGTCATCACCATGACCACTACTTCATGTTCCAAGGGAAACCAAGCATGTATCCCATTCTCAACACACCTTTAGAAGACCATCATGCTTTGATTTGGCTCAAAAGCATCCAGTGGAGGAGATTTAACATGATAATAAAATGTAAAATTTTTTACATGATGACAGCGCAGTAAAAATGATTCATAAACTAATTAACTAAATTTTGGCCATTATTAATTTTTATTGCCTTCTTGCTGCACTGTGTTGTTCAATTGATTTTTGTGATCATTGAGTTGAGAAAAGGTGAATTGAAACAATTAATTGATTTTGCTGCATGAACAGATATTGTCTCAATCTGTTGTGATGTCTGCAGCAGGAACAGCAAAACCCTTGCAAATAAAGGCACCATAAGTGTTTTCCATGGGGAAAGCAATGAGGAAGTGGGGTTGTGGTCTGGAATAAAGGTACATCCATAGCTTGTAGTGTATACATGTTGGGCAATAATCTTTTGATTCAAAAGTGTAATACATATGTTACAGAGTTGGTTGCTGCCAATCGCCAAGGGAGACGTTTTTGACAAATGCTGTTGCAGAAAAACAACACATCATGGCTTCTACCTGGATTCTTAGGTGCTGCTACACACCTATCAAAAGGGAATTCAATGCCCCATCCAACAGACTCTACAATCATATCTGGTGGTAAAATACAGTTCCAAAGTTTGAGATGACCCTTAAAAAACAGGTCACAAAACACTTGCCCGCATACCCATATACTTGTGCTTGCTACAATTTCTTGCTACTTTCATACAAAATCAAGAGCATGTATGCTGATAGCACTGTCTATGTAGTCCTTCACATGTAATTATTCCAATGCATCATATCATGAATATACCATAAAGATCAATAAAATTTGAGCTCAAGCGATCTCTTTGACTTTGTATGTTCCAAATAAAATGAAACTTCCAAATAAACCAAGGTATTATAATTTGAGTACAAGTTTAATACCGGTTGTTGCATGCATGTTGCATGACCGGTTTTTACAAATCATTGCCTTTATTTTTGCCCTGAATCTTTAAGCAATTATAACTACTTTTCAAGTCTCAATATAAAAATATTTGTTGAACTTATTGTTTTCAGCCCAACATGAGCTGTTCAATGGTGTGGAATTGCTCAACAGAACCTGGTTCTTGGTTCTTGGTAATTTCTAGCAGGGAAGAAGCAGTAATTTTCAGAGGGGTTAAAGAGTGAGTAAAATGAATTGGATATGGAGAAAAAGGGAAGACCAGTTGATGGGGAAAGGAAAGAAGGTGGAACATAAAATAATTTGTTTAATTGAAGTAAAAATTATCATCATTTTTGCAATTTTGCAACTCATTGCTGATGCACTTAAGCCAGTCCAAATTATTGTCTGTCCAACTCGAATTCAGCAAAATCTATGTTGGTTTTTTGAGTTGGTCAACTTTGTGATAAAATTATTAATTCAACATTTTTTGCACAAAAATACATGCTACAAAAAATGGTGTCACTTTACAGCATATATTTCAGTATATTTCTACAATTTTTTCTGTGGTTTGATTGTTGCAATCTCCCGTGCCCACAATGATTTATTGGGGGCATGGTTTCAAAACATTTGCCTCACAGATTGCAAATACTTCTACAATTTATTATTAGGTGCAAATAAAACCCTGGAATCATAATGCAAGGGCTTCACAAGTTGCTTGTAGTATTCATTGAAGGCTGTTGTCATGTTTTTCTTGTGGCAGAAAATGCAATGTTTTGAGCATAGTAGCCCATAAATGTACGCAAAATTCGACTTTTCATTATTGCGTACCATCGTGCATACTCTTTTTGAGTGGAGTTGGTTGGCACTATTGGTCCAACCAACTTGAGGCCTTGAGTTGGATTTTTTGAAAGCAACCAACTATGCATCCAACTGAAAATAATATTTATTATACAACAAATATTACCAAAAATCAAGTATGTAAAATCATTACCAATTCCTTTTTACCCGGATTGCTAATCTTTAGTTGGATGGTCGATAATTTGGACTGGGATTAGTTGGGAAAGTTGTAGACATGTCTTAGACATGTTGAGATGTTGGCCGTATGTCATAAATTTTTTCCAACATTTGTCATTAGTCACGACATCAATTTTTGGGAAATTTTCTATGTAGGTGGTTAATATCCCAAGTACTATAATTGGTAGTCAGAGTGCTAATTAGGTGTAGGCTTTTTTGCACCCATTGACAATTGATTTCTTGCTTTCAATTTAACCTGATGTGCACAAACGACTTAATACAGTCAATCTATCTCAACTCAAATCACCTACAACTGAAACAATATCCTATTCCTTAGTTGGAAATGTCGTCAACATGTTGCCCACATGTCTTAATGTTGGCCAGATGTCGTAAAATTTTGAAATTGACATGAATGTCCATGACACAGAGTAATTTTTTTGTTCTGAGTCACGTGTCTGTGGCATGTCATGGTCACAAATTGCGAGTGAG
>JACCDI010374280.1_pt1 | contig 11216 bp, 8 predicted proteins | sample 7442791 | NCBI WGS metagenome assembly JACCDI01 (sample SAMN15323434, study PRJNA562643) | freshwater metagenome | isolation source: river surface water | place: USA:Blue River Watershed | collected 2017-08-15
ATCCACCCAAGTTGGTATCGCCAAACGTACTGAGGGAATGACTGTTGCTGATTTTGACAATCAAATCAAGGGAAAAAAATTGGTCATTGTTGACTATAACGCGACTTGGTGTGGTCCCTGCAAGCAATTAAGCCCGGTTTTAGAAGCTTGGATTAAAGCACAAAATGGACAAGTAGAGTTAATTAAAATTGACGTAGACGAAAATCAAGAACTAGCTAAAGCCAAGCAAATTGAGTCCATTCCTTATTTGGAATTCTACAAAGACGGCAAAATGATTGATAAGCAAATCGGCATGGGTGATGCAGCTAGCATGACCAAGCAGTGGTCAAAAACTTTATTGTAAAGATGATTTTTCTTTGGCAAAGCTAAACACGCCTTACCAAAGTTTGAGGCGTTTTCACGCCGATTCCCTAGGCTAAAACCTAGGGATTTTTTTGTTTATAAACCCAGGTTTTAACCTGGGAATTTTGACGATATAGCGCCCTCGCTAACACCGCATCCGCTTCCATACAATCACCGCCGATAAGACCGTTAAGCCCGCAATACTTGCAATGGAGATTGAATACGAAAAATAAGCACTTAAAACACCCGTGAGTAGTGCCCCCACAGCATAGCCGGAATCACGCCAAAGCCTAAATATCCCCAAGCTTTTAGCCCGGTCGAGTGGATGCGTATGTGTTGCAATTGCTGATAAAAAGGTTGGATAAACCATTGCCGTACCTAATCCCAATAAAACAGACAACCCAGCAAATTGGGAAAAAGAAACTGCCCAAATAAGTCCTACTAAGGCAAGAGCCTGGAGGAGAAGTCCATAGGTCAACAAATCTTTTTGACATATCAAATCAGATAATTTACCGGTACCCAGTTGGCCTAATCCCCAAACTGCCGGATAAATAGCCGTAATGACCCCAATTTCGGCCAAGCTAAACCCCTTCGATAGCAATAACATAGGAAATAAACCCCATACCATTCCATCATTTAGATTATTCACTAATCCTGCTTGCGTAATCGATCCTAAATTTCGATCTGACCAGGTCGTTTCCCAGAAAATAGATTTCAATCGCGACACATGACTCTCCCCCACTGCCGCAGCCACATGCCCTTGCGTATCATGCACAAAAAAAATACTTAGTCCCAAACCCATACCTACAAACGCAATACCGATATAAAAAGGGTATGGTCGGATGCCATAGTTTTGCGCAATCCAACCGGTTAAGTAGGCAACTAAGCCAATCGATATATAACCAGCAAATTCATTGATTCCCATCGCCAAACCACGATTCTTATCACCAACTAAATCAATTTTCATGGTGACGGTACTAGACCATGCAAAACCTTGGTTTAAGCCCAACAGAACATTCGCAACTATAATCCAATTCCAACTAGGCGCCCACATCAATAAAAAGGGAATTGGAATGGCAAAGATCCATCCCAAAATCAACAATTTCCGCCTACCTACCTGATTCGCAAAATGACCCGCATAATAATTTGAAACCGCTTTGACTAATCCAAAAACGACTATAAAAGAGAACACAGCTACACTGGAAGCAATACCAAATTCCTGTAAAGCGAGTTGAGGTAAGATCGAACGTTCAAGCCCAACCATACCACCCACAAAGGCATTAACTAAAACCAATAAGCTGAATTGTTGCCAATTTTGACGTAAACCTAATTGCATATACCACCCATTTAGTTCCACAAAGGACATTACAAGGCAGGCAAATACACTTATCAAATGTTAAATTAACTTTTCTTTGCGCGAATGCGACTTAAGCTAACTTGGGTGATTCCCAAATAGGAGGCAATATATTTGAGGGGAGCTTTGCGCAATACATCCGGTTGATCCTGCGTGAGCAATCGATAGCGCTCCTCAGCCGTGTGAAACTGCAAATTTTCAATACGCTGTATCGTTTGCACATAAGCCTGCTCAAACATGCGGGTAAATAATCGCTCAATATCACGATGCGTCTCATACAAGGAAAAAAGTTCACTTGTCGCTATCGACCAAACTTCTGCATCTTCCAAAACCTGAATTGCCTTTTTACTCGGCATGCTAGCAAACAAACTTTCAGCACGCGCAATCAAACAAAATGGTAGGTAAAAACCTTCAGTCACCTCATTTCCATCTTGAAAATAATAGATGCGAGCAAGGCCTTTTTTTAAAAAGTATAAAGTCTTACAGGTTTGGCCGATTTGTTGTAAATCTTGATTTTTAGGAATGGAATGGGTTTGAATGAGTGAGTCAAGCGCAGCCTCAGAAGAAGCAGTTAGACTGGATATTTGCTTAAAATGTGCTAACAGTTGATTAGACATGAACAAATGACAAATGGTAGATACGCCAAGTATTACGTATCTACATATAAACTATTTATTTCTGCTTCTCAAACCCTAATGAAACTGAATTCACGCAATAACGTAAGCCTGTCTCCGTAGGACCATCATCGAAAACGTGACCTAAATGACCCCCACACTTAGCGCATGTAATTTCAATACGACGCATGCCTAATGTTAAATCAGGTGTTTCTTTAATGACACCCGCTTTGATTTCCTTATCGAAAGAAGGCCAGCCGCAGTGCGAATCAAACTTAGAATCCGATTTAAATAAACGCGTTCCACAACCTCGGCAAGTATAATACCCTTCTTCATTGTGCATCAAGAATTTACCTGTGTATGGACGCTCCGTGCCTTTTTGACGTAAAATATAGTACTCATCTTCACTCAAACGAGCTTTCCATTCAGCCTCAGTAACTGGTAATTTATCCATTGAACTTGTTGATTTAGGAGTTTGGCTACATGCCTGAAAGGCTAATGCCAGCGCAAACAAGAAATAAGGAAATGATTTCATACGATTTCGTTTAGGATGAAACGAAAAAACAAGCCAAATGTTTTACTCTATTAAGTCACCTAAGAACATTAAATACGGAGTCTCCGCAGGCGAATCAATATCCTTGTAGCGATGGTAATTTCCTAAAATCAAGTTTTGAAGGGTTTTCTTCAAACGCTTCCAACGCGCCTCAGGCAAATTTGCCCGACGATCCCAATAATCAATTCGGGTATCCAAAGGCTCAAACCGCTGATTAGGGAATTTTTCCGAAACCGCTTTGCGTAGCTCTACTAAATATGCTAATTTCTTTCGATACGGACCAACCTTGTCCTCATGTGGCCGCTGAATACGTTCCCACATCGTAGGCGGTGTACCCGGATTTCCTTTAACTCCTACCTGCTGCTCTGAATGCAAACGATATTGCACATAGGTCGCTGGAATAAAATCAATCCGATTTTCCAAAGCCGCCGAAATACCCATCCAAGCATCATGCAAAAAGAAGGAAGGTAAATTCGTAGGGAATGGGGAAATTTTATCTAAAAACCGCTTCCGAATACCCATGGTACATCCAGTAACCCGATTACCATCTAATAAGATATCTAATGATTTTCCAGCACGCCATTCCCGCTGCTGTTCCTCGCGAAAACGAAAGGTGGACCATAATTTTTTGCCAGAAATTTGGCCAAATTCATCCACTAAAAGTGCATCTGTAAATACTACTTCCGCTTGATCGTGGTGATTAAAATAGGTAGAGATTCGTTCAATTTTTTGATGATCCCAATAATCATCTTGATCCGCTGGGAAAATGTAATCTCCTGAACAAAGCGATAATGCCTTTTGAAAATTTTGATAGGTACCTAAACGCGCTGGATTGCGGTGAATCACCAAGGGAAGACGGTCTGTAAATTGCTCCAAAATCTCCAGCGTCCTGTCTGTAGACCCCTCATCGCAGACAATAATCTCGTCGGCACGCATAGTTTGGTCAACAAAACTACTCAGCTGGGTCCGGAGAAACTTCTCTCCGTTTAAGGTACAAAGTGCAATCGATATCTTCAAAACAAAGCAAATTAATGGGCTTCCAACCAATTCATACCAACACCAATACCCGTTTCCATGGCCACACCCAAATCCATGGCTTGACACATAATTTCATTAATCTTCTCGCGAAGGTAATTAATTTCATCTACATGCGCATCAAAAACTAATTCGTCATGAACTGTCAAAATCATGCGTGATTTCAGATTTTCCCGTTCAATAAACGATTGAATCTGAATCATGGCCACTTTGATCATATCTGCTGCAGAACCTTGAATAGGCGCATTAATTGCATTTCGTTCCGCAAAACTCCGCTCGTTCATATTGGGAGATAAAATATCACGCAAATACCGACGACGGCCGAGTACCGTTTCAACATACCCCAGTTCACGCGCTTGGGTAATGGTCGCATCCATGTATGATTTGACATTCGGAAACTCGACAAAATATTGATCGATAATTTCCTTCGCTTCCGTCCGCGAGATGCCTAAAGAACCTGCTAAACCAAAGGCCGATTGACCATAAATAATCCCAAAATTGACCGCTTTGGCCCGTCGGCGCAATTCAGAAGTCACCTCATCCAAACCTACCTTGAAAACCTTTGCAGCTGTTGCTTTATGCACATCAATTCCTTGATTAAATGCGTTCAACATCGCCTCATCTTTGGCAAAAGCAGCCATAATGCGCAACTCTATCTGGGAGTAATCAGCCGATAGAATCTGATAATTTGAATCCCGTGGAATAAATGCCTTACGAATTTCACGTCCTCTAGGCGTCCGAATCGGTATATTTTGCAAATTGGGATCCTTGGAAGACAAACGCCCCGTCGCCGTAACCGCCTGCATAAATGACGTATGAATACGTCCCGTTTTAGGTGAAATCAGCAGAGGAAGTGCATCTACGTAGGTCGACTTTAATTTCTGTAATTCCCTGAAATCAAGAATTAAACGGGCAATTTCATGCTCAGATTCCAACTTAGACAAAACCTCTTCGCCCGTCATGTATTGACCCGTTTTGGTTTTCTTCGCCTTTGGATCCAATTTTAATTTCTCAAATAAGATCTCACCCAATTGCTTGGGAGATGCCACATTGAATTCTTGACCCGCAGCCTCAAAGATTTTTTGTTGTACTTCTCTCGAATCAACCTCAAGCGTCTTGGACATTTCTTGCAAGAAAGCGACGTCTAGATTTACCCCTTCACATTCGATCTTAGATAGTACCCGAGCTAAGGGCATTTCTACGTCCATCAATAATTCAATGGCTTTGGGATTTTTGGCCAAATGCTCATCCAAAAATGGCTTGATTTGGAGTGTCACATCAGCATCTTCAGCTGCATATTCTTTAATGTCCTCTAGGGCAACATCCCGCATATTGCCTTGCTTAACACCTTTTTTACCGATCAAGGTCTCGATCGACAATGGCTCATACTGCAAGTAAGACATGGCCAATGCGTCCATATTATGCCGTTTTTCAGGTTCGATTAGGTAGTGTGCGAGCATGGTATCGTAGGTAATACCCTTGATTTCAATGCCATAATTCGCCAATACACTCATGTCATATTTAATATTCTGAGCTACTTTTTGAATGGCTTCATTCGCGAAAAGATCTTTGAATAAGTCAACAAGTGATTGTGCTTCTGTTTGATCTTCTGGGAATGGTACGTAAAATGCCTCCCCTTTTCGGTAAGCAAAGGACATACCCACTAACTCTGCCTCCACAGCTGTTAAACTTGTTGTTTCCGTATCGAAGCAAAAGGTGGTTTGTCGGCCTAAAAAACCCACCAGCGACCTCACCGCAGCTTCACCTTGAACCAAATGATATTGATGTGCCGTATTCGAAAGATTATTAAAATGAGAAACCTTTTCTTCCGCCTCCTCTTCCAACATAAATTCAGCCGGCGCAGCAACCGGTGACCCAAACATATCCATTTGATTGGAAGCCACTTTTGGGCTTGCTTTGGGTTTGGGTGCTACGGGTTCTGGGTCTTCGCCTAGGATGCGTCTGCGTAACGTTCTGAATTCTAGTTCATCTAATAATGGCTCTAACAATTCACGATTAGGCTCTGTTTTGATTAATTTTTCTTCTTCGTATTCGATGGGAACCTCACATAAGATGGTTGCCAAATGACGTGATAGCATACCTTGCTCTTGAAAATTTTCCAAGTTTTCACGCAGTTTCCCTTTTAGCTTATCGGTATTTTTAAATAGGTTCTCCATCGAACCATATTCTTCAATTAATTTCTGTGCAGTCTTCTCTCCGACCCCGGGAACACCTGGAATATTATCAACCGCATCTCCCATTAAACCAAGCATATCAATGACTTGGTCCACGTGTTGAATGTTCCATTTCGCACAAACTTCTTTGGGACCCAAAACCTCAACACCTTTGCCCATGAAGGCTGGTTTGTACATTTTGATTCGCTCTTCGACCAATTGGCCATAATCCTTATCCGGCGTCATCATATACACCTCGATATCTGGATTAGCGCGAACAGCTTTTTTAGCGATTGTTCCGATGATGTCATCGGCTTCATACCCATCCAAGATTAAGATGGGAATGTCCAATGCCTCGACTAACTTCTTAACGTAGGGAATGGCGATGGTAATATCCTCCGGTTGCTTTTCCCGTTGGGCTTTATAGGGCGTGTATTCGACGTGCCGGAATGTGGGTGCCGACGTATCAAAGGCGACGCCCAAATAATCAGGTTTTTCCTTTTGAATTACTTCTAAAATGGTGTTTGTGAAACCAAAAACGGCACTGGTATTGATCCCTTTTGATGAAATTCGGGGTGTTTTGGCAAACGCAAAATGGGCGCGATAAATCAGCGCCATCGCATCAAAAAGGAATAATTTTTTCATAGAAATTGACTAATTTTGGCCGAGCAGAAAGCCCGCTCAAAGATAAGAAATAAAAATTCTGAATTATGAATTTAGCTGCCCTTCGTGAGAATTATCAAAAAGGTGAACTTTTAGAAACCACAGTACATATTGATCCGATTGAGCAATTTAAAATTTGGTTTCAGGAAGCGTCAAATGCCAAAGTTATTGAGCCCAATGCGATGTTTTTGAGTACGGTGGGACATGACAATAAACCAGCCGGTCGGATTGTCTTGTTGAAACATGTTGATGAGGCTTTCTCTTTTTTCACAAATTATCACTCGCGCAAAGGGGCTGAATTAGCACAGCACGCGCATGCTTCCTTGACCTTCTTTTGGGGGGAATTGGAGCGCCAAGTGCGCATTGAAGGAAATGTACATAAGATGTCGGAGGTACTTTCAACCGAATATTTTCATCAAAGACCGCGCGAATCGCAATTAGGCGCTTGGGTGTCAGACCAAAGTGCCCGCATAGAATCCCGAGCATATTTAGAACAACGCTATGCCGAATTAGCCAAAACATATGAGGGAAAAGAAATCCCGAAACCGGCACATTGGGGAGGCTACGAACTAATCCCCTCCTATTTCGAATTCTGGCAAGGCAGACCCTCTAGACTACATGACCGAATTGTGTATGAGAAAAATGGGCAAGCTTGGGAAAGGTATAGAATAGCACCATAAATTTAGACGCTGGTCGTTAGACGTTGGACGCTAGGCATTAGGCTCTTTGGCAAACCTTTTTGGATTGCCAAAGTTTGAGACGCATGCAATGCGGCGATCATCCTTAGACATTAGACGCTAGACGCTGGACGTTAGCCTCTTTGGCAAACCTTTTAGGATTGCCAAAGTTTGAGACGCATGCAATGCGGCGATTATCCTTAGACGTTAGACGTTAGACGCTAGACATTAGACCTTAGAGGTTAGAGGTAGAACTAAGAGGTAAGAAGTGGTGGTCTTTAAACTTGCCTTCGGACTATTTTCCTACGGACTGACAACTAGCGACTGACAACTGACCACTCTTCCCTGACTATTTTTATCAGTTTTTTAGTCAATTCTTGAATTAGACTTTCATGTTTTTGCTCTTAAGTTTGTTTTATAATAAACATGTGATGCAAAAGCCAAAATCCTACTCCTTACCTGACCAAGATTCCGAACTTTCAATTTTGGAAGAGTCTCCATCAAACGTAATTCCATACTGGCATAAATTAATTGTTTCTGAACGCCTCCGCACTAGGAATAAATCTGACAACTACGATATGAGCTGGGAAGAAATTATGCAAAGACTGACAAACCAGCATGAAAGTATATAAAATCGTTTCGCCCCATCAAGTTTACGTAGAAATGAACCAAAATATAGTCTGGTATAATAATCAATTAGCACTGCTCGGAATACAGTTTTTAAATCAGATTTCTCAAACTTCCAGACTCATTAGTCAATATCCTCATTTGACTTACATCCGCTATTCCCCCAATATTAGATGCTGTATTATTTCACAGTTTCCCTACATGATTCATTACCAAGTAGATGAAGACAACCAATTCATTTACATCATTGCAATTCTCCACATGCGGGGGAGAAGCAAGAATTAAGTAGAAAGAGTGAATAGTTACATATTCCCTCCGGACTAATTCCCTTCGGACTGATGACTGGCTACTGCCCCCTAGTCCTCTCTCCTCGGATCCACCCGCCAGCCCAACTTCCTTAATTGCTGCACCCGCAACGTGCGATGACCAAATTCCTCCATCACCACGCCCTGCATCCAATACACCCCATTCCCCCGAAAAGAATATTTCTTCAAATCCGCCGGAAAATGAACCGTATCAAAAAACTCACCCCGCACATCCACAAAATACCCGAAATACATCCGGTCGCCGGACTTCGTGCGCGTCGGCTTTAAGGTCACCAAATAGCCCAAAATATCCCCCCGATCGTACGCTAAATCCGCATTCAACAAGGTATGCGGTAAATCCGATACCAAATCATAGGGCGAACACAACGGAAAACCTAATATCTCCCACTGATCAAACGCATCCTCCGCCGGATCATGCAACAAGTCCGGCAATACACCCAAATCCGACACCTCATCCCCAAACATTTCCATCGCCACCACCGGCGCCACCTTCCCCTGAAAACGTGCATGCGCCTCCCAAAGCAACGGCTTCTTTTCCACACCTAAATGCCGGAAGGCACCCACCCGAATCAATAAAATCGCCTGCTCCAAGCCCAAAGACACCCGGTGCACAAAATCCTCCCAAGACCGAAACGGCCCTCCCTGCCTCCGCGCCTCCAATAAATCCTGAATCACCCGCTTCTCCAAACCCTTCACATGTACCCAACCCATCCAGACCACCGAACCGCGAATCGAAGTCAAATAATCACTCGCATTAATTTCAGGCGCCTCCACCTGTGCCCCACACCGCCGTGCCTCATGCACATAAAACTCCGTCCGGTAAAACCCTCCAAAATTATTAATCACCGCCACCATAAACTCCAGCGGATAATAGGTCTTCAAATATAAACTTTGGTAACTCTCCACCGCAAACGACGCCGAATGCGCCTTCGAAAAAGAATAACCCGAAAAACTCTCCATTTGACGCCAGACCTCCCGCGACACCGCCTCCGCATAGCCCTTCGCCGCACAATTCGTAAAAAACGCCTCCCGAATCCGCTCAAATTCCGCCCGCGATCGGTGCTTGCCCGACATCCCTCGCCGCAACACATCCGCCTCCGCCAAACTCAACCCCGCAAAATAATGCGCCACCTTGATCACATCCTCCTGATATACCATCACCCCATAAGTCTCCTTCATCAGCTCCCCCATCAAGGGGTGCACCGGCTCATACGAATCCGGCGCATGATACCGCTCAATATAGGCCTTCATCATCCCAGACGACGCGACACCCGGTCGGATAATCGACGAGGCAGCGACCAAGGTTATGTAATCCTGGCAGTCCAACTTCTTCAATAACTGCCGCATCGCGGGCGATTCAATGTAAAAACAACCCATGGTTTCGTGCCGCATCAACTGCCCACGAATCCCCTCATCCTGCATAAAATCCTGCACCCGATGCACATCCACATCCACCCCACGATTCGCGCGAATGATATCCACCGACTCCTTGATATGCCCCAACCCGCGTTGCGACAAAATATCAAACTTTGCAAAACCAATCTCCTCCGCCACATACATATCAAACTGACAGATGGGAAAACCCTTTGGCATAGGCTCTAAGGCCGTATACGCAAATAAAGGCTCCTCCGAAATGAGGATCCCCCCCGCATGAATACTCAGGTAATTCGGGAAGTCCAATAACAAATTCCCGTACTTCACAATCAACATGTGAATCTCCGAACTCACCTCCCGCATCGCCGTGGCAGGGTCCAACCACGCATCGATTTCGGCTTTGGGTAAGCCAAAAACCTTTGCCAATTCCCGGTAAATCGACTTATCCCGAAAAGTCACATAGGTCGCCAACAAACAAACATGCTTCGCGCCGTAACGCTTAAAGATATAATCGATGATGTCATTACGCTCATCCCACGAAAAGTCAATATCAAAATCCGGCGGACTCGTCCGATGTGGATTAATGAAGCGCTCAAAATACAAATCCAAGGCCACCGGATCCACATCCGTAATCCCCAAACAATAGGCCACAATCGAGTTCGCCCCCGAACCACGCCCCACATGAAAATAACCTCGAGAACGCGCATAGCGAATAATATCCCACGTAATCAGAAAATATGCATCAAAATGCAACTCATGAATCACCTTCAATTCCTTCTCGACCCGCGCCTTCGCCTCCCGGTCCGATCGTGGATATCGATATCGCAAACCCTCATAGGCCAGTTTGGTCAATAAAGCCAAATCATCCTCCCGGCTCGAGCCGTATAAACGTCGGTTCTTAGGTAATTTAAAATCAAAGTGAAAGGTGCAGTCAGCCAACAACTGTTCCGAGGCATCCAATAACCCCGGATAATCCCGACAAATCTCCCGCAACTCTTCCGGCGTGTACATGCGCTCATCCTCCTGCGCCTGCGCCTTGGGTGAAAGCTTACTCAACAAGACATTTTGGTCAATCGCCCGCAACAAACGGTGCATCGAAAAACCCTGCTTGTTCAAGAACGTGACCGGTTGGCACCACACCATCCCACCCAAATCCTTCACATTCCACAAGGCCTTCAAATCTGTTCCCCGAACACCCCAACGCTCGTTTTTACCAAGGGTTTGTAAGCTCCGTCGCCGACTAAACGGAAAAATCGTCCACACATCCTCCCATTCCGGAGGACGCTCCGGCCAATCGCCGCCGGCCAATAGAATCTGAGAAGCAAAGGCATTAATTTGTGCCAAACCTGCGGGGTTACGCGCCAGGCAGACATAGCCTTTGGTAAATTCCATCCCCACGGCTGGCTTAATCCCAGCTTCTGTACACGCCTGTACAAAATCGAAAACCCCAGAAGCGCGGTGAATATCCGTTAAGGCC
>JACCDI011833094.1_pt1 | contig 11215 bp, 10 predicted proteins | sample 7442791 | NCBI WGS metagenome assembly JACCDI01 (sample SAMN15323434, study PRJNA562643) | freshwater metagenome | isolation source: river surface water | place: USA:Blue River Watershed | collected 2017-08-15
ACTGCTCCTATCTCTTCAACTTTTAAAGATAATAATTGACTACTATCTACTTGTTGTGGATTTTCTTGTTCATTTCCATAAAAATCTCCTTTTCTTTTTTGAATAACTTCTCTATATAATGTATTTCTCAAAATTTCTGTTGTCATAATTAAACATGGTGCATCTGGATTCATTTTTATATCACCTGTTAAAATACCTATCTTATCTTTTCCCATCTTTTCTACAAATTCAGCATACTTCTGATTTGATAAACTCTTTGTAGGACTTGTATATATCACTTTTTTACCTAATCTAAAACATTCAGCTATAGCATATAATGCTAATACTGTTTTTCCTGAACCTGTGTGTGCTGTGATTAAAATATTTTCATTATTATAAATTCGATAAATACCCTCTTTCTGAAAATTATCTAATTCATATGGAAAACGAATTGCTAAATCCTCTTCTGGTATCTCTTGAATTATACTTGTATCTTTATTATATATAGTTAAATAATTTGATCTTTGTTGTTGCATTTTTTTAATATATCTTTATTTTCATAGTGATTCTTTTTTATATTCAAATTTTTTATTTAATTAATTTATTTTTTTTTATTTTTATATAATTCTATTTAGAATATAAAAAAATGAATTCTTCATATCTTATTCGTTTAAATCATTTAAAATCTTTAGTTTATTTAAATCAAAATAATTTTATTCATAATCATAATAAAAATATACAAAGAAAAAAAAAAATACAACAAATTAAATTAAAACAAATTAAACAAAAACAACTTAAAAAACAAAAAGAATTAGAAAAAAAAGGATTAGAAAATAATTTAAATATACATCATGAGTTTATATCTAACACTCCAAATATTAATAATGTTTTAATCGAAAATATAAAAAATAATCTTAATCATATTAATCAAACAGAAAATAACAATCCTCTACATTTAATTCAAAAAACAAATAAACCTTTAAATCATTTCGATTTTATTCATATAGGTAAATGTGGTGGTACAACTCTTTTAAAAGAATTTAAAAAAAATAAAATATCTTTCCGTCATATTCATATTAATAAGTTCCAATATAATCCTAAATCCTCATATCTTATTGTTATTCGCAATCCTATTAAAAGATTTGTATCAGCTTTTTATTGGCGATATTATAAAGTTGTTGACTCTAAAGAACAAGAATTCTCATTTAAAGGTGAAAAAGGATTATTATTAAAATATAAAACTATAAATAATTATGCTGAAAATATTTATAATGAAGAAGGTAAATTAAATAATGATTTTATTTTACCAAAAAAATATATTCGTCATATTGTTGAAGATATTCATTTTTATCTAGGTGATTTTTTAAATAAAGTAAATCCAAAAAATATTAAAGCTGTTCTTTTAACTGAAAATCTTAAAAATGACGTTTATAAATACTTCCATTTTGAATGTTCTTCTAATGAAAATGATATGAACTCAAAAAATTATGATAAATTTTTATCTGAAAAAGCTTATAATAATCTTAAAAAGTTTTTACATAAAGATTATAAATGTATACAAAAATTATTCAAAATGAATCTCATTAATCAAGAACAATATGATATTCTATCTAAATAATATTCTTTAAGTACCTCTTTTAATTTAAAAAAAATAATATTCTTTAAGTACCTCTTTTAATTTAAAAAAAATAATATTCTTTAAGTACTTCTTTTGATTTAAAAAAATAATATTCTTTAAGTACCTCTTTTGATTAAAAATAATTAAATAAATATTTTTAATTTTCAGATATTTTGCACTGTTTATTTATATATAACAAATTGTGATTAACATAAATATAATATATTTAAACATCTAGCGCTTATTTAATTCTGAAAATGTAAATCATCCTTTTAGTGTTTTCATCTTAATTAAATATATCATTTATTATTTTATTCTTTTTATTTTTTGATAAATCTTATTTATATATTGTTATATTACTATATATATAATATTAATCAATTATTTTTAGAATTATTAAGTCATGATTAAAAATTCAAGATAAGATCACTAAGGATATAAAAATATAATAAAAAGTAAAAATAATATAAAATTAAAATTAAAATTAAAATTAAAATTAAAATTAAAATTAAAATAATAACAAAAAATTATTGATATTATAAATAAAAAAATAAATTAAACAATTAAACAATTAAACAATTAAACAATTAAACATTGCCCATTATACCAACATTATAATTTTTTTGAAAAGGATCACCATATACAATTTTACTTTCTTCTTTAGGTGTTATCATTGGATGAAAGTTTAGTGTAGGATAATTATATAAAGGGTTTGAAGGAGGCCATCCCATATTAATGTATCCATTATCACACATTGTTTTACTTTCATATTTTTGTAAACGAGAATCCATTAAAATATTATCTTGGATTTTACCTTTTTCAGCATTTGGATTATTATAAGGTGAAAAATTATTATCATTCATCCAATTATTATATCCTTCTTTCATTTTAGGTGAAAAATATTTTCCTATATAAATAATTAAAAGTATAATAATAATAAATAATATAAAATAAATAAATGTATTTGATTTATTATTTTTTTGCATTTTTGTTTTACTATTCTATTATTTAAAACGATTTTATTTTGTATCTTTATTTACAAATTTTTGATAAATATATTTAAATATATATAATATGGATGAATTTAAACGATTATCTTCTAAATCATCTTTATTAGTATTATTATTTTCTTCATTTTTATTTAATTGTTCTTTTTGATTAATATCTTTTTTTTCTTTTTTTATTTTTTTAAGTTCTTTATTTTTATAATTTAATATCTTCTCTTTTTTAGTTTTATTATCTTTTAACTTTTTAATCATATTCAATTTATTTTTTATATCTGAACATATCTTTTCTTTATTTTTTATTTTATGAATTATAAATTCAAAATCATCATATGAGAAAAATAAACGATAACTCATATAATTTGAATATAATTTATTAATTGAATAAAAATCATAAACAGTATTATATAAATAATATTCTATATCATCATTATTTTCACTATTTATTTTAAAATATTTAAATAATTTTTCCATCTGATGATTATATTGAAAATAACGAATTATAAATTTTACAAAATATTTTCTTTGTCTATCTATTAATGTAGTACATATAATAATATCTTCTATATCTTGTATATTATTAATATTATTAATATTATTTATTTTTTTATTTTTATTTTTTTTTACAATATTTTGATACGGTTCTGAAGTTATGTTTATATCGTTTTCTTTATTAATATTATTACTAATATCAATATTATTATCAACACATGTTAATCCAAGTTCCATATTTTGTGAAGGACCATTTTTAATTGGTGATACTTCTTCTTTTACAAAATAATTATTTTGATCTAAATACTTTAAAACTCGATCTATCCAAATTGATATCTTCGATTTAAAATGAATATTATTTATATTTGATTTGAATTTATAATTCTTTCTCTTCTCTTCTAATACTTTACTTATATCAAATACCTGATTTTCATAATTATATATTAATAAATGATATATAATTATTTTTAAACTTTCATAATCTTGATTGTTACTAAGACCATTATATATATAAAATGATTTTCTAAAAACTTGAATAATTAAATTTTTTATTTTAATTAATAATTCTTCTTTTACTTTTTCAATAAATATTTCTTGCAAATTATATTTATTTTCATAATTTATATTTAAAAATTCAATAATTTCATGCTTTAATTCATCATCTATAAATTTATTAATATTATCTATAATTGTTTTTTTATAAATTAATATATCCATATATTGAGTACTTATAAATGCTAATTTATCTAATCCATTTAAATCTCCCTTTAAAATTGTATTTCTCAAATTTAAAAATCCTGACCAACCCATATGATTTTCAAAATATTGAATTATATAATCCTCAAATTCTTCTTGCTTAAAATTTTTTTCTATCATTTGTTTTAATATCTTAGATACATTTTCATGAAAATAATAATCATAATTTAAATTTATCCAATTATTTTCTATTGCATAAATATGTGTTTTTAAATATTGTATTAATTTTCTATATACTTTTCTCTTCTCTTCTTGATTTAATAATCCTTTTTCATTTAATGAATTTATCTCTGTATCTATTAAACGCATTAAAAACAAAAATCCTTCTCTTAATACATGAATATTTGTACCATCAATAATATGAGGATTTTCAATTAATGGGAAAAATTCAACATAAATAGATAAATTAATAGAATGATTATTTAAAAAAGTTGAATCAAAATTAATACCATATTTTTGTGCTTCTAAATATAATTTTTTTTCAATAAAATTACAACTTTCTACTGTAAATTGAGTATTATATTTTTGAATAAAACTTGTACATCGTGCATCTATTAAATACTTTAGTTCAACATCTGATTCAAATTCATCTTTACTCAATAAAAATTGATTTTCTTTTATAATTTTATTTATTAAACTATATTTATTTAAATTTATATGAATATGATTTGAAGGATATTCAAATTTTAAATTTATCTCATCTTTACTATCTTTACTTTCATTTGTATTTCCTCCTATATTAATAGCATTTGCCTTTAATCCTATATCTAAAGAACTCTTTTCATTTTTTATATAATTATATTTGATATCGATTAATTGTGCACCTAATTCTTCAGCTATTTGACAAAATGAACGCAATTTATATTCGACTCTTTTCATTGAATATTGATTTAAATTTAAAAATAATTCTTGATTTGAAAAGGATATTTTTTTATATAATATATTTGGTTCAATAATTGAATCTTGAAAATATATCTCTTTAAATTTCATTTGATGTATTAATTTTGTTAAAACATGATTTCTTCCATCAAAATATTTTCTTTCTAAATAATCAATATTTGGGACTAATATTTTTTTAATTAAAGTTTTTTGAATCTCCTCTTTTGTGTTTTTTATAAAATTATTTAAATAACCCATTATACTTAAAATTAAATTCTTATCTTCATATGCAAAATATATCACATTGTACTTATTTAAATATTTTAAAAAATCTGTTTTTTGTTTTATTAAATAATATGTTTTTATAAAAAAATTACTTGGTAAAAATATAATATAATCATAAAAAATTAATTTTAAAAAATATTTAAAATATAAATTTCTATCTATCTCATCTATATTATCCATATTTACCATATAAGTTTCTATATAATTAAATAATTCTCTCAAAAATATTATATCTTTTTCTTTATCTTTTTCTTCTTCATTCACATTATTATTTATAATATTCATTTTATTTACAAATGATTTTAATTTTTGTAAAGTTTTATTTTCTTTATTATGATTTAAATTTAATGTTGGTGATATTGGTTCAAAAGTTTGATATTCATCTTCCATTTTATTTATTATTATATCTATAATATAATAATATCATTATCTAAAAAAATATATTTTTTATTTTTAATATGTATTTGCTACAGTAGTATTTATAAATTCCATTATTCTATTTTGAGGTATAAATCTTGTACTTACTACTTTATAATTTACTCTATTTGCCATTAATACCTTTAATACAACACGATACATTCCTGAATTTTTTAAATAATAAAATACATAAACATATCTATTAGTGTTACCACGTGGTATTTGAAAATAACAATTTGATTTCATATAATTCATTTTTATTTCTATCATTATGAAAGATATTTTTATTTTTTATTTTTTTTTAATAAATTCTAATTTTTTGATTATCACCTAATATTTCCATAAAATGTATTCTATCTAATTCATTCATCTTCTTTCCAAATGCTGATGACATTCCTGTATCTACATTAAATACTCTTCCTTGAAAACGATGTTTTATTCCTTTTAATTGAGGTGTGTGTCCTGTACATATTCTTTTTGCTTGATATTTTTTTAATACATAATTTAAATCTTCATTTAATTTATCATATACCTGATTTTGATGATCTATCGAATAATCCCTATTCCATAATACCGACTTTGAATTCAAAAATAATTCATCAAAATATTTTGTATCTAAATGTTCTGTATTTCCATATAGAAAGTCACGAGATACCATATTTATATCTTCAATACTATATTTTTCAGCTATCTTTTTTGATATACCACCATGACAAAATAACCATCCTCCAACTTTTACTACTGGATTCCACCCACATGCAAAATAATTACTTACTGTACCACCTGGTTTAAAATACATTTTTCTTCCTTGTACTCCTCCATAATGTGCGATACCTAAAGGTGATGCATAATCAAATTGACCTAAAACATTCATCATTTCATGATTACCTATTACAGCGTGATATCCACCACCTTGTAAATAAGATTTTATTTGCATTTCTAAAATTAAAGCTATTATTTTTGCTTCACTATCTTCATCTTCAATATCCATTTCGCGAGGTTTTCTATCTAAAATATCACCTACTTGAACAATATGACTTTTACCACCAATATATTCTAAATTATCATTTAATATTTGTGCTTTTTTTAAAACATTAACAAAAGCTTTATAATCACCATGTATATCACCAATAACTATTAATCTTTCAACTGATGGATATATTCCTTTTTGATAATATTTAAAAATATCATTATAATTAGTTCTTAAAATGTCATGAACACTAGTTTTACGTGATAATAAGTTTGATACACTCATTATTAAAAGTATAAATCCGCTATTTATAACTTCGATAAAAAAATATTTTTATTGTTTTTTTTATAATTCTAAATGAAAAAAATCATTATAATATTTATTCTTTTTTGTTTTTATTATTTCTTTATATAATTTATTTAATCCATTTATTCTTTCATATGTACCTAATTTACTTAATTCTAATTTATTTTTAAATATCTCATACAATTTTTTATACATATAATGTATATTTCTCTCAAGTTTTTCATAATTTATTAATTTATCTTCAATTATAATTATATTCTTTTTATCTTTATATCTTTGAAAATCAGATTCATTTATATTTATTAAAATTTTATTATCTTTTTTAAATAAAAAAAAATATAAATGAAATTTATCACCATATCTTTCTTCCCATAAATTAATATTTTCATTATTCGTTTTTATTATCATTGTTTTACTTATTTTTTCATAATCTTGTTTTATATTATTTGAATATATTATTTTATCAATCGGATTTATAAAACCATATAAATAATTCGATATTAAAATATTATAAAATTTTTCATTTGTTATTATAATAATTTTCATTTTTTTCATATTCATATTTAATTTGTTTAAATAAAAATCATCTTTTATTATATTTTTTTTATTATTAATATTATTTTCTATATATTGATTATTATTATTTAAAATATTATCATTATTATCATTGTTATCAAATATTGAAGACACTCTGTTATCTCTTTCCACATTTTTTGAATTATTCTCAAAAAAATATGAATTTTTCTTTTTTATTAATTCTATTTTCTTATTAATTAACTCATTTAATTTTTGTTTATCTAAATTATTCTTTTTTGTTGATTGTTCTTTAATATTATTATTTGTTAAAAAACTAGATTTACCATCATCATTCTTTTTATTCTCATCTAAATTTTTATCTAACATTAAATTTAAATTTGAATTAGAATTCAATAATTGATTTCCCATATTTTTAACTTTTTCATAAAATTGTTTTTTTGTCAATATTAAATCATTATTTTTATCTGATTTTTTTTTAAATTTATGATAACTTTCAAACATCTCATCTAAATCATTATCATTTAATGTAAATGTAAATAACAAATTCTCTTTTAAATTTTTCTTTTCTGTAAAATTTTTATTTTTTACCACTTCTTTCGAACTAGAAAAATTTGTTTTATATTCATTATTATCTTCTTTAATATTTTCTTTTATTGAATATTCTTCTATTGATATATCATCTTCATTCATATATATTATGTTTTTATTCATTCCATTCTTATTTTTTATTTTCATTATTTTTATTTTTTTAATACTCAAATAAACTCTTTCTTTTATTATTCTTAATTTTATAAGAATAATTATTTAAAAATATATATATATTATTTATTTACTTATTTATTTTTTTATTTATTTATAATTGATTCTTAATTTTACTTTCATATTCTTCTTTACTTATAGCATGAATGGAAGGTACAACCCATTGAATACTTGTTTTCTTTTTACCAGTCTTTAAATTAAAACCAATGAATTTGTTCATAATTGGTTCATTTAATTTATTAGAACCTTTATAATAAAATCTTTTAACTTCACTTCCATCATCATCTAATTCAATGATTGAGAAAACAACATTTTTATCGGAACCTTTAAATACTCCAGAATAATTGGTTATTTTTTGAATAGTACCATTTGCATTTGTTTTACCTTCTTTAACAACCATATCTAATTGTCTTGAACGAGCAATACGTCTAAACATTTTACGAGCAGCACCACCAGGAGTTAAATCAGTATATTTTCCTTTAGGATCTTTTGATTTAGCAACTTTACCATGGAGTTCACGATAAACAATTAATGGATCAGCTAATTTAAAAGTTCTTAAACCATCTTCTTTTGTTTCTTTTTTATTTTTTTTGTTTTCTTTCTTTACATTTTCCTTCTTTTCATTTTTTTTATTATTTACAGCTACATTTGATGAATTACCTGAATTTACATTTGTTGTAGTAGTAGTATTAGCACTGTTATTTGTTTTCTTTTCATTCTTTTTGGCATGAACTTTTTTAGTCTTTTTACCAACATTAATATTCATAACTTCAATTTCTTCCATCGTTATATTTCTTCTATATTATTTATTAAGATTTTTTATTTATAAGATTTATCGTTTTTATTTTATTTTTTTTTTTCTTTAATTTTTACTTAAAATAAAGTTATATTATAATCCAAATTTACATCCAAACTAATTCGAATAGTTGATATATATCCCTCTTTCCCTTTATATATCTTTATACTTTTTATCTTTGCATTAATTATCTTGGACGCATCTATAAAAAAATGTATTGAATCAAATAGTTCTTTTAATTTTATACCCTTATTCGTTCCATCATCATCTATACCTATTATATATATTGCTTTTCCATTTCCTTCTAATAATCTATAAAGCATTTGTGAAGCTATTTTTTCTTTTTTCTTTTTTTCCCTTTTTTCTCGATACTCTGATTGATCCATTAAGTTATAATTTAATAAATATTTATATTCTCTATTACCTTTTTCATTTTCTGGTTTATTTTTGGGTATAATTTTATTCATAAATATAGGTCGTGGTATTATTAATTTTTTTTCTATTTCTTTAAATATATAATCAATTGGTCTCTCTTCTACATTATTTTCAAAAAATGAAGACATTTAATTTTTTATTTTTTTTTATTAAATATTTTAATATGTTTTTTTTTAAATTAAAAAAAAGTTATATAATAATTAAATATAAATTAAAAAATAGAACAAATATGGAAGAATATAATATTGATGAATTTACACAAATTATTGCAAAAAATAATATATTAGAGGTTAATTTAAATAAAATATTATTTGGTAAATATTTTTTTAATTTTATTAAAGAGTATGTTGATGAATCAGCACAAAGCTTAGAAATATTAGAAGAACATGAAGATTCTTTTGAAGATTTTCTTAATTTAATTTATAAAATCTTATCTGTTTATATTCTTTTAATTAGTCAAGTTTATATATTTAAAGAAAATAATCCACTTCGTATTCAAGATAAAAATTATATTTTTACAATTTATCTTATGTATTGTGATTATTTTACTAAAAATAAAATATTATTTAATGACAAAAATTTATTTATATTATATCAAACTTATGAATATTTTCAAAAATATAAATATTCAAATAATAATTTTTATCTCGTTTATAAACGTTTTATATCTCTTTACAATTATTTATTTAAAATAAATCAAAAAAATATAAATATTAATCACTTTTTTCAAAAAAATATTATTCTAGATAATTTAGATTTTGAAATTGAATCTTTTTTAATCTAAATAATATATAAAGACATATGAAAACTTTTCGATTATTAAAAGTCACTTATTCAAATGATAAAAATAAAATAAAAAATAAATTTAAAGATCAATTAGATTTATTTAAAAATGAACTTAAAGAAAGAAATGTTAAAATAAAATTCTTAAAAAATATTAAACGTTCTGATTTATTTGAGATTAAATTATATGGTTATGATAATGAATTAAAATATATATCAAATAAAATTAATTGTTTATCTCACATAATTAAATTAATAGATAATATGCCAATTGGTAAAATTGAATTAAAATCTATTAATTTATATACAAATGCACATCCTCAATCAACCATTCAAGGTTTAGGATTTAAAAATACTCAAAAAGTTAAAAATTCTCTAGTTTTAATACAAAATAAAAATATTAAATATCAACAACAAGTATTAACATCTTTATATTATCGTGCTAAATATCATCCTCATCAAACAAAAGATATGAAAAAAGCTATTCTTTTATTAAATAAAGAATTAAAATTAATTAAAAAAAAAGTACTTAAAGAAAAGGAAAATAAAAAGAAGATTAAAAAACAAAAAGGAGGAAAAGAACTTCCGTATTTAGATTTAAAAACAATAAATGCATTTGAAAAATTAGCAGAATATTATAATGTATCAAGAAAAGCAAGAGGATTAGAAAAACCAACAACAAGTGATGAAGGTTTTTTAGTAGTTTATAGAAAATTAAAAAGTGCAAAAAAATTAAAAGACATACCATGTAGAAAAGATAAACCAGAAGGAGTAAAATGGGATAGAAAGAGAGAGATAGAAGTATTAGGAAAATTAGGTCAAAGTAAAAGAATGAAAATACCACTTTTTCATAAAGAAGGATTATTAAAAGGTCTTCCAACTATAATACATGTAAATATGATAATGTGGGCTTATAGTCCAGATCCTAAAAAATTAAAAGAATCATTGAAAATATTAAAAAATATAAAATTGAATAAATTATAAATAATAATTTATAAATAATAAAAAAAATATAACCAATATTTAAGATATAAATAAAATGAGTAATTGTTATTATCAAAATTATAGATATTTAAATAAAGAAAAATTAACACATGAACAATTTGATTTTTTAGTACAAAATTATTATAATCAATATTTTGCATCAGAAGCATTAACATTAAGAAGACGTCAAATGAGAAATCTTATTAATAATAATA
>JACCDI010403513.1_pt1 | contig 11213 bp, 15 predicted proteins | sample 7442791 | NCBI WGS metagenome assembly JACCDI01 (sample SAMN15323434, study PRJNA562643) | freshwater metagenome | isolation source: river surface water | place: USA:Blue River Watershed | collected 2017-08-15
GATCATGTACGAATTCTTTCGGAAGCGACAGCGAAATGACCGTTGTCTAGAAGTGATAGCCTCGAAAAATAATTTTTCCATTGTAAACAGCATTGAGTGGGGCTTGCCTCCGTCAATGCACAATGGGGCCTTGCTGGCTATGGAAGAACAACTTAATGAATTGAATCTGAATTTTGGGGCATGCCTCAAGATCAACAACACTAAGATGCCGAGCTCGTACACTCTCTTCATGAGATCTTTTATCATTTTCTATTTCTTGCTCACAAGCCTTTCGTGGGCCCCGTCCATGAAGTGGTCTACACCGATAATCACGGGTGTTATGGTTTTTTTACTTGATACGGTGATTGTGATTGGAGATCAGATGATGAGGCCATTTGATTTGCAATGGGCCGGGCTTCCATTGAAAAAATTTTGTGTGATCATTGAACACGAAATAATGAATGTATCTAGGAGACATGCTGATATCGATAGCATGTTCCGACGAAATAGCCCTGTGTGAAGGAGGCCGAAGGTAATCATCGTGACCCAATGAAAGTTGTTAGTCAAATACTAGCTCAAATGTCAGGGAACAAACGAAAACGATAGTTGGTTTTTACTTTATGAAATCTAAAATAATACGTAAATGTTTTACTTTCTATCTTGACAAGTCGCCGTGAAAAATTATCGAAGTATTTTTCACATTCTACTATCTTCCTTTTCTTCTTCGCGACGAACAATCAACGCTCATGCAATTCTTATGACCTTTGAAGTCGATACTATACAAGAAGGAAGCGGTGATTCGCAAAATTCTTTCGGGGATGGGAAGTGCTTTATGAATGATTTCATGTTCTGTGAAACTCGCCGTCTTGACATAACTTCGAAGAGATCCATACCATGACGAAACCAGGACTACATTGTCTCAGTTTGGCAGTGTCGTGAAAAGAAAATTCGCTGATCGAGGCGCGAAAATTAAGCGCGTTCATGGCAGCACTTGTAGCCATCATATTTATAATCATGATACTTTTGGCAACAGTGATCATGATACTTGTAATCGTCCGTGATGGTCATGTAGGTAACCGGAACGTCTTTGTCGTGATCTGGAGGGTCGCAAGGGCCCCGACGAACTCCGTGCTTCAAGAGCCAAATCCGAAGCGCCTTGGTGGTCTCGACGGTCCTACGAACGACATTGCTGCGCTTGTGACCATTGAACAAGAACTTGTGGGTGTACAATTTCAAACACATGCTCTTTTCACTTTTCAAGTGGTCGTCGAAGTCGTCAGGATGGACTTCGACTTGGTCGACGTGGCATTTGCCTTTGTAGGCTCCCTCTTTGATCATCCAATTGCACAGTTCTTCTTCTACCTTGACTGTGTGATATCCGAGCTTACCGTTGACGTAGACGCACATGTCCACGTAGTCGCCGTGATCTCCTCGAACAATCGCTTGCAGCGATAGGAAGGTGATAAACGAAAGAATGACACTGATAATCTTCATGGTCAAGCGTTGCGGAATGAGTTCAAGAGGATGTGATAGGTGGATGAGATGGCAACCTTTTGCGATCTATAAAAAACGCAGATTTTGCTGTTGACAGATTGGATTGTCAACTTTTGTGAGTAACTTCACCTGGCAATTTTCTAACCAACGTGGATACAAAGATAGAATACCATCGTATTACTACGATGGGACATGTACATGTACACTACTTCATTGTCTTCGAGTTTCGAACACAATAACAACACAAAAGCTTGTGATGCAGCATTGGCACCATAGTACATCATTATGAAACCTAAAACACGAATAAACAGGACTCCTCAAGAATCAATTGTGATCGATTAGGTTGGAGCATAAGCACAGTGTGCCGACAATCGGTACGCCGTCGGCGGCAACCATACTTTTTAAATCTCGCGCTTTAAATTGTGGGCAATCTCGTCATTCGACTGGGACACAAATAATATCTGTTCAGATAGATTATCATTGCTGAATAGATGATTGGTTACGTAGAATTTATTACATATATATATACATTGCTTAAAAAATATATATAACACAAAATATTGTCGTTACGTAAAAATTGGGCAATATTGGGCATCAAAATAATATGAAAAGTCGGTGCACTGTGTATATTACATTTTATCGTACATCTCCCCATTTTATATCATATTGTGTGCATATTGTATTATCTTTTTCATGGTTTGTACAATACTCTATATCTTGCTATTTCGAAGGCCCTTTGAGGTCTCTTGTTGTGATACACACAAAAAATTTTAGGGACTCTCGAATAGACTCCTCTTCCGACCCACCATTATCCAGACCAGGCTTGGATAAAAAAATTTCTGATACAAATACATATAACGAAAACGCGATAATAGCAAAATCGAAACGCTTGTTTGATCCCAGGCGATCTCGTGTCGTTGCATCTCCTTCCATTGGAAGATTTTAGAGTAAAAATAATAATTATCATAGTAAGGTATATCCTAATCCAGTCTTAGTCACAAGAATAACCACATGATGGCACAGACAGAAGTGGAGATTGGAAGAACAAGGTTTGGAGGACTAAGTATTAAGAAAAATTCTCATGACAAGCAGTACTAAATTATTTGTTCCAATACTAGCAAGCAACGATTTATAATTTATTGCTTATGATTCTCTTTCCATGGTAGACTAATTTTATTAATGACTCAAACCAATTGGTATGCTATTTGATTCATTCAATTTTTTCAAAATAATATTTCTGCTTTATTGCTTGTTATCAACATCATGAACTGAGCACTGTATCATTTTTATTTTGAATCCATGTTTGAATTGGGAATTAGTTTTTGAATTGAATGTGTGGCAGTTTTCCTGGGAGAAAGTAATCTGCAATAAACATGAAGTGAAATGTTTTACAAACACATTAATCTCACTACAAGCTGTGATGCATTCATTTTCTGTCAATGATTCCATCAGGTTTAGAAATAAGTACAACATATGATCATATGTGTCACTTCATAAAAAATCCTGTATTATCTGTAGCCAGCAGTAAAAAAACAGTTGAGATAAGTTCAAGTATGTTCAAACATAATCACTCATTTTACCACAAATTCTGTACTTTTGAAATATTTTAGATCATTTTTGTGTCCTATTCCACAAAAATAGACAAAAATAAGATTTTTGACTCTCAAGACAATTGTGAATAAATTTGAAACCATTTACTTTATGAATATCAAGTGGGCACAGAACAAAAATATTGTCATCCAGAAGTTTTATAAAAAACATACACTTTTTCAAGTAACACTTATTTCTACACCAGAATTTCATTTATTACATATCCTAAATTCACTGCCTTATTTAGAAATTTCCAGCCATGTACTCAGGACCAGGACATGTCCTACAATATCAGGGACGAAATCTGATGGCCTGCCATGTTTGTGCATATTTTGCTCAGTTGTATGTCTATGGCTTGTCCTCACAGTTAGTCACATGTCCTCATGTCCACCTGTGACAAAAATGCAATTCATCCAAATCTTTCAAATTAATCTTTGCGAGATTAGTTTCAAAAATATCCTTCTCAATTTTCGCAATTGAATCAATTGAATTGCAAGTTGTGTGCATTGCAAACAAATCAGTGACAGACATTGCACTGTTGATGACTTAATTTATACATCATTCAATTTTTCATCCCCATCAAAATGCACACAAAATGCCAAAACAGTATAATTTTTGTACTTTATCATGTTATTTTTTGCAGAAGTTGACAAAGATATAAAAACTAAATCTTGAATTGGCATAGTATTCAATTTATGATGATAAATGATTTATTGTCACATTGAAAAGAATCAACTGCAGGTGATGTGATCATCGTGATTTAATTTGAGAAGGTTGAAGAAGTTCTCATAGGCGATTTTATATAGAAGAACATCACATTTCAATTGCAAAATCATTTTAAATGTAACTTAAGATGATCAATAATCCTTCATATGTGTGATAGGATTCATCATTAACAAATCTGTATTTATCTCATAACAACCTCATTTCAATACAATTATTTTGTGCACTGGGCTTTAGATTTTGAATGGAAATCCTGCTATGACAAAATAAATTACATGTACCAAAATTCTTTCGATTTTTAGATCTACCTGTGGAAGAGCTATCACTTTTGTAAAATGGACCTGGCAAATGACAAGATTCCATGAAGGCATGTGATTCATTTGTCAAAAGACTCTACAAATCTATTTTCTCCAAGATTGGATGGCCCCCTTGACTGGATTTAGATTATTTCACATCACAACCAACAAATCATAAGATATTTTCTTTTCCATCACTGTATCCATGCTAAATACTATGCATTACATGTTCTTTGAGCATTCAAATTTTGATTGTACATATATTGCCACCTGTCACATGTTCTCATTGTGTCATGAATTTTCTTAGTTCTTAGCATTCAATTATGTTCTACAATCTTATTCATATACAAGCCAAATTCAGAGGAAGGTGTTATGACAGTGTATAATCAATTCTCACTCCCTCTCAGGGTGAAAGTTTGCAAGTGCTTGCTGTGCTGTAATTATATGAAATCAAAGCCTAAAACAAGAAAGTGAAAGAGGGTGGTTGACCTATATGACACTTGCTGTCTGCCAAATGTGAGTAGCCACATGTATGATAACAATATAGTTCATACTATGTTAGAAGGGAAGAGGAAGTCTTTACAATTAATGCTATCATTGTATGAGGTGAGAATCCATATGAATAAGAGGTCAGTTGAATTATTATATTTTATATTTACAGTTCCATTTGTACCTACTTGTACAACAACAAAAGGCCTATTCCATTTGATTCTGGTTTGCAATGCACCATGCTAATTATATGCAGTACCATTTATCCCACAAAAATATGACAACATGTTTCTTTTTTGTTAGATTTGTCACTTTTTACTACATCATCTCATCTTCTTCCTACTTGAAATATAACTCATGTCAAATATCTTATCTCTACCAAATATTGAGTCAGTTGGCATTCACCAAAATACTGATTGAAATGTGCTTGGAACATCACACAAGGTGTGAGTGACAAATTCCATTGTAACTGATCACAATAATATAGACTGCTGGCTTTTGACATATTTCCTAGCAAATGTTGTACATTTTCAATTATGCTAGTCATATTTGAATTTCTGTACTAATTGTTTAAGATATCAGTTTAAATTCACTTTCATTAACAGGTACCTCTTCAACTAGCATTTCACAATGCTTTTAAATTTAACATCAAAGATTATTTGTCAGTCATATCTCTAGTTAATTGGTCATGATTGGAGACTAGGTCTGTCTTTGAAATTCATTCAATTGAGACAAGATTACTGCTAAGACTACAATCATGGCAGAAATAAATTCAAGGCTATTGCCGTGAATGTCTTTCTTAATTGGAAATGCAGTTTGATGTAACATTTTGAAAAAGTACCTCATGTCACCATCATAGCAAAATTTTGCAGTATGATGCATGCATTATTATGCTTCAGAGGGCGTTGTCATAGGGTCCGTCATGGCTGTTTGATAAAAGGCTACATTAACAGCAATGTTTTTGTGATGCAACTTATTTTAATTACTAAAAAGAACTTGATAAAAAATATAAATTAACATAAAATATCATGTAAATAACAATGCTGTAAATATCATAAAAATGCAATAAAATCCATTACCTAGTCCTTGGCTGTGTCTTCTGTTTGGTAGCACTGATTTTCTTCAGGACTTCCAGGTGGGAAGCATGTGAATCCTAATGCCTTTGCTCTGCTAAAACTGACATATCATAGAGACAGGGAAAAATTAAAGGACACAATGGCTCATCTTCAACATATTTATCAGAAAATATTACAATATTCTGTCAACCACTAGTTTTTCCCCATCAAAATTCATAGTTTTCTTCATCTATAGAGAGATTCACCCACTGTCATACTCAAAGGAAAGCTTACTTCATTTGATAATGAACCTGGCGTTGACTACAGGGGAGTTCTTCCTCTTGAGTTCTTTTTTCCACTCCTCATTTCAACCAAAGAATTCTCTTTTTACATCTCTTGGAGCACCTTGATATCCATGCTAAACTTCTCTAATTACAGGTCAAATCTGCAACAATTAAAATTCATTAAATATATATTATTACAAGATGAATCACTTACTGCATATCTTCATCAGTAAACTTATTGCCAGAGTCATTGTGGCACTCATGATTGTTACAAATTCTTAATTCCTTTAATTTGGCCAATGTAAAAACTAGAACATGTTTTTCAATGGTTTCACCACTCAATTCAGACTTGTACCCATCTTTAATCATCTTTCCATCACTCCATGATCATTCACCAGCTCCAATTCCAATGAGTTTTGATGTTACTCTGAAGAAAATAAATGGATTTGAGTGTAAGGAAATGAATATGACTTGTTCCAAATATGAGAATGTACCTCCAATGCGTCTTTTGTTGAGAAATGGTCAGGACAGTCAAATGGAAACAAGTTAGATTGGAAACTATTGAATTCTTTCCAGAAGATATCAATCATGTTGTTGACTGTTTTGTTGATCACATTGAGATTGGGACAGAGCCTTTATATGCAATTTCACCACAACTTGCTGAATCTGCAGATGCTGATATCCTGTGAGAATGACTGTATGTGCACAGATTTCTGGTTTTACTGAGAAGGCCTACACCAAAGCATTATAGTCATAGATCAGTCACTAGCTTCACCTTTCTCAACCAGCCAAGACAAGGGAACCAGATATTGTCATCTCCTTCCATTCATCATCATCATCATCATCACCATCAGAATCACTGTCAAGGTTATCAAAACGTGAGAGGTGACATCATGTAATTCATTTTTGGATTTTTCGATTTGTCATTTTCATTGATGTCATCTTTTGTGACACCAACCACCACCTCTAACGCTTCATCTATTTCCTCTATAAATGAATCCTCTAAAAAACCAAACACAGAGAGATCATCAAATACAGAATGTGTCCTTTTTTCTGAACATTGGATGCACCATCAAAAAAGAAAACATATGTGTTTTAACAATCACAGTCAAAATCGTTCACTTTTTCCTCAAACATTTCAGCCGTGTAAGTGGCATCTTTCTTTCCACACTCATATATGTAATCAGTACAATCACAAATGGACATAACAACAGGGCTGACATGCCAACACACAACCATCATATTAAGAAGAGGCATGCATTAGATAATGGCACCATTGCCAAACCAGTCTATCTCAAATGTTGAAGTTTGGGCCATGATTGATGTCCTTTTGAATTGGTGTGTATTTTGAAATTTAGATTCAACAATTCACCTGCTTGTGAATGAAAAAATGCTTAGTATGTTGATGTTTGAACAAAACTATAAAAAAGAAACTCATCTCCAATCTTCTTTCTACTTGGAAGGGTGAAACCTGAACCAACCACAATAGCCATTTCCAACAGAGTATTGTTCAACTTTTGGATTTCCATTGTTTTACTCTTTTCTATTCCAACATCAATAGGCATTTGCAATCCACCCCAGATTGAGGCCATTTTAAGTCAATATGCATAGGTTTCGCTTGTTCCTTCTGATACTCAGTGAGCATAGAAGCAGCAACAGTGTTGATCAGTTACAGTGGCCATCAACTCATCCAACTCTTTTCCTTACCTCCTTCCTTTCATTGTGTTGGTCACAAAAAGCTTGGTACCATTTATATCTCTTTTTTGGAATAATACCAGTACATGCACCTAGTCCCCCGTTGAGCCACTTCAAGACATGGCTTCTCATCCTAGTTGCATGCCAACAACTAAAAAAGAAAGATTACACCAGAAACATCTCATTTGTTTTTTGTCATTTTCATCTTTATATATTTCTACCTTGTTGTTGTCCCAGATACTGGTCAATGGATTTTGAACACCATTTGTAATTGTGGACACTTCTGAGATTATGGATCTATATGAAGTTTTGCATTGGAATTAATTGTTCAAATTGGATGTAACAAAGGATTTTGTGTAATGTTGGGTGATGTTATATCCCTTTTGGAAGGAGGGGAAGGGTGGCTTTCATTGTCTTTATTTGTTTTTGGAGTGCCTTTTCATATAAGAAGTATTGAGGTTAGTTTTTGTGGGGCATTATTTTTTGTAGGGTTTTTGCAGCAGTCCCTGTTTGCCCAATTGGCCCCTCCCCCCAGTGCTACATTTGATACTGGAGAAACCATCTCAGTTGCAGACCAACAAGGTATTTGTCATTGATTATTTATGATAATGGATTGCATTGAGGGGAAACTGCCATTTTCATCCATTTTCAGTTTTTAATTTTTTAGCCAAGAACTTGAGGGGAGGGGGGAGGGGTCATGAGGTTCACCCTATATTAATTTTGTGAGCTCAAAAATGATAGAACAATGAAAAATGAAAAATTGTCACATTCAGAAGGGAATAAGGTGAAATCATTCAATGCTTTGGCAATGAAAAAGCATTGCATTCATGTTACAAATCTTTGTTGTCAGAAAATTCTCTGACATTTTTTCTCAGTGGAATCAGCTAGTGGAGTTGAACTTTTGTGTGCTGTTTTGAAAGATTTGGAAAGAAAAATAATTTTGGTTGGAATTAGTAAATGGATTCAAGCAATGGATTGCATTGCAAACATTGCAAAAAATTTATAAAAATATATGCAATGTCATCATTTCTGTCACATGATTTATTTACAACAAAATGAAAAATGTCATCAACCATCACACTCTTTTGTGGTTTCAATCACAAACCCATTTTGTTCATCATGATATTGTCATTACATCATCATTTCCAATTAGGCTGTCTTTGCCTGTTTCTGGCCAAAAATAACCCACACTGGTATAGGTTGTATTAATGTACTCTATCAATGTTTTGACATCATCATGGCAAAACAATGGATTAAAATAGATGTATTATAGTTTGATGATCACATAGCATAGTCAATCTACTTTCCCCTCACCTAAGATGGTCAGGATTTTGCATACAGTTGTGGTGTTATGAGAGTTGCTGTAGAAAAAGCTTGACACAAATATCAGACTATCTCTAATAACTACTTTCACTATGTTCAAAAAACTTGCTGGAAAATTTAATATCCAGTTCAAAAGATATTTGTTCACAAATGGATTCTATTGATTTTTCTTAGCAATTTGGGCAGCTGTTTGTGATATTTTACAATTTTCAATGTAGTCATCTGTCAATGAATCTTACACACATGCATAATAGGATTTGATGTATGAAATGAGGTTCCCTCATTGGCTTTGTCAAGAAGTCACAAAAATTTCTATCATATTCAGTCAAGCTCATGAGTATTGCATTAACTGAATCTGCAAGAATTTTTCAAGACAACATATTTCATCTGTTGCAGTGTTGCATATGCTTTAATACACAACATTTTGAGGTCTTATGTTTGCATGGAATTCATCACCTTAATGCCCAATCACATATTTGTGAGTAAATTGTTATGTCGTGAATAGACACATTTACACTGGAAAAATAGGTTATTTTGAACTCAAAATTCATCTCCTTTATACTTAGTTATTTTTCAGCAATAACATTTACTTTGTCTGTGGATCACAAAAAATCTACAGGAGAAGGCAAAATTGCAGTTGTACTGAACTATCTCTGAATTATCATTGAAGTCTGTATTACAATCAATATGTCACAAACATATCTACACTTGAATGCAATATTGTTTTTGATTCTGCACTATGTTTTGTAATATTACCACACTCTCTTCTCAAGTAAAAAATGTCAGTTGTTTCCTACAAATCTCCCATATACTTCAGGCATGTAGTATTTTACCATACATTCAAAGCATTTAGAGCATGAAATTTTTTGGGGACTCATACTTTTGTAATTAAACACTCTCACCACTAAATTATCAATAAAACAGAATTTAAATGATGATGAGAAAAATACAAGCAATCATTCAAGAGATATTAATATTGAAATACAGCCCATTTGTGCAAATAATAGGGATTCCTTTTTGCTCCATTTTATTTTATGGCTGCGGACAATTTAAGGCTGTGTTGCATATCTCATCATGTGTAAATAGAGGTCAGTGGCTGATCAAGTGAGCCTTAATTACTAAAGGGTATACATGTGATCTCCACAGTGGACTCAGGCGCAAAAACCATGATCTTTTTCAGGACTGGAAGTGTCTTCTGTGTGGTTTGTTCAAAGTATGCCCTATGTAATGCAACATGTCAATGAGTTGGGACCTTCATTACTGAATATAACGTTATTTGTGTTGGGATTCTCTGGATTTTTGCAAATGTTTGATGATGGTCAAACTACAACATTCTTAGAGGGGGGCACAAAAGTGAAAAAATCAATAGGTGGATATAACTGATTTGATTAGCCAAAGTTGCAGCTCTGGGTGTATATTTGATGTTGTAATTTTTATCTAGAAAATCAACCAAAAGGTGCTAATTTGGCAGGATTTTGTATCACATATGAGGTGGACAAGTGAATAATTTTTTACTAGTAAGAAGTACCTGTAAAATATATCCAGAATAAGTAATGGTTCTATAGAATCAGTTTTACTATAAATATCACTTGAACGTTGATGCAAAAAGACATTGTATAAAGAATTGACATACAATAATTTGTTTGAACATCAGCTTAGTCAATTATCCTCCTCCATGCCCCATCATCACCATTGTTGTATGGTTATTTGAAAAGTGATATGTCACACTTGGATTGCTATCTCTCAAGTATTCCTTATCTCATTCAATGTCCATCAGATTTTTAATCCCAACAACTTCTACATTGCATCAAACATCTTTTTAGATCCATATGGTTCAGTGTATTTGTACAAGAATTCCAACCTCTCCTCCAGCCAGTCTTTACAAATTACAATAAGGGCATTATGGTCTTTTATTTCAACAAAATGGTCACCAAATCCTTCTTTGTCAAGTTCAGTTCTTGTCTTGAATGTCATAACATCAAGTTCTTTCTCTTTTGATTTGCTAACTTTATTGAGGTCAATAGTATCTGGTGCTATTGTGGCAAGGACATGTAGATCTTTGCAATGTGGTATATTAAATAGTGGACATGCCGGTATCCTGCAGATAGAGTCTTGTAGAATGCTTCTTGCCTTCAGATGTAACATTCTGCCTTTTTACCATGGATTATGCAGGTTCTCCACTGCATTTGAGTTTGTTCTTGTACTTTCTCCAATTTTCAAGCAGCACTCAGTTCATCCCACCCTTCACTTTCTTTGAAGTCCTCCAAAAGCGTCCCAACAAATAC
>JACCDI011397707.1_pt1 | contig 11213 bp, 12 predicted proteins | sample 7442791 | NCBI WGS metagenome assembly JACCDI01 (sample SAMN15323434, study PRJNA562643) | freshwater metagenome | isolation source: river surface water | place: USA:Blue River Watershed | collected 2017-08-15
TTACAGCAAGCTTTGCGTGATGCAGGTGAAAGACGTGCAGTTTCAGATCATTCCTTATCTGCTCGTCTTTTTATAGAAAACATGCTGCTTGATTACGTGCGCTTATTTAGTCCTGAAGTGGTAGCCTAGAATAATTCAAAAAATTTCTAATGCTTACTGATTCATGATGTGATGCGCTTATGTTTAAGTAGCGCGACACTCCGTGCTTACATCACCATGTCTACGCAATCTGCGCTACCAGAATCTTCTACCCCTCGTCCTGCTGTTTTATCTCTCGCCATTCGTGAACGAGCAGCTTTATATGCAGCGTATATGCCTTTTTTACAAAACGGTGGCATCTTTGTGCCCACGAATAAATCTTGTCATTTAGGCGATGAAATTTTTCTTTTATTATCCTTAATGCAGGATGAGCATCGCTATCCTGTTGCGGGTAAGGTGGCATGGATAACCCCTGCAGGAGCAGGCCATAATCGGACTCAAGGAATCGGCTTACAGTTTCCTGCAGATGAAGCCGGTCGAAAAATACGACTTCGTATAGAAGAACTCCTGGGTACAGCATTAGCTTCGTCGAGGGCAACGCATACGATTTAAGATTATCAATTCGCGCTCTCATCTAATCAGCGATGAGAACGTATAATATCGATATGTTTATCGATTCTCATTGCCACATTAATTTTCCTGAGTTCTCTGAACGCTTACCTGCACTTTTCGCCAAGATGGCTGAAAATCAGGTTAGTCATGCTTTATGCGTCTCAGTTGAATTAGATAAATTTCCAGAAATACGCGCTATGGCCGAGGAGTATCCGCAAGTTTATGCTTCTGTTGGTGTGCATCCCGACTATGAAGAAACAGCGGAACCATCGGTAGATCAATTGGTTGAATTGTCACAGCATCCTAAGGTGATTGCGATTGGTGAAACTGGTCTGGATTACTTTCGTTTAAAAGGTGATCTTGAATGGCAGCGTGAAAGATTTCGTGTGCATATACGTGCTTCTCGAGCTTCTGCTAAGCCTCTCATTATTCATACACGTGCTGCTTCAGAAGACACTTTACGTATCTTAGAAGAAGAAAAAGCGAGCGTTCATGAAGGGGGTGTTGCCGGTGTTATGCATTGTTTTACTGAATCATTAGCAGTTGCAGAAGCTGCTATGGAAATGGGATTTTATATTTCATTTTCAGGCATCGTCACATTTAAAAATGCAAAAGATTTACAAGAAGTAGCACGTCACGTTCCTTTGGAGCGCATGTTGATTGAAACAGATTCTCCTTATCTTGCACCGGTTCCAATGCGAGGTAAAACTAATGAACCCGGCTTTGTGAAGCATGTAGCTGAGTATTTAGCAGATCTGAAAGGTATTTCTGTTGATGAGCTTGCTCGCATCACATCTACAAACTTTCGTACTTTGTTTGCTACCGCAACTTAATTCCTGCGTTGTCTTTCCTCGTTATCTTGTTAGCTTCCTACAGCAAGGCAACTCTCTTTCTTATCATGGAATAAAAATATATTGCCATTGATTTCGTGTCGCTTATCAATATTGATGATGCTTTTTATTTTGTCAGTGCTCTTGTTGGGTGAAATCAAAGTTTAATATTAGAAGCTATGTTTTCATCAATGCAGTCATAAGCATTATCAACGTCATATTGATGAGAGAGGTTCTGATGAAAAATTATACGATTTCAATTTTGTTATCGCTAAGCTGTTGTGCTGCTTGGTCCCAGAGCGATGTAGGTGTGTCAGCTAATGTAACTGAAAGCACTGATCCTGCGCGAGCTGCTGAAGTCGAACGCAAAGCACAAGAAATATACAATCAAGAAGATAAATCCTCTGGTTCATCTGGCAATGAAGAGCAAGATCGATCTGGCAATAAAAATAAAAAACTACGAGGCCATTACAAAGCTAAATCCTCATCAGGGGCTTCAGGTGGCGCGGGACAAAGTCAGTCTGGTGAAGGAGGGGGATTGCGATCACCCACACAAAAATCGCCCTCAGATTCTTCCAATACTTCTGGTGGTTCGACTCGCTACAGCACGCCAGGCGCAATAGGAAATCCTAATTCTAGTGCTTATGATAATGAAAAGCGGTTGAGAGAAAAGGAAACTAATGCCCAACCCGGTATGCCTAGGTAATAAGGTGTCACAAGCATAGTTTTTCGCAAGGTGGCGTGCTCTCTGGTAGAGTGCCGCCATGAGCGAATTAAGTCTAGACCGCATACTACAGTCGCAAGGTTTTGGTAGCCGCAAATGGTGTCGCCAATTAATCTCTGATGGCGAAGTTACTATTAGAGGTCAGGTTATTACTGATTTCAAAGCAGTATTTGACACAACCAATCTCAGCTTTACGCTGTTTGAAGAAGAATGGCTCTATCGTGAGCATGTCTATATCGCGCTGCATAAGCCACCAAATATGGAGTGTTCGCGTAAACCCAGTCATCACCCCGGCGTATTAACTATCTTGCCTGAACAATTTAGCTGGAGAGATGTACAGCCTGTGGGCCGCTTAGATCACGACACGACAGGCTTGTTACTGCTTTCTGATGATGGTGCTTTTATACATGCGCAATCTTCTCCGAAACGACATGTGCCTAAGCGTTATTTGGCAACAACCTTTGATCCGATCAATGAAAAACTCATCGCGCTTCTGAAAAATGGAGTGCAATTACATGATGAGCCAGCTCCATTAGCGGCTATCTCTTGTGAACAGGTAGGCGACTATCAGTGTGAAATTATCCTTGAGCAGGGCAAATATCATCAAGTCAAACGTATGCTTGCTGCTGCTGGAAATCACTGTACCGCCTTAGAGCGGATAGCTATAGGCGAACTCACTTTGCAACATCTGGAACTAGACACAGGCGAATGGTGTTTTCTTGAAGAAACTGAACTCGCTTTATTGCGTTAAGCCATCTTTTCCCCGAGAGATAATTGCGTTCTGAAACGTCGTTTCCCCTTCAAAATTGTTGATCCTATTCATAATTAGCTGAGACTTTGATTTTGCTCAAGCTAATTAAGTCCATGCAATCGCCAATTATTTCCGATTTAATAATAAGGTCTGAGTAAGATAAAAAACTGAGTTATGCGGGGGCTCTATCTATGTTATCCAATGAAGATTTTAAGAGCATCGTGTTTAATATGCTGATAGAGGGAACGCTCGACTACGCAATTTTCATGCTGAATAAAGAAGGAAATATCATCAGTTGGAATACAGGAGCTGAAAGAATATTAGGCTATCAAGAGCATGAGATTTTAGGAAAAAATGCTTCTGAATTTTTTATTCAAGAAGATAATCAAAAAAATACCTTTGAACTGAAAATAAATAAATCTATAGAAAATGGGCGATCAGAATACGATAGTTGGTGCACAAAAAAAAATGGACAAAAATTTTGGTGTACTGGAGTTATAGGAGCTCTACAAAATCCAGCAGGTGAACTACAGGGATTTATACAAATCCTGCGCGACAGTACAGAACGTCGTATTGCAGAACAAAATACCTATTTTCTTGCGAATCATGACACGCTGACTGGGTTGCCGAATCGAGCGAAATTTCTAGAAAAATTACATGAATCTTTAATTAATGCAGATAGAGATAACAAGCGGGCGGCTATATTATTAATAGATCTTGATCATTTCAAATCAATTAATGATACGTTCGGCCATCATGCTGGCGATCAGCTTTTAAAGATAGTCGCACAACGCTTAACTAAATGTATTCGTGAAACAGATACTGTCGCACGGCTTGGCGGTGACGAATTTGTAGTGATTTTAACGCGATTAAAATCATTATCTACCGCAGGGTCTATAGCACATAGCATTATTGCTAACTTAAGTCAGCCTATAAAAATTGAAGATAAGACTGTAAAAATTGGGGCAAGCGTAGGCTTAGCTATTTATCCTCAAGATGGGAAAAACTCTACGGATTTACTAAAAAAATCTGATTTAGCCATGTATAGAGCCAAAGAAGCGGGGCGGAATTGTTATCGCGCTTATTCGCCAGAAATGTTAAGTGAAACGCTAATTAAAGAAAAACAACACCAACAATTATGTCTAGCAATAGAAAGGGAAGATTTTGAATTGATTTATCAGCCACAAGTTGAATTGCATAACTTTACTATACATGGAGCGGAAGCATTACTACGTTGTCGACATCCTGATTTGAAAGCAGTTAATCCTAAAAACATTATTCGCCTCAGCGAAGAATTAGGGCTAAGTGAAAAAATTGGATCTTGGGTATTAAAATCAGTATTTGAACAAATTAAGAAATGGAATATAAAAAAACTATCCATTAAGAAAATCGCCTTAAATACTACGGCTCTAGAACTACACCATCCTCAATATATTAAATTCTTAACTAAATTACTTCAAAAAAATCCTGAATATTCTGATTTACTTGAAATTGAAATCACAGAAAAAACACTGCTTTCATTAATTAACAAAAAAAGCAACATACTTCATGAAATTAAAAATGCAGGTGTTTCAATTTGTTTAGATGATTTTGGATCAGGCATTTCCTCATTATCTTATTTAAAAGATTATCCTATTGACGTCCTGAAATTAGATATGTCGCTTATTCATAAGTTACCTGATAATAAATCTGATAGTGCAATCGTTTCTGCAATTACAAAACTTGCCTTTGATCTTGATATTAAAGTTGTTGCAGAAGGAGTTGAAACAGCACAGCAGCTAAATTATCTACGCACGACTTCATGTGAATTTTTGCAGGGATTTTTGTTTAGTGAAGGTCTTAAGCCAGAAAAATTAGAACATTTACTGGAAAATGGAAAATATGTAGCTCCAGTATTTCATTAATAATTATTTTTTAAAGATTATTTTCAAGGACTTACTCAGACTGGAAAATAAAACTAAAGGTAAAATAGCCCATTATTTTTATCAAAGTCCTATCTATGTCTGCCTCTCAAAGATTAAGAACCGTTTCCCGTATTCTCCCGGCAATGAACACATCGGATGGAGCCGGTGTGCGCTTACGCCGGAGCATAGGTAGTGGAGAAGATACGCGACTTGATCCTTTTCTTATGCTTGATGAATTCTCTTCTGATAATCCCGGTGATTACATAGCAGGCTTCCCATCCCATCCCCATCGCGGTTTTGAAACAGTCACTTATATACTGGATGGCCACATGCGCCATGAAGATCATTTAGGAAATCAAGGTGATTTACTAAGTGGGGGAGTGCAGTGGATGACAGCAGGTCGTGGGATTATTCATTCTGAAATGCCGCAGCAAGAAGAAGGGCGTATGCGCGGATTTCAATTATGGATCAATCTTCCAGCCAAAGAGAAAATGAAAGCCGCTGGTTATCGCGATATAGCACCGAATGAGATTCCAGTGCTTGAATTAGAACAAGGTGGCCGAATCAAGATTATTGCCGGAGAAATTCATATTAATAATCAGTATTTACGCGGCCCGATTTATGGACTAACTACGGAGCCGCTTTATCTCGATGTATCGCTCGCTCCTCATACATCGATTCAACTTCCTGTAGCCTCACGATTAAATGCAATGATGTATATATTTGAAGGTGAAGCTCATATTAATGAAACTGCATTAACTACACATTGCGCAGTATTTTTATCTGAAGGTGATTTAGTAGAAATCTCTGCAAATGAAAAAGGTGTACGTTTGTTATTACTTGCAGGATTACCGATACATGAGCCTATAGTTCAATATGGTCCGTTTGTTATGAATACAGTGACTGAAATTAAACAAGCAATTCATGATTATCAAAATGGGCAGCTAACTGCAGTTTGAGTTTTATAATTTTTAGAAATAAAATCTGAATCGTTATGTGTTTTCTATTGATTTGATGTTTGAAATTGAGCGATAGTTTTATCATATATTTCCATCAGAATTTTATAATTCGATTCCGGTGTGTAGCGCTCTAAATATTCGTTGTAAGCTGCCTGCCCCATTTTTTTCATAGCATCAGGATGACTTTCTGCCCACGCAATTGCATGGGCTAATTCTTGGTGATCTCCTGGCTTCACTAAAAATCCAGTTTTACCATGCTCGATAATCTCAGCTAAGCTTCCATGTCTACTAGCAATAACTGGTGTGCCACAGGAAAATGCTTCAATAGCAACTAAGCCAAAACTCTCTATACCTGTACTTGGCATAACTAAATAAGCGACTTGATGTAAACGATTAATCAAAGCAGATTGCGGATGAAAACCTAGACTCGTTAAACCCGATGCAGCACTAACTATATCTTCTAAAGGTCCAGTGCCATAAACATCAATTTTTATTTTATCTAATAAAGCAACTGCTTTTACTAATACATCCAGTCCTTTTTCTACTGATAATCTACCTATAAAAATACCTCTTTCTCTATGACTCCAGTTTGGCACACGCTTAGACTCAACAAAATTAGGTTTAATACTTAATTGTTTTTCGGAGATGCCACCTTGGATAAATTTATCACTAGCGACCTTACTAAGTACTATGTAATGGTGAAAAGAATGTTCCCATTTATCTATAATTTTATTTGTTGTTATAGCAAGAGCTGTAAAACTTGATTGTGCAAAGGAATTTCTATAGCAATGATAAAGCGAAGCTCGCCAGGGAATATTACCTATACATGCCTCACACGCCTTACCATCTCTAAATAACATCGCTTGAGGACACAAAAGCCTAAAATTATGCAAGGTCTGCACAATTGGAATACGCAATTTTTTCGCAACCTTATAAATAGAAGGGGATATTAAGGGAAAAATATTATGCGCATGAATAATATCTGGCTTAAATTCTTGATGAATCCGCTGGATATCATCCATCGTTCTTGTAGATCCAAAGGTATCAAGCGCTAATCGGAGCGTGGAGATTTTATCAATCTCCTTGTTGTCTCGACTATAAATCAAGACCTTATGACCACTGCGGCGTAATAGTGATGCTTCAGCATCGACTACTGTGTCTTCACCACCGCGATAATAATATTTATTATGAACAACAAGAATATTCATCAGTCGGGTCAAATGAGATAAATGACCCAACTGATGATAGAGATGATGACAGATTAGTTTTGAATATTAGACAATAAATGCTGAGTATTACAATGAATTACTTATAGTTTTGCTTTACTAGTTATGACTTGATTCGGATTATCACTATTTTTTAATGTATAGACATAATCAAAAACAAAAGGTTTATTGCTAATTACTTTTAACTGCATTTTTTTCACATCATCGAATGAGTAAACTTTATCCTTAATCACTAATTTATTATGTGGATCATTGATTTCTAAATTTTCTAATAATTTATTTTCAATTGAAAATTTAAACTTTACTGCCTCTTTCGGTAAGCTAAATGTTGTACTGCCAGGTTGAATGCTTACCCTACCTTTTTTAGACTGCGTGGTTCCTTTTACATCTGCATTTTCAGGATTAATCCAGTTTTCACCAACTTGTACGAAACCTGCTCCTATAATATTTTCATATCGTTTATTTCGACTTGTCGGATTTTTTTTCGCTTCCTCAATGAGGTTTTTCATTTCTTCTCTACTCACAAATTCATTTTTACCCACCACATATTTTTCAGTTATTTCTTCTTTTACACCGGAAAATTTTGATAACTCATCAAAATTTCCAGCTAGAGTAGATTTGTATTGGATAGGAAATCCATATAAAACTGCCAAACTACGCTGGGTAACATTGAAGCAAGTTTGAAATGGTAAATTTTTCGAAATTTTTTTATCATCGGGCATGCGCCAAGGATCAGCAGCACCATAATCAAAAACTGTATCTTTCATCATCGCAGTATATTTCTCTAGATTTTCTGGGTAAGGGCAGGGAAATACAAGGACAGAAGGAGGACCGCATAATTTCATTGATTCAATAACAGGTGAGATGTTATTGGGATATTCAGCGGATGTATCGAGAGTGTTATAGATAATTCCTGTGTATGACTCTATTTTTTGCGGCTTACCATCACCATTATTTTTTATGTGAGGAATTACACTCTCTTGATGGCAAATACTTAATTGCAGTTTTCCTTTGGTATCTCTCCAGACAGAAGCTAAGGCGATATGGCCTATATTATTGTAGCAACTAGGAAATCTTAATACTAATGCTAATCCTTTATCGCCCGGCTCCATTTCGGATATTTTTTTGTTTATAGCGCTAAGCAAGTTAGTCGAAAAACTATGTCCTTCTTCAGTATTTTTGAAAATAGCGAATGTATTTTTTGTGAACAATACTTCATTTAATTCTGCAGGATTTAATGTGGGAAATTTTTTTACTTCAGTAATTTCTTTTAATACAGATAGTGGTGCTAGCTCCAATAATTCCCCAAATTTTTCCCTCTGTTGCTTACTTACTTGCCCTGATTCTAAAAATGCCTTTCTTTTTGCTTCACTTACCGGACTATCACTGGTTTTAGTTTTTATTAAATTAGCAGTTTTTTGAAAACTATCTTTTGACTCATTGGATAAATTATCGTTTTTCCAGGCTTTTTCTCTTTTTAATAGTTCATCTGTTTTATTTAACAGTCCATCTAATTTACTACTTAATACTGGTTTTTTCTCTTTTGATGATACTTCATTGATTTGGTTTGATTGATTTTTTGATTGTGAAGGATTTGATGTGTTAGTCCTGTTTATTCCTGTTGTTTTGTCCATGTTTATCTCCCTAGTTAATTTTTTGAGCTTAAGAATGATGTTTTCATAATGGGCTAAATCAATGATTCATGATTTGATTATGAACATTACGTACATATAATTGCCGTTAATCAGTAACAGCTCATTCTTGAACGCTCATTTTTTGTATGGGATATCTTTTAATCGATCATATTTTTTGATTATTTGACCTTATTTATTTCTCTTTAGAAAATTTTAGAAGAGTATTTCGATAGATTTACCAAGAATTAAATGAGTTTTCTTAATGTTTTAAGGGCTACCACGTTTGTTTTTCTTCTGGCATAGTTGTCATACCAAAATGTTGGAGATGAAATGAATCAATTAGATTTTTCAAAGAAGCGCGTACTTATCACGCAGTCGAATGACTTTATGGGGCCGGTTTTATGTGAGGTATTTCAGGAACTGGGGGCGACTGTTTTAGCTGACACTAGCGCTCTAGATCATCCTTCCCGACCTGCGGAATTGATTCAAGAGTCAGGTGTCGTTGATATTTTGTTGCTTAATTTGGGTATTCCAGCGCCGACTACAGCAGTGTCAGATATCGAAGATAGTGAGTGGAATAATGCCTTTTCACACATGGTTGACCCCATGCCCAGGCTTTTTAAAGCCGTTCTTCCACAGATGCTTGCCAGAGGTCACGGTAAGATTGTTTTGATTGGTAGCGCATCAGCTTTACGTGGAATAAAGCGATCTTCAACTTATAGTGCGGCTCGTGGAGCTCAACTAGCTTTTATTCAGGCGGCAGGAATTGAGCTCGCTTCTAAGCAAATCCAAGTAAATGGTATAGCGCAAAACTTTGTTGATAACCCAACGTATTTCCCTTTGGAAGTACAGGAAAACCCTGCTTTTCAAGACCGCCTAAAACGTGAAGTTCCGCTCGGACGTTTAGTCAGTGCACGTGAAGATGCTATGTTTATTGCTTACTTAGCAAGTGAGCATGCTAATTGTTTTGTAGGACAAATTTTTCCTGTTTGTGGAGGCTGGGTGAATCGTTAAAACGACTTGTTTTTTTGACTTTACAGCCTTTAAGTTAATCCTCAAGTTACTATAATTTACTTAATAAAATCAATTAGTTGGGATGTATTTATGTTGTTAATTCTTAGCTTATTTATTCAATTGTAGAGATTTATAGTTCTTAATTTCTTCAAGCTATTGAAGTTTGCAAAAGGCTGAGATGGCTGATTTTTAGCGATATTTTAAGTTTTCATTTTGTAAAATATCCTTATCTATTAAACGCATAATTTGTATTATGTAAAGTTAAAGATTAAGATACAACATGCATATACAAGAAATACTCTCTCTACTATTCAAGGATCTGAGGCTACTGCTCGTCTAACTTTATTTATGCTTGTAGATGCAAACTATGTGAATTGACATTGGGTAGCGAAGAAGGATTTTTCTTATCTCGAATAACATATTTACCTAATGACTTCGCAATATTGGTGAAATTAGTTAGTGCTTCTTGAAATGTCATTAAGGTCAAGCCATCTAAAAGTAATTCAGTGGTGACAATCAAGATTCCCTTAGGACCGGCCAATCCTATTTTTACCCCACCAGTATCTTTCCAAAGCAAGTTATAGCAGAGTAAAGCTTCGTAAACTGGTAACTCTTGATCGTCAGCCACTGTCCCGATCTCAGAAGAAAACACCATGCGATCAGGATGTTCGAGCTGCTCTATCATCACAACCAACTCATTGACAAATTGAATTGCCCAGCTAGGATCCTCAGTTTGAATTACCGCATCAATATCCGGAAAAACTGGACCAATTTGGGAAATAAGATCTTGGATTTTATCGTTAACTGTATTCATGATATTCAATCTTGAGTTAATTTTTCATTTGTAGAATGTTTAGAAGCACTAGAGGCCAAATTCTTAGTTAATATCAATGTTGACTTCAATCCCTCAGCATTATTTTTATCGCCATATAAAACACTTAAAACATTAATTTCTTTACTGGATTCCATCTTATTTATCTCAAGATTTAAAGGATTAAAAGCCGAACTATTTATTGGTGGGAAGCTCATTTCTCGCCTTTCGAATGATTGATTTGACTAAGTACTGTAGTTAAGAATATCTAATGAATCATTTGCAGTTTCATTCAAAGAATTATCTTCAGATTGAATAAATACTTCCCAGACTTTGGCAATATTTAAAAAATTTAGTAGTACTGTTTTAAATTCATTCAGATTAGTTTCTTGCATGTACATCTCATATATAAGTAGAATTTCACCTTCTGGACCACCTAAAGCCATCTTCACTCCACCGGTATCCCTCCAAAGTAAGTTATAGCAAAGCAAAGTCTCATAAACTGATAGCTGATTTTTCTGTGTAGGTTTGCCAAGAATTGTGCTCAAAACAACCTTGTCAGGGTTATCAGCCCACTCTAGGGTCACGATTGTTTGATCTTCGAATTGGATTGCCCAATCCCTATCTTCGTTTTGAATAACTGTCTCAATATCACTGACTTCTGGACCAACCTCCTCCATCATTATTTGGAATTTTTGAAGGTTAATTGACATAAAATATTCCTCAATCACTGGTTTTGTTTGGCGTTAAGTAAAAAAAAACAACAGAA
>JACCDI011939620.1_pt1 | contig 11212 bp, 8 predicted proteins | sample 7442791 | NCBI WGS metagenome assembly JACCDI01 (sample SAMN15323434, study PRJNA562643) | freshwater metagenome | isolation source: river surface water | place: USA:Blue River Watershed | collected 2017-08-15
AGTCAAGTGACTTGGCATGCATCAGGTTTTGGTCATAGCAGGGAAATTTCCCACGTGCAGCGTTCTCAGCCAAACACGCTGCTTGCCTCAAAAATCGACCTGTTGTGGCAGCAAGAACGTTTTTGGGAATTACTGCTTCTTTCTTTCTAAATGTTTTCGAGCGCATTTCGCTGGCGTAGGTTTCATTGACGCCCACATTCATGCCAATTTCCCATAACGGCATTGTTGGCTCATAGGCTCTTGCTTTAGCTACGGTCAATGTTTGCTGCATTACCGCATAGCGAGCCTTTACTCCAGTAAGCGCATAAAGTGGATCTGCCGGTGGCGCTTCGTCACTGTCCTCTCGCCTTGCTTTGTAGTACGTGATCATTTCACTGAACGTCTGCACCAGAACTGATCTATCCGCATCCAGCGGCACACTGATCACAACAGACAGTGGATTTCCCATCTCTGGTCTTGTTCTATCAAAGTAAGTGTCAAGTGCTTCAGCCATGTCGCGCTGTTGAGCATATTCACCCGACTGCATCACGTGCAGAACCTTGAGCTTTAGGTCAGACAAGGACTGTCCAAAAAGGCGCAAATTATTTTGATCTCGCCACTCGCTCAGGCTTTGCGTCCATACGTCCCCGAAGTTCTGTCTCGTCTCCCAAACCAATTCCGGTTCAGCCACTTCTGCAAAAAACTGCTCCCTGCTTGCCTGTCCTTGCATAACTCGACAAGCGAAGTTGTAGCTAGGACTTAGCCGCAAGAACTCGGGCCACAAGTCATAGCGACGGTCATCTGGCCTGCGCTCGCGCACAGAAGTCAGGTTGATATTGTCAATTCCCATACTTTATTAATTAACAACTAACTGAATTTAGATTATAGACTTTTTCAAGCATATGCCAAATCCGGACAATCCAAGTCATAGCAACAAGCTATACCCGCTCTTTAACAATTCGCAAGCAAAAGTCTTAAAACCTGCTTAAAAGCTCGTTTTATGCCCCCTTCGCATGTGTATCAATTGCACATATTGTGAGCGGTCGCTAACTATTCACGTTAGCACACTTCTTTAACAACTATTTTTCAACCGATCGCCTAGAGCAATCCCGCTCGAAAGCAACCAGTCACACCACAGGAGGTTTATATGACTGACAACACAACTATCGACACTCAAGCAGCACAAGCAATGAGCTTCACCGCCAACGTCGTTGGCAAGCAACAGACTGAGGTCATCGAGGCTGCGGAGCTTAAGTTCCGCAGCGACATGTTCATCAAGGACTTGGTGACCAAGGTCGCACAGTTCAACGAACTTGCTGCTCGTACTGACGCTTTTCTGTACGACCTTCTGCAAGACTGTTACGACACCTTTGTAGTGATCAGCAATCCCAGCAGCAACATCGCTTCAGTTGCCTGCGAGCAACTTGACAAGTACTGCACAAAGCATGGGATCACGGGTGGCAAAGACATTAAGTTGCTGAGCAAGTTCATGAACAGCGTGTTCAAAGGACTTGATCGCAGCAAGATCTCAACTTATAGCTACGTGATCAAGTACGGGATCAAGAACAGCGTTGCTAGCGGTTCACTTGCTGCCGAGATCAAGCGCATGGGTGGAATTCAGAAGATCAAGGAAGCCAGCTTCAAGGATGTCGCAGCCAAGACCAAAGCCAAGGTCGAAGATAACTTGCAGCAGGCACAAACGAAGGTCGGCAAGAGTTCGATGGGGATCGTGGACATTCCCAACGCAATTGGAGCGGTCAGTGACATCAAGTCTGGAGAGCAAGTGCTGCTTATCGCAATGATCAATGCCGAACGCAAGTTCGTCATCCAAGCAGCCACTAGCGACGCAACCGTCATCAAGTCTGCCATTCTTGCTGCTGCTAAGCCCAAGAAAACGAAGGAAAAGGCGCAGGAAGCTGAAAGCACCGACGACGCCACAACCACGGCAGATCAAGCAGAACTAGAAGCAGCTTAATTATCTAGGAGAAACAGCATGAAACTGAATCCAAACTTTAGCTCAACATACTCACCGAAGACACTGAATGACATCGTGTTCACGCAAAACCAGCAGCGCAATCACTTGCGTGATGTTGTAAGCGGTCGGAACCCGTTTCCGGACAGCGGCAAGAACGGCATCTTGCTTGTAGGCGACACAGGTTCTGGCAAAAGCACTCTTGCAAATCTACTACCAGACTGGATCGAAGTGGCTCGTGGTGGAGATGAGGCTTACCCTATCTATCACCAAATCACCTCCTCAAACGGCGGAGTTACGCTTTTGGAACAGATTGAGAATCGGGTAAAGCTAGTTTTGCTCGGGCAGAAGTTTCACTACATCGTTCTTGATGAGGTGGATTTGCTCTCTACGACAGCCATGGACAAACTTAAGAGCGTGATGAACATCGCTTACAAGTCCTGTATCTGGATCATGACAACAAACGACTATGGCCGAATTTCGGCGCCTGTCGTTAATCGCTGCCACACCTACTTTCTCAACCATGCGCCATCGACTGGGTGGCTTCCACTGTTTAATCGCATCCTTAGCGATCACGGCATCACCGACATCAGTGAAGCGGAAATGCTGGAGCAAATCGACATGTGCAATGGCAGTGGTCGCACAGTGATTGAAGCAGCGAAGCGCATCATCCTTGATCGCACGGAAGCAGTAACGAAGCCGACTTACCACCTCACTGCAAATGTAGTTTAAAACTACAAATCAGCCCACTAAGCAGCCCACGCTCTTGGTGGGCTTTTTTTCGTCTGCAATTTCAGCATGTTGCACAGAAAGTCATTGAGGTTGCCCGCGGCATGATTTAGACTACGCAAAACGCAGTACATTGTCAGACGACGTAGCAAAAAACAGCATGAAGCAACCCAAAGACGAAACCCTGTCAATCCGAACATCAGCGGGTATCAAATCCATGCTGAGAGCTGCCGCCGAGAAAGAGCACCGCTCTGTAGCTTCAATGATTGAAGTCCTTGTTATGGACTATGCACAAAAAAATGGCATTTTTCCTAATCAAAGCGTTGTGCCTGCGAATAAAAAGAACAAAGCATGAACGCAGTAGAAATTGAAGCCGCACTCTCGGATTTAGCCGAAGCAGAGTTTGACGCCGCCGAGTTTCCGTACCAGTTTCTGGCCGCCTTTGGCAACAAAGAGGTTGCCCTCAAAAAACTTCGCACTGGCCACAGTAATACCTCGGACCTGACCGGTGGTGTCCTGCTGCGCAACAACATCCACTTGGCCACCTGTGAAACGGGCTCGGTAAGTGCAACGCTCCAAGCCCTCAAAGCTAGTCCAGCCACTACCAAGGCCAAAGCCAAGTTCATCTTGGCCACAGATGGTCAATCGCTGGAAGCCGAAGAACTCATCTCAGGGGAAACGATTTCAACAGACTTCGTAGACTTCCCCAACCACTTCGGTTTTTTCCTGCCTCTTGCAGGTATCTCCACCATCAAGGAGATTAAGGACAACCCGATTGATGTCAGGGCCACAGGGCGCTTGAACAAGCTCTATGTGGAGTTGCTTCGTGAAAACCCAGACTGGGCAAAAGACCAGCGCCGGGCTGACATGAACCACTTCATGGCGCGACTGATTTTTTGCTTCTTCGCAGAAGACACTGGCATCTTTAACAGCACAGGACTTTTCAGCAAGACCGTTGAGCAGATGAGCGAGCGAGATGGCTCCAACACCCATGAGGTGCTGGAAACTGTCTTCAGGGCAATGAACATCAAAGCCAACGCGAGAGAGAGCGCTGAGCCAAGGTTGCCCAGCTGGGCCAATGTCTTCCCCTATGTGAACGGTGGACTGTTCTCTGGAAGCACTGAGGCTCCCAAGTTCACACGGATTGCGCGTACTTACCTCACACACGCCAGCAACCTGAACTGGAAAGAAATCAACCCCGACATTTTCGGCAGCATGATTCAGGCTGTTGCCGATGACGAGGAACGGGGCGAATTGGGGATGCACTACACCAGTGTCCCCAACATCTTGAAGGTCCTCAACCCACTGTTCCTTGATGACATACAGGCACAGCTGGAAAGCATTGGCGACAACAAAGTCAAGTTGCTCAACCTGCGCAAACGAATGGCTCGCATTCGAGTATTTGACCCTGCTTGCGGCTCTGGCAACTTCCTCGTCATTGCTTACAAGCAAATGCGAGAGATTGAGGCTGAAATCAATCGCCGCCGAGGTGAAGAGCATCTGCGCAGTGAAATCCCCCTGACCAATTTCAGGGGCATTGAGTTGCGCGATTTCCCAGCTGAAATCGCACGACTGGCACTCATCATTGCCGAGTTTCAGTGTGATGTTCTCTACCGTGGACAACAAGACGCACTGGCAGAGTTTTTGCCACTGAACACCGAAAACTGGATCGTTCGCGGCAATGCACTTAGCTTGGACTGGCTCAGCATATGCCCACCGACTGGAACAGGCGTGAGGGTTGTAAGTGATGACTTGTTCAACACACCGCTAGACCAGAAAGAAATTGACTTTGAAAACGAAGGTGGTGAAACCTACATATGTGGGAATCCACCATATTTGGGCAGCAGAGGACAAACAGAAGATCAAAAAGATGAAATGAAGGACATCTTTGATCACCGAGTGAAGAATTGGAAGTCACTTGACTATGTGGCTTGCTGGTTCATGAAAGCTGCTGACTACAGCAAGCAAGCCACTTGTGCTGCAGCCTTTGTGTCTACGAACTCAATATGTCAAGGAATGCAAGTTCCAATTTTGTGGCCACTGATTTATTCAACAGGAAACCACATTGCCTTTGCGCATACATCGTTTAAGTGGACTAACCTCGCCAGTCACAACGCTGGCGTCACTGTCGTGATTGTTGGGATTTCTAGAAACCCGCCGAAAAATCGCCGCCTATACAGCTTGAATGATGCAGATACAACTGCAATCAAGGAGGTTGCGAACATCAATGCTTATTTGGTGCCTGGAGCAAACATTGAAGTTGAGAAGGTTGCTAAACCAATATGCGAACAAGCAGAAATGACTTTCGGCAACACCCCCATAGATGGGGGGCATCTTCTTTTGACTAGTGATGAAGTACGTTCACTTGGTCTGAGCCCGCAACAAGAAGCTGTCTTTATTCGAAAGTTCCTTGGCTCTGCAGAATTTATACGCGGACTATCAAGATTTTGCTTGTGGATTGAGGATGAACATCTTGAAGAAGCGCTCGCGATTTCTTCAATTCGTAGCCGCATTGAAAGTGTCAAATTACTGCGGATCAATGGCGGCAAGACCGCCAATGACATTTCTGACAAGCCACACCAATTTCAAAGAACCAACATCGGTCTGCTCAATACCATCATTGTGCCGAGTGTCTCCTCAGAATCTAGGCCATACCTCCCAGTCGGATTACTACCGAAACAAACAGTTGTCTCAAACGCTGCCTTTGCTATGTTTGACTCTCCTGTTTGGAGCATATCTTTGATTGCCTCAAGACTCCATCTCGTTTGGGTTGGGACTGTTTGCGGCAAGCTCAAAACTGACTTTCGTTATTCAAACACTCTAGGCTGGAACACTTTTCCGGTACCCGTGTTAACTGAGCAAAATAAGGCTGACTTGTCCTCTTGTGCTGAAGCCATCTTGCTTGCGCGTGAAGCACACTTCCCAGCAACCATTGCCGATCTATACAACCCTGACACGATGCCTGAAAACCTGCAGATCGCACACGAGCGCAATGACGAGGTGATTGAGCGCATCTACATTGGTCGCCGCTTCAAGAACGATACCGAGCGACTGGAAAAACTGTTTGAGATGTACACCAAGATGACTGCTGACACTGGCGTCAAGAAGAAAGGCAAGAAAGCATGAACGCGCAGACTGGCAGTCCACTGAACGCCTACACGGTCCCTTCCGTATCCATCAAGACGGCACACACCGGCGCGACCAACAAAGCCAATGCGCTGGGTATGCGCACGATGCAGGAGCGCGCCTATGCCAAACGGGGTGAGCAATACCTTCTCATCAAGTCGCCACCGGCCTCTGGCAAGTCAAGAGCCCTGATGTTTGTGGCACTTGACAAACTCCACAACCAAGGCATCAAACAAGCAATCATCGTGGTTCCTGAGCGCTCCATCGGGAGCAGTTTTGCTGACGAGCCACTCACACAATTTGGCTTCTATTGGGACTGGCAGGTTGCACCCCAGTGGAACCTGTGCAACGCACCCGGCGCTGACGAAGCCAAGGTGGCCAAATCCAAAGTGGAGTCGGTCAAGAAATTCTTGACCTCTGACGACAAGGTTCTGGTCTGCACCCATGCGACCTTCCGGTTTGCGGTTGAAGAGCTGGGCATTCAGGCGTTTGACGACAGACTAATTGCAATTGACGAGTTCCACCACGTCTCCAGCAACCCCGACAGCATTCTGGGTACACAACTCACGGCGCTGATTGCTAGGGACAAAGTACATGTGGTGGCCATGACCGGTTCCTATTTCAGGGGTGACAGTGAAGCCGTTTTGTCTCCCGCTGATGAAGCCAAATTTGAGACGGTGACTTACACCTACTACGAGCAACTGAACGGCTACACGTGGCTGAAGTCGCTGGACATCGGCTATTTCTTCTACACCGGCCCATATGTGGAAGCCATCCACAAAGTGCTCAACCCTGCTCTCAAAACCATCGTTCACATTCCCAATGTGAACGCCCGTGAGAGCCTGAAAGACAAGCAACGAGAGGTTGATGAAATCCTTAACGGTCTGGGTGAGTGGGACCGCATGGACGACAGTACAGGTTTCCACCTCATCAAAACCCCTGAAGGCCGTGTCCTGAAAGTGGCTGACTTAGTGGATGACAGCGACCCAGCAAGGCGGACCAAAGTGCTGACCGCATTGAAGGACCCTGCTCAGAAGAACAACCGTGACCATGTGGACATCATCATCGCTCTGGGCATGGCCAAGGAAGGCTTTGACTGGATATGGTGTGAGCACGCTTTGACCGTGGGCTACCGCAGCAGCCTCACTGAAATTGTCCAAATCATTGGCCGCGCCACACGAGACGCACAAGGCAAGTCCACAGCACGATTCACCAACCTGATTGCTGAACCGGCGGCCACCCAAGAGCTGGTCACTGAAGCAGTCAACGACATGCTCAAAGCGATTTCAGCCAGTTTGCTGATGGAACAGGTGCTGGCACCTCGCTACGAGTTCACACCGAAAGACGCTGGCCCCAAAGAGGGATTTGACTATGGCCCCGAGGGCTACCAAGAAGGCAAGACCAACTTGGGCGTGAACGAGGCAACCGGCCAATACCATGTGGAAATCAACGGACTGGTGACACCACAAAGCCCAGAAGCATCCCGAATTTGCAAAGAAGATCTGAACGAGGTGGTGACTGACTTCCTTCAAGACAAAACCACCTTGGAACAAGGTCTGTTTGACAAGGAGAACATCGTTGCGCAAGACCTGACCCAGGTTCGGATGGGCAAGATTGTGCGAGATCGCTACCCCGATTTGAGTGAACAAGACCAAGAAGCCATTCGTCAGCACGCGATTGCGGCGATGAACCTGACACAGCAAGCCAAGCTGGAACTGTCCAAAGGTGCCACAAGCGATGACGAAACCGCTCAAGCCAACACGGCTTTGCTGGATGGTGTCCGCAAGTTCGTCAATGTCCGCGACCTTGACATTGAACTGATTGACCAAATCAACCCGTTTGAAGCTGCCTACTCGGTGTTGGCGAAGTCAATGGACGAAAAGCTGTTGCGCCAAGTCCAAACGGCGATTGAGGCGAAGAAAGCCACCATCTCAGAAGAAGAAGCGCTGGACTTGGCCAAGCGTGCCTTGCAGTTCAAGAATGAACGGGGGCGTTTGCCTGATGTGGAATCGGCTGACCCTTGGGAAAAGCGTATGGCATTGGGTGTCAAAGCACTCGCCAACTACCGTGCCGCCGCCAAAGCAAAGGAAAGTAATGGCTGACCTATCCGCAGACGAACTGCTTGACGCACTGGGTGTAGAAGTCACACCAGTTAAAACCTCATCGCTCACTCCATTTGAGGAACGGGTGATTGCTGGGTTTGAGGACGTCCTGCGCTTTTTTGAAGAACACAAGCGCTTGCCTTGCAATGCCGAAGGTCTGGACATCTTTGAACGGCTGTATGCCGTGAGACTTGAGCAATTGCGCAAGTTACCAGAGGCGATGGCCGTTCTGGCACCTCATGACACTCACGGCTTGCTCAAAGCAGGCGCGGCTGTCGCCAACATTGACAGCCTCAGCGAAGATGCGCTGTTGGCTGAACTGGGTGTGGAAGTTGAAACCAGTGCCACTGAGGACGACATCACGGTGTTGCGCCATGTTCGTTCTACGGCTGAACGGCGCGAAGCAGAAGAGATTGCCAACAGGACACCCTGCAAGGACTTCAAGGACTTCAAGCCTCTGTTTGAGCAGGCAGAGCGAGAGTTGAAGTCAGGCGACCGAACCGCCTTGCGCTTTGGACGCGATGCCAGCATTCAGTTGCACGACTTCTTTATTCTTGATGGCCAATTTGTCTATGTCGCTGAGGTGGGTGCAACCATCAAAATGGACACTGGCCACGATGACGCCCGCTTGAGAGTGGTCTTCGGCAACGGGACTGAAAGCAACCTGCTTTTGCGCTCACTTCAAAAGGCACTCTGGAAGGATGAGACAGGTCGCAGGCTCACAGCCGTCGATATGGGCCCCTTGTTTTCGGACAGCCAAGAGCAAGATGACATTGAGACTGGCATTATTTATGTCCTGCGCAGTCAGTCCAACCACCCCTATGTGGCTGAGCACCGTGAACTCATTCACAAGATTGGTGTGACAGGCGGCAAAGTAGAAACACGACTCTCAGGTGCCGACAAGGAAGCCACCTACTTGCTCGCAGGTGTTGAAGTGGTTGCCACCTACAAATTGCACAACATTAACCGGGTGCGAATGGAAAACCTGTTCCACAAAATTTTCAGCAGCGCCCAGATTGACATCACCATTGACGACCGATTCGGCAACCCTGTCAAACCTCGCGAGTGGTTCTTGGTTCCCCTACATGTGATTGATGAAGCTGTTCAGCGTTTCAAAGAAGGCACTATTTCTGACGTCGTCTACGATGTTAAGTCTGCCCAATTCGTCCGCCTCCAGTCTTCCGGTTTATAAATGGTTGTCGGCATTGCAGCAGCAGACATCGAAGATGATTAACTGGGAGGGCATGTGCCGACCACAACCAGTCATCAAGTATTTTGATCTGCATAATGGATATCAATTCACATTCGGATGTGGCGGATCGGCTCAATAGCTATTAAATTTTTCAAGACACTATGCGAATCCTTGGAATAAGAACTGCTCCTCAACAAATTAGGTATGCAATTGTGAATTCCGACAGTGGCGCTTGCTCACTTCTGAATGCGGGAGGTGAAAACCTCATAAGGAAACCCGCCCATGTAGAGGAGGTCGCTGCTCACTTGAACTGGGTTAAGGATGAATTGCACCGTGTTATCCGACAGAACCCTGGACTGGATGTAATTGCATTGAAAACTCCAGAGTTCCAGGGCAGCAAAACCAATGCATCGAGGTTTGGCGACTACTTAGACGCTGTTGTACTGCTTGTCGCTGCCGAAGCAGCGATACCCGTTGTCACCAAGCTCTACAGCCAAATGGCGACTCGCCGATCCGATGTTGCTAGACATGCCGAAGACCGAGTTGGTCGAACCGTAACCAACTGGAATGATCAAATGGCTGATGCTGTAGCGGTTGCATGGATTGCACAAAAATGAGCCTCTCTGGTGGAACGGTACTCTACAAATACGAACTTAAATATCGAGTCGGAGGAGGCCATTTTGGACAAGTCTGGTTGGCTAATGATCGAACGCTTTCAAAGGACGTCGCAGTAAAGATTCTTGACGAGAGCATGGCACCGGCCGCAGCTAGTCTCCGCGAGGCTCAAGTGGGAAACCGGCTAAACCATCAAAACGTCGTAAAAGTGCACTACGCAGACGTGGTGTCAAACGCCGGAAGTAAGCTCGTATTGATTGCGATGGACTATCACTCCTCGGGCTCGATCATGGGTCTAGTAAATCCGGGAAATTTCGTTGTAATGCCAAAGGCAATTGCCGGGACAATCGATGTGCTCAGAGGGCTTGAGTATCTTCATGAGCAGCACCTTTTTCACAACGATATCAAACCATCAAATATTCTGATTGGCGCTCGAAATGAAGCATTACTGACTGACTACGGAATTTCATGTCTATCACCTGGCCTTGCACCTACTGCAGCCCCCAATGCGTATGTACTCCACCGAGCTCCAGAAACAACTCTTACAAACACAATCTCGATAACAACTGACATCTACCAAGTGGGCCTTACCTTATTCCGCTTAGCCAACGGAATTGGACTGATTCGAGAGCAAAAAAATAAGCTGGGTGATGCGGAGTTCGAACGCCTAAAGACACTTGGAAAGGTTCCGGCGCATGAGGATTACATGCCATTTGTGAGCAATGAAATCCGTCGAATTATTTCTAAAGCGACACATCCAGACCCTAGCGAACGCTATCAGTCTGCGCTCGAAATGAGGCGAGCCCTCGAACGCATAAAGCAATACGGCTACTGGGATACTGAGCCAAGTGGCGAACTATTTGGAATGCTCGGACAAAACAAGTTCATGTATGTTATTGAAAAATCCAAGCATGGTTTATCCATGACTGCCTACAGAAAAAATTTGCAGTCTGGTAGAGCAACAAGGGTTTCGAAATACTGTTCCTCTGGCCTATCTCAAAAAGCCATAGACCAGCAGCTAAAGAGCTTTTTCCGTGCGGTCGTGAACGGAGAAATCTAGCCAAGTGATCCGATTAAAAGATGAAGGTGTGAGGTGCCGATAGGGGTCAAAAATCACCACCCAAAAAGCGTAAGTACTCCTCTCCAACTTTTTGCGCAGCAGGTTTTTTGTGAGCTACAACCCTTTTTCAGCGCAAGTGCACCGTTTTTAAAGCCCTACACGCAGCGTAAAAGCAAGCCCTGCTATCCAACTAGTCCAATGCGATCAAAACGCTTGTAGGGCTTGTGTGCAAGTCCGCTCAAAATCGTGGTACTTTAGCCACGAAATACAGCTAAATAACACTGAGCATAAATTACGCAAAACATGCTCAGTGCCGCTAAGTCGTTGAAATCATTGAGATCAATTTAGGGGCAAAAAGAGGTAGGAATTTTGCCCATACGAAAACATACTAAATGCACTTTTTCCACAACAGTGAAGGATGTGCAAATGACCAAGCA
>JACCDI010502350.1_pt1 | contig 11208 bp, 8 predicted proteins | sample 7442791 | NCBI WGS metagenome assembly JACCDI01 (sample SAMN15323434, study PRJNA562643) | freshwater metagenome | isolation source: river surface water | place: USA:Blue River Watershed | collected 2017-08-15
CATCATGCCCATGGCCATTTGCGTCATCTCGTCAGCATGCGGGTGGTACATGAAGGTGCCCGGCCTGCGCGCCACAAACTCGTACACATAGGTCTTGCCCACCGGGATCTGCTTTTGGTTCAAGCCACCCACGCCATCCATGCCATTGGGCAAACGCTGGCCGTGCCAATGCACGGTGGTGTGCTCGGGCAGCTTGTTGGTGACGAAGATGCGCACCTTGTCGCCTTCAACCACCTCGATCGTGGGACCAGGGCTTTGGCCGTTGTAGCCCCACATGTTGACGACAAAACCCGGCGCCATCTCGCGCACCACCGGCTCGGCCACCAGGTGGAACTCTTTGACGCCATCTTTCATGCGAAAGGGCAAGGTCCAGCCGTTGAGGGTCACGACCGGTTTGTAGGGGCGACCAGCCCCCGTCACGCCTGGCGGCGTCCAGGGCGGTGCGGTGTCGGGGCGGGTCTGGATGACGGGCTCGGGCAAGGCAGCCAGCGCGCTGCGGCTGACGGCGGAGGTGGCAACGGCCACGCCTGCGGCGGCCACGGCTTTTTGGAAAAAATCTCGGCGTTGCATGGTCAGTGTCCTGCAGGGTTGGTGGAAGGTTTGGGTGCACCAGATGTATCGCTGGCTACGGCTGGATAAGGCAAGCCCGCCAGCACGGCCACCAGGTCGGCATGGGCCAGCCACAGCTGGCGCTGTGCTTGCAAGGACGCATCCACGCTGTCGATGCGCGTGCGGGCACTGGCCAACAAGTCCCAAGTGCTTTTGAGCATGCCGTTGTAGCGAAGCAGCGTCTCTTGCGAGAGTTCCTCGTGCAGGCGCAGCACCTGTGCCTGCGTGTGCTGCGCCGTCTGTCGTGCCTGCACATAAGCGTTCACTGCCAGCTGCACATCGGCACGCACCTGCCGCGCCAGCCGGTCGGCCTGCAAACGGGCTGGCCACGCCTTTTCAAAGGCATGGCCCCAGCGCATATGGCGCGGGTCCCAAGCAGGCGTTTGCTGCCCAGCCAGATCGTTCATGGCTTTTTGCACCAACTGCAGCTGTTGCGCGTTGAGGCCCGCCCCAGCCATCAGGCGACGGGCTTCCAGGTCTTGCACTGCCCAGCGCGAATGGGCCTGCAGCGCCTGCGACTGCAAAGCCGCGAGGTCATAGGCAGACACAACACCTTGCGCCGAAGTGTCAACCGCGGTCGCAGGCAAACCGTCTGAAGGTGCTTGCACGGGCAGGTGCAAAGGCAACTGCCCAGCCAGCTTCTGTGCTGTCATGTCTGCTCCGATGCGCTGCCACAAGGCCTGCAGTGCACGATCGGCTTGCAGCTGCGCTTTGTCCAACCGTGTGCGCGCATCCCACAAGGACAGCTCCTCCTGGATTTGCCGCGCACGGCTCCAGTTACCGACCTGCGCCATGCGTTGACCCAGCTCGGCCCCGGCTTGCGCCACCGCAAGAACGTCACGGCTGTGCGCCAGCGACTGGCGACTGGTCACTGCGTCAACCCAGAGCTTTTGCACATCCCGGCGCACGGCCGCCATTTGCTGACGCACTTCGGCCTCCTCCAGAGCGCTCATCCCGGGCTTGAGCCAAAGGGCCTCGTCCTGCAGGGCCAGGCGCTGGGCCTGGATCAGCGTCAGTTGCCCCGCGTCAGGGTGGGCGGGTGCCTCCGGCAAAGGCGGCATGTTTTTTTGTTCCCAGCGCAACACGTCCGCGTGGCCGCGGGGGAACTGCGACACGGCACGGTTGGCGTCTTGCCAGCTCAAGGCAGCGGGCGCTGCCGTCACCGATGGCGCTGGTGAATGATGGTGTTGCGCCCAAGCCGCAGACCCCATGCCTGCCAGCAGCGCAGCGCCCGCAGTCCATGGACCCAAGGCACGTTTCAAAAGGGGCTTCATGTCAATTTCCTGAAACAGATGAACATGGCGTCCGCCCACCTGGGCGGCAAGCGGACGCACCTGTGGCGTGAGGTTCAGGAAATGGGGGGTTTGGTGAGGGGTGCAGGCGTGTGAGCGGCGTGCATCCATAAGGCACCAACAGGCCATGCTTGCACTTGCGTCACCGGCAGCATCAAAGGCCACACCGCAAGACTTGCACTTTGGTGACAAACGCTGCACAGCAAACAACTGCCATCGTGACAGTCGGCGTTTTGAAGAGCACTTTCGAACTCGGCAGCCTGCCCGTGGGCCTGGTGATGCATGGTTTCAACCACGGCCTCGTGGCAATCGTGGGCCGAATGGGCTTGCGCGAGTTGCACCGAACCCGCAGGATGGTGCGAAGCGCTTTGTGCCATGGGCATCCAGACACCTGCCCACAGCCGCAGGGGCATCAGGCACAGCAGGAAGCAAAGGACAAATTGACGCATGACCAAATCATAAGCCAAGGTTGAAACGCCCGACTTGGCTGGGCGGTAAACCCCTTAACGAATGCGGCGAAGCAACTCGGCACTCGAAGCATCCAGCCCCGACACGTCACCCGAGAGGATGCGTGCGTGGATGTCTTTGGCCAGCACCTTGCCCAACTCCACACCCCACTGGTCAAAGCTGTTGATGCCCCAGACTGCGCCGCTGACGAACACGCGGTGCTCTTGCAAGGCGATCAGCGCCCCCAAACTGGCGGGGGTCAGTTCGTCGAGCAGCACAAAGGTGCTGGGCCGATTACCGGTGAAGTGCTTGTGGCCACCTTCGTCGCTCTTGCCCAGCATCAGCGCCTGCGCCTGCGCGATCACGTTGGCCAGCAACAACTCGTGGTGATCGGCCAAAGCGTGCGTCGGCTTTTTGACCGCAATGAACTCCAGCGGCACCACATCGGTGCCCTGGTGCAGCATCTGGAAGTAGGCGTGCTGGCCGTTGGTGCCCGGCTCGCCCCACAACACGGGTGAGGTGCCGTAGGGCAGCGCCTGGCCATTGCGGTCCACGCGCTTGCCATTGCTCTCCATCTCCAGCTGCTGCAGATACGCAGGCACACGGCGCAGCGCGCTGTGGTAGGGAGCAATGGAACGGCTGGTGTAGCCCAGAAAGTTGCGGTACCAAACGTCCAGCAAACCCAGCCGCACCGGCAAATTGCTGTCCAGCGGCGCGCTCTGAAAGTGCTGGTCCATGTCGTGCGCACCTGCCAGCAAGTCCTTGAAGCCTTGTGCGCCAATCGCAATCGCCACCGGCAGACCAATGGCCGACCACATGGAGTAGCGACCGCCAACCCAATCCCAAAAACCGAAGGTGGTGCTGATGCCGAATTGCGCAGCGGCTTCGACATTGGTGGTCAGCGCGGCAAAGTGGCGTGCCACGCCTGGTCCGCCCTGCGCGTTGAACCAGGCCAGCGCCGAGCGGGCGTTGGTCATGGTTTCGATGGTGGTGAAGGTTTTGGACGCGATGAGGAACAGGGTGTTTTGCGCTTTCAGGTTTTTCAGCACCGCCGCCAGCTCATGCCCATCCACATTGGACACAAAGTGAAAGCGCTTGCCTGGCAACACAAAGTCCTGCAGCGCCAGCACCGCCATTTGCGGCCCCAGGTCGGAGCCGCCGATGCCGATGTTGACCACATCGGTGATCGCGTCGTCGGCACGCACCTGCTCGGCATACGCCAGCATGGCGTTCAGCGTCTCGTGCACCTGCGCCAATGGCGCGGCCAGCTTGCCTTGCAGGCTCCCGGCGGGTTGGCGCAAGAGCCAGTGCATCACACCCCTGCCTTCGGTGTTGTTGATGGGCTCACCCCTGAACATCGCATCGCGGTGTTCAGCCAAACCCGTCTGCTCGGCCAGCGTCAGCAGCAAGGCCTCGGTCGCCTCATCGGTATGGTTTTTTGACAGGTCAGCAAACAGGTACGGTGCGCTTTGGCTCAAGCGACTTGCACGCTGTACGTCAAGCTTGAAAGCCTCACGCAGGTCAAAGCCACTGAACCCCTGCGCATGGGTTTGCAAGGCTGTCCAGGCTGGGGTGTGGTCACATCGCATGACTCAGGCCTTTAGCATCAGAGCTTCAAGCTTGAGAGCATCCGCACAGAAAGCGCGAATGCCTTCAGCCAGCTTCTCAGTGGCCATGGCGTCTTCGTTCAGGGCCAGGCGGAACGAGGCTTCATCGAAAGACACAGCAGGCAGATCCATTGTCTTGGCCACATCGGCATTGAGCGCTTGAGGCAAAGGCGCCTCTGTAGCGGCCAGCTGGGCCAGCAAATCGGGGCTGATGGTGAGCAAATCGCAACCAGCCAGCGCGGTGATCTGACCCACGTTACGGAAAGACGCGCCCATCACTTCGGTACGTATACCGTGCTTTTTGTAATGGTTGTAGATGGCTGTGACCGACTTCACACCGGGATCGTTGGCGCCAGCGTTGTCAGCCTCCACCCAATTTGCCCCTGCAGATTTTTTGTACCAGTCGTAAATGCGACCTACGAAAGGCGAGATGAGTTGCACGCCCGCCTGACCGCAAGCCACCGCCTGGCAAAAAGCGAACAGCAAAGTCAGGTTGCAGTGAATGCCTTCGCGCTCCAACTCGGCCGCAGCCTGAATACCTTCCCACGTGGAGGCAATCTTGATCAAAACCCGATCGCGCCCGATGCCTTGCGCTTCGTACAGCGCCATGATGCGGCGCGCACGCGCCACCGTTGCGGCGGTGTCAAAACTCAAACGTGCATCCACCTCTGTGGACACACGGCCCGGCACGTGTTTGAGGATTTCCTGGCCAAAACGCACCAGCAAATGGTCCATGACCACATCCAGCGCTTGCCCCTTGTGCGCAGCCACCGTCTCGCTCAGCAACGGCGCATATTCGGGCTTTTGAACCGCCTTGAGAATAAGTGACGGGTTGGTTGTCGCATCCTGCGGCTTGAACAGCGCCAATTGCAAAAAGTCGCCAGTGTCGGCAACCACCGTGGTGTGTGTTTTGAGGGCTTCGAGTTGGTTCATGGCTGTACGTTTTAGAAGTGCTTGAATTATCTTTGAAACAAAGTTACATCGCAAATTCATTTTTATGTAACTGCGATTTCAAAATTGAAGCGTACATTCGATGCAAACGTTTCTTGATCTGTACCGAGCCATTGCCAACTGTGACTTCCAAAGACTCACCCCAGCAGCGCTACCAGATGGTCGATATTGCCCGTTTGGCGGGCGTATCCATTTCCACCGTCTCGCGCGCGCTCAGCGACCACCCCCTGATCAAGAAGGAGACCCGCGAACGCATTCAGGAGCTGGCACGCTCGCTGAACTACCAGGTCAACAGCAGTGCGGCCAACCTGCGCAAAAAAGACAATCAGACCATTGGTGTGGTGTTCCTGGGGGATTCACTTCAACACATATCAGACCCTTTCATCCTGAGCCTGATTGGCCACATTGCAGACGAACTCGACAGTCGAGGTCTGCGCCTGTTGCTGCAACGTGCTGCCTCAGCCAACCATCGGGACATCGCCCAGTTGTATGACAGCGGGCAAGTTGCAGGCCTGCTGATCGTCGGGCAGGCCATGCACCACGAAGAACTCAACAAGCTCAGCCTGCGCAACATTCCGATGGTGGTGTGGGGCGCCAACTTGCCCACCAGCCAGTATTGCACCGTGGGCGGCGACAACGAGCTTGGCGGGTACCTCGCTACGCGGCACTTGCTGGCGCAAGCCTGTCGTCATATTGCCTTTTTGGGAGATATCCGGCACCCGGAAATCGAGCTGCGTTATCGAGGCCATTTGCGCGCCCTTCATGAGGCAGACCTCGAGGCAGACACCGAGTTGCAAGTCCCCATTCTTTTTGGCGACAAACAATTGCACGCCACCATTCAGAGATGGGTCCAACGGCGAATCCCGTTTGATGCGGTCTTTGCCACCAGCGACGTTGCCGCGCTCACCATCGTCTCCGCCCTGCGTGAAGCGGGTCGTCATGTACCTGCGGATGTCAAAGTCGTAGGCTACGATGACATCCAGATCTCCTCTTTGTTGCATCCAACACTCAGCACCATCAGCCAGCCCACCCTGCAAGCGGCGCAAGCCATGGTGGCGCGTCTGGCTGACCAGATGGCTGGCGTTCCGTGCACTTCCTTGATGCTCGACACCAAGTTGATCGTCAGGGAAAGCAGCCAGCTTGGCACGTAACCAACTCGTAACCAAGTTTCGTTGTTTTTATGCCATTTTGGTAACCATGTTACGGGTTTCCCCTAAATTGCAATCGTTTGCCAAATTGCTTTAATTCGTTTGCCCGCCGTCTTCTGGAGACAAAGACAGCTCACATAAACTGTCAGAAACAAAAGGAAAGCAGGCACTCTCTTCTTTCTTTTCTTCTCATGGAACCAAAAATGCAAACGTTTGTAAAATCTTGTGCAGCTGCCGCCGCCCTCATCGCCATGGGCGCCGCGCACGCCGATGTCAGCTTCAATGCCAACATTGAAAACGACACCACCCACACCGCAGCCAAAGGCACCACCGCCAGCGACACCAGCAACGGTGGCCGCGTCGAAATGAACGTGCTGGCCGCTTTGGCCAAGAGCGGCGACAACTTCGTCAACGCCAAAGGCACTTTGCTGGTCAAGAACGACGGCACCACCGCAGTGGACGACGCCTGGATCCAGTTTGGCAATTCCAAAGCCGACCTGAAAATCGGTCGCCACGAAGCCGCTGACCTGTTCCCCCTGGGCCAAGACACCGTGTTTGCCGGCACCAACTCCAACGCTTCGGGCTACCGCGCCAACAAACTGCGCGGTCGCATGGCTGACGGTCGCTTCCACGGCGCGCTGGGCTTCAACGCAGCACCCGGCCTGCGTCTGGAAATGGGCGTCGTAACCAAGAAAAACGGCACCACCATCAACGAATACGGCTTGCGTCCCACCGCTGTCTACACCACTGGTGCTCTGACGCTGCGTGCCGGTTTTGAATCCTTCAAAACCACTGGTGCAACCCAAAACGGCTATGGCTTGTCCGCTGGCTACGCCATCAACAGCAGCACCGTGGTCAACGTCAACCACGCCAAGAGCTCTGACCTGAACGCCTCCTCCACCGGTGTCAACCTGGTGGCTGGCGCTGCAGGTGTGGGCTATGTGCAGGACAAGACTGGCACCGCCAAGCAAAACACCTACTACGCCGCCTACAGCTTCCCGCTGTTCGACATCAAAGGCGCGAGCATCACCCCGGCCATCAGCCACTCCACCAGTGCTGGCCAGGAAAGCCTGAACACGTTCCGTGTCCGTCTGAACTACGCCTTCTAAGGCAGCCCAAGGCCAAGAGCGGATTCATTGCCCGCTCCTGGCTTGCATGATCTCTCCAAAGTAAGCTTGGTGGGCCTGCAAAGATTGCAGCCCACCTTTTTTGACAACACCAACCGAGACAAGCCATGAAAATCACCTTCAAAAAAGCCCTGCTCGCTGCAATCGCGCCTGTCGCCCTGATGGCCAGCGCCCAAGCCGCCACCATCACCATTTCCTGCGGTTCCGTGGGCCAGGACTTCGAGTTCTGCAAGAAGACCACCGCCGAATGGGCCGCCAAAACCGGCCACGAGGTCAAGCTCTTCACCATCCCCAACAGCACCACCGACATCCTGGCCCTGTTCCGCCAGATGTTTGCCGCCAAGTCCGCTGACCTGGACGTGGTCAACGTCGACGTGGTCTGGCCGGGCGTCATCAAGGACCACCTGATCGACCTCAAGCCCTACAGCAAGGGCGTGGAGAAGGACCACTTCCCGGCCATCGTGGCCAACAACACCGTGGACGGCAAGCTGCTGGCCATGCCCTGGTTCACCGATGCAGGCCTGCTGTTCTACCGCAAGGACCTGGTTGAAAAATACGGTGCCAAAGCCCCCACCACCTGGGAAGAGCTGGCAGCCACCGCCAAGAAAATCCAGGACGGCGAGCGTGCCGCCGGCAACAAGGACTTCCAGGGCTTCGTCTTCCAGGCCAAGGCCTACGAAGGCCTGACCTGTGACGCCGTCGAGTGGATCCACTCCTACAAAGGTGGCAACATCGTCAACGACAAGGGCGAGATCACCATCAACAACCCCGGCGCCGTCAAGGCCCTCAAGACCGCTGCCTCCTGGATTGGCACCATCGCTCCTCAAGGCGTTCTGAACTACGCTGAAGAAGAAGCCCGTGGCGTGTTCCAGAACGGCAACGCCGCCTTCATGCGCAACTGGCCTTACGCCTGGTCGCTGGGCAACGGCAAGGACAGCAAGATCGCCGGCAAGATCGGCGTGTCTGCCCTGCCCAAAGGCGGTGCTGATGGCCAGAACGCTGCCACCCTGGGCGGCTGGCAACTGGCTGTTTCCAAGTACTCCAAGAACCCCGAAGCCGCCGCTTCCCTGGTCATGTACATGACCAGCCCCGAAGTGCAGAAGATGCGCGCGATCCAGGGTTCCTACAACCCCACCATCGCCTCGCTCTACCAGGACAAGGACGTGCTGGCCGCCAACCCCTTCTTTGGCAGCCTCTACAACGTCTTCACCAGCGCCGTGCCCCGTCCCGCCACGGCCACAGGCCTGAAGTACCCCGAGGTCAGCGCCGCCTTCTGGAACGCCACCTCTGACGTGCTCTCCGGCAAAGCCAGCGCCGAAGACAGCCTGAAGAAACTGGAAGGCAAACTCAAGCAGATCAAGCGCAACGCCTGGTAATCTGACTGAGCCCACCGGCCGGCTGCGGGCCATTCGCTTGCAGCCGGCTTTTTCCTTTGAAACATAAGCTCCATGAACAACAAGACCCGAACCGCCTGGCTGTTTCTGGCCCCCATGCTGATCGTGCTGTTGCTGGTGGCCCTGTGGCCGCTGGGACGCACCATCTGGTTCAGCTTCACGGATGCCAACATCAACAACCTCGACGCTGCCAAATTCATCGGCTTCGAGAACTACTTTGGCGAATACGGACTGTTTGCCAACCCCAATTACACCGATGGCTTCTGGTCCAGCGACTGGGGCACAGCCATCGTCAACACCCTCAAGTTTTCCGTCGTCTCGGTCACCATCGAAACCCTGATGGGACTTGGCGTGGCCATGCTGCTCAACCAGGAATTCAAGGGCCGCGCCTGGGTGCGCGCCGCCGTACTGGTGCCCTGGGCCATCCCGACCATCGTGTCGGCCAAGATGTGGGGCTGGATGCTGCACGACCAGTTTGGCGTCATCAACCAATGGCTGGTGGACTGGGGCCTGCTGGCTGAAAAACTCGCCTGGACCGCCGACCCCGACTTTGCGCTGTGGACCGTGGTCGCTGTCGACGTCTGGAAAACCACGCCCTTCATGGCGCTGCTGATCCTGGCCGCGCTGCAAACCCTGCCCAAGGACTGCTACGAAGCCGCCAAGGTCGACGGTGTGCACCCCCTGCGCGTGTTCTGGAAAGTGACCTTGCCCCTGATCAAGCCCGCGCTCATGGTGGCGGTGATCTTCCGCCTGCTCGACGCGCTGCGCGTGTTCGACCTGATCTATGTGCTGACCTCCAACAACAACGGCACGATCTCCATGTCCGGCTTTGTGCGCCGCGAAATGGTGGACAACGGCTACATGGGCTACGGCTCGGCGGCCTCGACCGCCCTGTTCTTGATCATCGGCCTGTGCACCGTGGCCTACATCAAGCTTGGCCGCATGAAGATGGCGGAGGACTGACCCCATGAAAACCCCGTTGTTTGGGCGCATCGCCCTCTACCTGGCAGCCACAGTGGTGGTGTTGCTCTCGGTCTACCCGTTTCTGTACGCAGTGACCACTTCGTTCAAAAGCGGCGGCGCCTTGTTCGAGCCCACGCTCTGGCCGTCTTCCTGGTCACTGGACAACTACATCTCCTTGTTCACCCTGGCCGAGCAACCTTTTGGCCGCCACATCTTCAACTCCATCATGGTCTCGGTGCTGGTGGTGGTGATTTCGCTGTTCATCGGCGTCACCGCCGCCTATGCGCTCGGCCGTATCCAGTTCAAGGGCCGCGGTCTGCTGCTGACCACGGTGCTGTCGGTGTCGATGTTTCCGCAGGTGGCGGTTCTGGCTGGCATGTTCGAACTCATCCGGTTTTTGGGCATTTACAACAAGGCGCTGGGTCTGGTGCTGCCCTACATGATCTTCACCCTGCCCTTCACGGTGTGGGTGCTGACCACCTTCATGAAGCAGCTGCCCAAAGAGCTGGAAGAAGCGGCCATCATGGACGGTTGCAGCCCCTGGCGCATCATCAAGGACGTGTTCATGCCCCTGCTGTGGCCCGCTCTGGTGTCCACTGGCCTGTTGGCCTTCATCGCAGCGTGGAACGAATTTCTCTTTGCGCTGACCTTTGTGCTCGACAACAACGAGCGCACTGTGCCTGTGTCCATTTCGCTCATCTCAGGCGCCAGCAAATACGACATCCCCTGGGGCAACATCATGGCCGCCTCCGTGCTGGTGACGCTGCCACTGATCGCTCTGGTACTGATCTTCCAGAAAAAAATCGTTTCGGGCCTGACTGCTGGCGCGGTCAAAGGCTGAGTCTCATCCAAGAACCCTCATGAACAAAGCACCCAACAACAACTGGTGGCGCGGCGGCGTCATCTACCAAATTTATCCACGCTCCTACCAGGACAGCAATGCCGATGGCATCGGCGACCTGCCCGGCATCACCGCCCGGCTGGAGCACATTGCCAAACTTGGTGCCGACGGCATCTGGCTCTCGCCCTTTTTCAAGAGCCCGATGAAGGACTTTGGCTACGACGTCAGCGACTACTGCGACGTCGACCCGATGTTCGGCACCCTGGCCGACTTCAAAGCCCTGGTTGAGCGCGCCCACGCACTGGGCCTGAAAGTCATGATTGACCAAGTGCTCTCGCACAGCAGCGACCAGCACCCCTGGTTTGTGGAAAGCCGCGCCAGCCGCGACAACCCCAAGGCCGACTGGTACATCTGGGCTGACGCCAAGAGTGACGGCAACCCGCCCAACAACTGGCTGAGCATTTTTGGCGGAAGCGCCTGGCAATGGGACACACGTCGCTGCCAGTACTACATGCACAACTTCCTCACCAGCCAGCCCGACCTGAACTTCCACAACCCCGAGGTGCAGCAGGCCCTGTTGGACTCGGTCAAGTTCTGGCTGGACCTGGGCGTGGACGGCTACCGCCTGGACACCGCCAACTTCTATTTCCACGACCAGCAGTTGCGCGACAACCCCCCGCGTGGCGAGCCCCCGCGCGACAACCCGGACCCGGCCGTCAACCCCTTCAACCCCTACGCCTGGCAATGGCACCAGTTCGACAAGAGCCGCCCGGAAAACCTGCCCTTCCTGCAAAAGCTGCGTGCCCTGCTCGACCAATACCCCGACACC
>JACCDI010503049.1_pt1 | contig 11208 bp, 8 predicted proteins | sample 7442791 | NCBI WGS metagenome assembly JACCDI01 (sample SAMN15323434, study PRJNA562643) | freshwater metagenome | isolation source: river surface water | place: USA:Blue River Watershed | collected 2017-08-15
AATGCAAGTTGATCGGCACCAGCGTGTGGCCTTTTTGCTCGACTTTGCCGATGAGACGTTTGATTTCGTCCTTCTTCATCAACAGTTTTTTGGTGCGCACTTTGTCAGGCGTGACGTGACTCGATGCAGTGTGCAGCGGGTTGATTTGGCAGCCGATCAAATACAGCTCGCCATCGCGAATGACCACATAGCCGTCGGTGAGCTGCACCTTGCCCTCACGAGCGGCTTTGACCTCCCAGCCTTCCAGCACCATGCCTGCCTCGAACTTTTCTTCGAAGAAATAGTTGTACGCCGCCTTTTTGTTGTCAGCGATGCGCGTTTGAATTGCAGGTTTTTTGGTAGCCATTAGAAAGATATGGGGATCGTAGAGCTTCTTACAATGGCGACCATTCTATGAAAACCGTACACAAGTCCGTTTTGATCTGGTTCAGCGCTGAAGAAATGTTTGCGCTGGTGACCGATGTGGCCCGATACCCCGAGTTTTTGCCTTGGTGTGACCGTGCTGGCGTGCTCGAAACCCACCCTGACGGTGCAACGGCGCAAGTCGGCATGACGTTTGGTGGTTTTCACAAAAGCTTCACCACACGCAATGTGCACATTGAAGGTCGTCAAGTGAAATTGGAGCTGGTCGATGGCCCCTTCAAGCACCTCGATGGCACGTGGGATTTCCATCCTTTGCTAGATCCGAATACCCAAGAACCCCAACGTGCTTGCCGCATTGAGCTGACATTGAACTACGCATTTGAGAGCATGTTTGGCAGTTTGGTTGGCCCTGTGTTCGACAAAATCGCCGCCACCTTGGTGGATGCGTTTGTCAAGCGAGCCGAGCAGGTATACACCGAGTGAGTACTTTGCAGATCACGGTGATGTATTCACCTTCGCCGCGTGTCGTGCTTGAGCGCATCGTGTTGCTCGATGCAGGGGTGACTGTGATGCAAGCTTTGCAGCAAAGCGGTCTGTTGACTGAGTGCTCTGAAATTGATTTAAGCCAGCCCGAGGCGTTTGCCGTGTGTATTTGGGGCAAGAAGACCACGCCAAATCATTTGCTGCGCGATTTAGATCGCATTGAAATTTGCCGACCACTCACAGTTGACCCCAAGGTGGCGCGACGTGAGCGATTCCAAAAGCAAGGCACCAGCCGTGCTGGCTTGTTCTCCAAGCGCCGCGCAGGCGCAAAACCGGGCTACTGATTCAGCCAAACTTAGGTAGATACCCATGACTCATACGCTTTGGCCAAGCTGTGGCTATTCGCTGCTTAACCCTAACGAGGCGGGCCACTTGGTGGTGACCGACGATTTTTTACGTTTTCTTTTAGAACGCCCCGAACTTGCCCCTATCGCCAGCTCATGTGCCGCTGAAGTGGCCTTGCATCACAGCTTGGTGGATCAACCGCGCCGTGAGGTGACACAGCAAGAGCTGGCCCAACTGCAAGACAAAGATGCTGCCGACAACTATGCCGTGTGGTTGCGCTTTCGTCAGCGCATCACAGCATTGCCTACGCTTGAGGCAAGTTACATGGCCTTGTTCAAAGGCGAGGGCGTAGATGTGCCGCCGCTGTTGGTGCAGCACATCACGCACATCTTGTTGCGCCACGTATTAGGCCAAGCGCCCACCGCCATGCAAGCCCGTGCGGCCGAGATGCTGATGCACACGCAAAAGATCACCGTGTTGGAAGATGGCGCTGTGATGGCCGCAGACGACGAAACGGTGGAGCGCCATGCCACACAAAGTGGCTTTGGTTCGATTGGTGAGTTGCTCAAGCAAGGCGGCATCAAGCTGCGCAGCGTGGATTTGGATGTGCTCAACGAGGACAACCAAGACGCGTATTGGCCCCGTAGCGAGAGCTTTGATTGGGTGGTGAGCCTCAACCGTGGTCAACCCGCGTTGAACGCATTGTGTGAGGTGATGGCCAAGTGGGTGCAGCACTTCTTGGGTGTGCAGGTGCGCATCCAAACCGAACGTGAAATCAACGACGACCATTGGGTGTGGCATGTGGGCCTAGACGCGCAGGCCAGCGGTGTGTTGAATGATCTGTATCAAGGCCACGAGGTCGACGCTGATCGCATGGAGCGTTTGCTGTGTTTGTTCAAGCTCGAGTTTGTGGATCCCAACGACATGCTGGCCGAGGTGCGTGGCAAACCCGTGTACTTAGCCATGGCGGTAGATGTCCATCAGCGCTTGAAACTCAAGCCGCAAAACTTGCTTCTCAATTTGCCGCTCGCCAAGCGATCATGAAAAAAGCCAAGCAAGATTGCTTGGCTTTTCTTTTCTCAGTGCCGTGTCGCACTTAAGGCCGCTCAATTGGCCCCGCCACCGATTTGTATAAAAACACGGCTCGCGTGATATCGGTGACCCATACCAAACCATCGCCAATTTGGCCGATCTGCGCGGTATGAACAATCAAATCCACAATGCTGTCACACACCTCGTCGGGCGCCACGATTTCAATGCGCACCTTGGGGGTGTAGTCGGTCAATTCTTCTTTCAAGTTTGCGGGGCTGTGCAGACTGGGTGCAGAGCAGCCTTCGGCTTTGCTCACGGTCATTCCCGGAAATCCCGGCAAGCTGCGCAGCTTTTCACGCAGGGTGGGCAGCTTAGAAGGGCGAATGATGGCTTTGATTTCTTTCATGGGGTACTCCTTCGCTTAAGCCTCGGGGTCTTTTTCGTCAAACCAGTGATAAATCGTAGGCACCACTACCAAGGTCAACAAGGTGCAGGTGATCAGGCCACCAATCACCACAATCGCCAAGGGGCGCTGCACTTCTGAGCCAGGGCCATTGGAAATGAGGAAGGGGATGAGGCCCAGCATGGCTACCGTGGCCGTCATCATCACAGGGCGGAAGCGCTGGCGTGCGCCTTCTAGAACAGCCTCTTTGACCGACATACCGCCTTCGCGCAAGCTGCGGATGTAGGACACCAACACCACACCGTTGAGCACTGCAATGCCCCACAGCGCAATGAAACCCACTGAGGCAGGAACCGATAAATACTCGCCTGCAATGAATAAGCCAATCACGCCACCAATCGATGCAAAGGGCAGCACCGTGATGATGAGTGTGGCGAACTTGACCGAGTTGAACAGCAAGAAGAGCAAGAAGAAAATCGCGGCCACGGTGATAGGCACAATCACTTTCAAGTGGCCCAGCGCGCGCTCCATGTTCTGGAACTGACCGCCCCATTCCAAGTAATAGCCTTCGGGTAGCTTGATTTTGTCGCCCACTTTGGTTTGTAGTTCTGCCACAAAGCTGCCCAAATCACGGTCTTTCACATTGATACCCACCACAATGCGGCGCTTGGCCATTTCGCGCGAAATTTGCGCGGGGCCATCGAGCACTTGAATTTTGGCTACATCATCCAAGCGAGCCTGTGCGCCGTGCGATGAGCTCAAAATGATGTTGGAAATGGCTTCGATGTTGTTACGGAAAGACTCAGGCAAACGCACCACCGCCGCAAATCGGCGTTCGCCCTCAAACACTTCAGAGGCCACTTTGCCACCAATGGCCGTTTCAATCACATCGTTCACGTCAGACACGTTCAAACCCAGACGTGCAATGGCTTGGCGGTCGATGTCGATTTGCAAATACTGCTGACCCGAGATGCGTTCCACACGCAAATCTTGCGCACCTTGAATGCCTTGTGCCACTTTGGCAATTTGGTTGGCCACGCGCCTGAGTTCATCCAAGTCGTCACCAAAGACTTTCACCGCAATGTCAGAGCGAACGCCGGTGACCATCTCGTCTACTCGGTCTGAGATGGGCTGCGCCATCACAATTTGCACACCAGGCAGCACCTTGAGCTTTTCGCTCATGGCATTGGTGATGTCGGTTTGATCCCAACCCGAGGGCCATTCGCTGCGGGGCTTCAAGCTCACGATGGGGGTGGATTCGTTGACACTTTGTGGATCAGCCGGCGACTCGCCACGGCCCAAGCCAGAAATGGCTGACTTCACGCCTGGCACGGTCATGACCAGCTTCATGGCTTGCATTTCCATCTTGATGGATTCGTTCAGCGAGATGTTGGGCACGCGGTTGATGCCTGGCACCACAGAGCCCTCTTTCATTTCAGGAATGAAGGCTGTGCCCAAGAATGGCAAGACCAAAACCGCTGCCAAGAAAGCCCCCAACGACGCCTGCACCGTGCGTTTCTGGTTAGACATGGCCAAGTCCAACAACTTCAAGTAGCGGGTTTTGAGTGCTTTGATGAGCGGTGTGTCGTGGTCGCCATCGCCCACGGGTGGCTTGAGCAAGTAAGAAGACAGCACAGGCGACAAAGTCATCGACAACACCAAGGACACCGCCAGCGCAATGGCGATGGTGTAGGCGAGGGGGGCAAACATCTTGCCTTCCATGCCTTGTAAAGTCATCAAGGGCAAGAATACCAAGATGATGATGCCCACGCCAAAGATTACCGGTGTTGCCACTTCAGTAACCGCGTTCAAGATGCCACGCACCTTGCTTTCGCCCAATTCGGCGGCGCGTCCCAAACGGGCGTACGCGTTTTCCACCACCACCACCGAGCCGTCCACCATCAAACCAATCGCAATGGCCAAGCCCCCCAAAGACATGAGGTTAGCTGAAATGCCGAGCTTGTTCATGGCCATGAAGGTGAGCAACGGCGTGAGGACCAGTGTGGCAACCACGATGAGCGACGAGCGCACATCGCCCAAAAACAAGAACAACACGATGACCACCAACACCACGCCTTCAATCAGCACTTTGGTGACGGTCCACAGTGCGGCATCGACCAATTCAGAGCGGTCGTAATAAGGCACAACTTTCAAGTCGCCGGGCAGCATGCCGCGGTCGTTGATTTCTTTCACACGTTTTTTGATGCGGCTGACCACTTCTTTGGCATTGCCACCGGTCATCATCATCACAATGCCGCCGACCGCTTCTGTGGTTCCGTTCTTGATGACCGCACCTTGACGCACATCGTGGCCGAGTTTGATTTCTGCCACATCGCGCATGTACACCGGTGTGCCGTTGATCTCTTTCAAAACAATTTGACCGAGGTCGCCCACGCCTTGAATCAGGCCCACGCCTCGAATCAAATATTGCTCAGCCGCTTGAGGCAACACACCACCGCCCGAGTTGGCGTTGTTGCGCGAAACGGCGTCGTACACCTCAGACAAACTGATTTTGTAATGGCGCAAACGCTCAGGATTGACCAGCACGTGGTACTGCTTGACGTAGCCACCTTGCGAGTTGATTTCAGCCACGCCGGGGATCGAGCGCAGCAGCGGGCGCAACACCCAGTCTTGCACCACGCGGCGTTGGGTGAGTTCTTCTTCGCTCAACTCACGGTTGCCATCGTTGGCATGCTCCAGTGTGTATTGGTAAACCTCGCCCAAGCCCGAAGACACGGGCCCGAGGACGGGACTGATGCCTTGCGGAAGACGTTGGCTCACCTCCATCAAGCGTTCCATCACCAATTGACGTGCAAAGTAAACATTGGTGCTGTCGGTGAACACCAACGTGATGAGCGAGAGACCGGGCTTATTCAACGAGCGAAGCTCGGTCAAGCCGGGCAAGCCCGTCATGGCCACTTCGATGGGCACCGTGGCAAAACGCTCCACCTCTTCGGGCGAACGGCCTGGTGCTTCGGTGGCAATTTGCACCTGCACATTGGTGACATCAGGGAAGGCGTCGACCGAGAGTTTGGTAGAAGCATTCAAGCCAAAGAACAGCAACACCACGGCAATGACGCACACCACCAAGCGCTGCTTGAGCGCGCCGCGTACGAGGGATTCCAACATGGCTTAGCTCCCGCTTTCCATTTCGGCCAAATTGCGATGGTTGTTCACGTGGAAGGCCCCATCCGAGATGACGCGCATGCCAGTCTTGAGTCCTTCGAGCACCACACGCTGACCATTTTGTTCGGCAGCCAATTTGACGGGGGTGAGCTTGAAGCGGTTGTCTGACTGTTCAACAAACACGAAGTCGGTATCGTCTTGACGCACCACGGCCGCTACGGGCACCACCACCCGTTTGGTGGGGGTGGATTCAATCAACATCGAGGCCAGCATGGAAGGCTTGAGACGTCCATTTGTGTTATCGAGCTCGGTGCGAACTAACACTGTGCGGGTGTCTGGGTTGACGGTTTGACCGACATAAATCAGTTTGCCAACCAGTTTTTCATTATCCAGAGCCGGCACCTCAATGCTCACCGATTGGCCCACTTTGACTTGACTTACTTGCTGCTCAGGCACTTGCGCCACGGCCCACACGCGGCTGAGATCGGCCACGGCAAAGAGCACATCTGAGGGTTGAACCACTTGGCCAATGGCGATTTTTCTCTCTACCACCACACCTTTGATGGTGGCCACCACGCTCGATACCGAGTCAATGGTGCCAGTGGCTGCGAGTCGCTCGATGGATTTGGCACTCACGCCCAAGACGCGCAGCTGGTCTTGCGCTGCGCGTGTTTCAGCAGCAGCAATCTCGTATTCGTTTTCGCGGCGTTGCAACTCAGCCGCACTGATGACGTCTGCGTCAAACAACGTTTTGGCACGTTCCATATTGCGGCGGTGGAGTTCTTTTTCGGAGCGCGCTTTGAGGTAGGCCAGCTGCGAGCCAGACAGTTCGCTGCTGTTGATTTGGGCCAAAGTTTCACCTTTGTCAACCACATTGCCCAAGTGCGCTTGAATCTGTGTGACGCGTCCGGTCACACTGGCGCCAATACGGGTGAGGGACTGTTCGTTGAAATCAATTTGTCCAGCCACGCGCAAGGTGTCTGACACGTCTAGGCTTTGCACTTCGGCCACTTGAATTTGTGCTTTGAGGCTTTCAGGTATCAGTACCGAAGCAGCATCTGCTGCTGGTTGTGTAGCTTCCTGAATGGTGGCTTTTTTACAAGCGCTGAGGGCCAAAGTACTGCACAGCAAAACGGCGAGGAGAGAGCGAGATGGCAGGTTCATAGAGAGTGTCATCGTGTTCAAGGGGTGGTGGCGCGTAAGCGCTCGATTTCAGACCAAGCACTGGCGAGTTCAAATTGAGCGGTGATGAGTTCGTTGCGTGCAGCGCGATAAACGCGTTGCGCGTCCATCACTTCAAGAAAACTTTTCTCGCCAGCTTTGTAGGCCAGCTCAGCAATGCGCAGGGCATTGGCCGCTTGGCGCACGATGCCGTTTTCAAGAGCGGTCACTTGGGCGTTGGCAATTTCATACTGTTGATAAGCGGACTCCAGCGACTGCAACAAAGCAAACTCTTGGTAGGCCAGTTGGTTGCTGCTTTGCGCAAGTTTGGCAGCTGCCTCACCCACAGGGCCACCGCGCCAGTCCCACAAAGGCAGGTTCATGGCAATGCCGACGCGTTTGCTACGCCATTCGGGGTCGGTGTCTTGGTCGGCGCGCAGGGCAAACTTGGGCAGGCGCAGGGCTTTTTCTTCACTGAGTTTGCGATCGAGTTGTTGGCGCTCGGCACGCGTGCGCTGCAGTTCGGGGTTGCTTTGGCGCACAGCATCACGAATCTCTGCGATGGGCGCAGGCGCGGCAAATGTGTGGACCTCTTGCTGGATTTCAAAAGTCTCTGGGAGTTGCGCACCGACCAAGGCGCGCAAAGCCCCACGAGACTGGCGAACACGCAAATTGGCGGACTCTTGCATTTTCTGCGCATTCAACAATTCGGCATTGGCCTTGACCAGTTCGAAACGGGCTTTTTCGCCGGTTTCCACTTGTAGCTCAATGCGTTTGTGCATGGCCTCCATCAACTTGACGTCTTCACGGGCTACACGACTTTCAGCGGTGCGACGCACCAAGTCGTAGTAGCGAATGCGCAGTTGGGCGCGCATGTCTGCTTTGAACGATGCTTCATTGGCCTGTGCCGCTTGCAAGCCTGCAAGTGCCCCATCAACCCTTGGGAAACGATGCCAAGGCATGTCAATGTCTTGGGTGATGCTGATGGTTTTCAGTTTTGCATCAGCGCCTGGCGTGTTTGAGCCTACCCGTGGATTTCGGGTGCCACTCATGACCTCTATTTGCGGATTCGGAATGGTGCGTGCGGTTGACACAGCCGCACGCGCGGCCTCAACAGAATTTGTCGCAGCTTGCACCGCAGGGCTTTGGCTGAACATCAAGGCCTCTAACTCGGGCAAGCTCAGCTTTTGAGGCTCTGCGTGTGCCAGCGGAATGAGTGAACATGCACACAAGAGCCAAGTGGCGAGTGATCGGGTTTGTGAGAGGCGGCGGCGAGAGGTCAAACGGTTCACCTTGTGCGTGTTTTTATAAAAGTTAAAGCATTGTCGTGCAAACCCCAATGCCATCCATTCGTTAAGGAAAAGCAAAAGGGCAGGGCTGTATACAAGGCGCGTTAGCCCCCTACGTACAATGCTGTTTTTGGAGCTATCACACATGCGCCTCCTCGGCAAAGCCCTCACTTTTGACGACGTTCTGCTCGTCCCCGCGTTCTCTGAAGTCCTGCCCAAGGACACGTCGCTTGCGACGCAATTCACCCGCAACATCCGTCTGAACCTACCTCTCGTGTCCGCTGCCATGGACACGGTGACAGAAGCGCGTTTGGCCATTGCCATTGCGCAAGAGGGCGGGATGGGTATCGTCCACAAAAACCTCACCGCGCAAGAGCAGGCCGCGCAAGTGGCCAAGGTCAAACGCTATGAGAGCGGCGTGTTGCGCGACCCCGTGGTCATCACGCCCGAGACCACCGTGCGTCAAGTCATGGCTCTGAGCGATGAGCTCGGCGTGTCCGGTTTCCCAGTGTGCGAAGGCGGCAAAGTGGTGGGCATCGTCACTGGCCGCGACTTGCGCTTTGAAACCCGCTACGACCAAAAAGTCAGCGAAATCATGACGCCTCAAGCGCGTTTGATCACCGTGCCCGAAGGCACGACGCCCGAGCAGGCTAAGGCGCTGTTGAACAAGCACAAGCTTGAACGCTTGCTGGTGGTCAACGACAAGTTTGAACTCAAGGGGCTCATCACCGTCAAAGACATCACCAAACAACTCAACTTCCCCAATGCGGCGCGCGACGCCGCAGGCAAGCTGCGCGTGGGTGCTGCCGTCGGCGTGGGCGAGGGCACGGAAGAGCGCGTGGAAGCGCTGGTCAAAGCTGGTGTGGATGCCATCGTGGTGGACACAGCGCACGGTCACAGCAAAGGCGTGATTGACCGCGTGCGTTGGGTCAAACAAAACTTTCCGCAGGTCGATGTGATTGGCGGCAACATCGCCACGGGTGCAGCGGCTTTGGCCTTGGTCGAGGCGGGCGCAGACGGCGTGAAAGTGGGCATTGGCCCAGGCTCAATTTGCACCACCCGCATCGTGGCAGGTGTTGGCGTGCCGCAAATCATGGCCGTCGATAGTGTGGCCACAGCCCTCAAAGGCACAGGCGTGCCCCTGATTGCCGACGGCGGTATTCGCTACAGCGGCGACATTGCCAAAGCCATTGCCGCAGGCGCTGGCTCGGTGATGATGGGGGGCATGTTTGCGGGCACCGAAGAAGCACCCGGCGAAATCGTGTTGTTCCAAGGCCGCAGCTACAAGAGCTACCGTGGCATGGGTTCCATCGGTGCCATGCAGCAGGGCAGTGCAGATCGCTATTTCCAAGAGTCCAGCACGGGCAACCCCAATGCGGACAAGCTGGTGCCAGAAGGCATCGAAGGCCGCGTGCCTTACAAAGGCTCGGTGGTCGCCATCATTTACCAAATGGCGGGCGGCTTGCGTGCCAGCATGGGCTATTGCGGTTGCGGCACCATTGCTGAGATGCACGAGCGTGCGGAGTTTGTGGAAATCACAGCGGCCGGCATTCGTGAAAGCCATGTGCATGATGTGCAAATCACCAAAGAAGCGCCGAACTATCGGGCTGAGTAAGCTTTAAGTGCTCTTGTACCAGCCACCCTTCGGGGTGGCTTTGTTTTTTGAGACAATACGGGGCTAGGCCATTTGAAGGCCCTTTTTTATTTATGTCGCACCAAAAAATCCTCATCCTCGATTTCGGCTCTCAAGTCACCCAACTCATTGCCCGCCGCGTGCGCGAGGCCCATGTGTTTTGCGAGGTTCACCCTTGCGATGTGACGAGTGAGTGGGTGCGAGAGTACGCCAAAGACGGCAACCTCAAAGGCATCATCCTGTCAGGCAGCCACGCCAGCGTGTACGAGGTGGACGACCGCGCACCCGACGCGGTGTTTGAGCTGGGCTTGCCCGTGCTGGGTATTTGCTACGGCATGCAAACCATGGCCACCCAATTGGGCGGCAAGGTGGAGGCGGGCACCACGCGAGAGTTTGGCTACGCCGAAGTGCGAGCCCACGGCCATACCGAGTTGCTCAAAGGCATTGAAGACTTCAACACGCCCGAGGGCCACGGCATGCTCAAGGTGTGGATGAGCCATGGTGACAAGGTGACGCAACTGCCTGAGGGCTTCAAAGTCATGGCGTCCACGCCAGCTTGCCCGATTGCGGGCATGGCCGACGAAGCCCGCAAGTTTTACGCGGTGCAGTTCCACCCCGAAGTCACACACACCGTGCAAGGCCAAGCCTTGTTGAACCGCTTTGTGCTCGATATTTGCGGCACACGCCCCGACTGGATCATGGGCGACTACATCGAAGAAGCGGTGGCGGCTATTCGCAAGCAAGTGGGTGACGAAGAAGTCATCTTGGGTCTGTCAGGTGGGGTGGATTCATCGGTGGCTGCGGCTCTGATTCATCGCGCCATCGGCGACAAACTCACTTGCGTGTTTGTGGACCACGGTTTGTTGCGCCTGAATGAAGGCGACATGGTGATGGACATGTTTGTGGGTAAGTTGCACGCCCACGTCATTCGCGTGGACGCCAGCGATTTGTTCTTGGGCAAATTGGCGGGTGTGAGCGAGCCTGAGCAAAAACGCAAAATCATTGGTGGCTTGTTTGTGGACGTGTTCAAGTCTGAAGCGGCCAAACTCAAAGCGGGTGACGGTGGTCACAAAGGCGCCACCTTCTTGGCCCAAGGCACGATTTACCCTGACGTGATTGAAAGCGGCGGCGCCAAGAGCAAAAAGGCCGTCACCATCAAGAGCCACCACAACGTAGGCGGCTTGCCTGAGCAGTTGGGCTTGAAGCTGTTGGAGCCTTTGCGCGAACTGTTCAAAGACGAAGTGCGCGAACTGGGCGTGGCTTTGGGCTTGCCCCGCGAGATGGTGTATCGCCATCCCTTCCCAGGCCCCGGTTTGGGTGTGCGCATTTTGGGCGAAGTGAAGAAGGAATACGCCGACTTGCTGCGCCGTGCC
>JACCDI010644543.1_pt1 | contig 11205 bp, 12 predicted proteins | sample 7442791 | NCBI WGS metagenome assembly JACCDI01 (sample SAMN15323434, study PRJNA562643) | freshwater metagenome | isolation source: river surface water | place: USA:Blue River Watershed | collected 2017-08-15
ACGCATTGGAGTAGGTAACGATCGGTATAAATCGATTGATGAACCCGATATAAAACCTATTGATGAAGTATTTACGTTTGATAGAACTGACATCACATTTGATAGTACAACGGACACATTTGATGAACAATTATGATAAGATTAGAAATAAATTTAGGTACAGGTCCTAATACAAAAACAGGTGATTCGGCTCGTGCAGGTGGTCAAAAGATAAATGCCAATTTTGAGTATTTATTTTCTAAAACATTGCCGGTGCAATCGGGGCAGTATTATCCTGTTGCAAAAGGTTACGGTAATACTGCTGATACAGATGAAGTAGGAGATCTATTTATGGGTTGGGAAAGTCCTACAAAGTTTGCAACAATTGCAAAATGGGAAGGTGGAACAGTTTTCACGGCAATACAATGGATTGATTTTTAATTTTAATTTTTATATACATGAAAAAGTACTTTTTATTATTGCTCTTTACGGCAATTTCGTATGCTCAGACAACTGGTGTAACAAAGCTTAAAATAACGGCAAACCCTGAAAAAACAGCTGCTACACGTGTAGTGGTACAAGATGCTGTAACGGGAGAAGTTGGCTATGTAAATAAAACGACAATAGCTACTTTGGATGCCACAACTACCGCTACAGGAAAAATCCAATTAGCAGGTGATTTATCAGGAACGGCAACGGCGCCGACTGTACCGGCATTGTTAACCAAAGAACCTATAATTACTTCGGGCACGACTTCGCAATATTTTAGAGGTGATAAAACTTGGCAAACACTTGATAAAACGGCGGTAGGTTTAGGTAATGTTGACAATACAAGTGATTTGAATAAACCGATTTCGACAGCTACCCAAACGGCTTTAAATGCAAAAGAAAATACCGCAAATAAAAATACGGCAAATGGTTACGCTGGACTTGGAAGTGACGGGAAATTAATATCAAGCCAATTGCCAAGTATTACAATTTCAGATACATTCGTAGTAGGCTCCCAATCAGCAATGTTGGCCGTTACTGCTGAAACAGGCGATGTGGCAGTAAGAACTGATTTGAATAAATCATTTATTTTAAAAGGAACTAATCCAGCTGTACTTACTGACTGGCAAGAGCTTTTATCTCCAACGAGTACTGTTACAAGTGTATTTGGGCGAACTGGAGCGGTTACGGCTCAATCAGGAGATTATACAACGGCACAGGTTACAGAAACAACAAACAAGAAATATCAAACTGATAATCAAGCTTTGTACAACGATGCTACAAGTTCAATTCAAACGCAATTAAATAACAAAATAGCAGGGGATGGAACTACAAATTATATTCCTAAATTTTTCGGAACAAAATTAATAGGCAACTCTTTAATTTATGATAACGGAACGAATGTAGGAATTGGAACAACTTCGCCTGTTAGTTTACTACATTTAGAATCAGGCAACCCAATTCTGACATTAAAAAGAAACAACCACGCCACTAATACAGCAGCAGCAATTAATTTCACTACTTCTGACAACACTTTAAAGTGGCAAGTTGGGGTTAATCAAATAATAGGTACTTCTTTTGAGATAAACGAAGGAGTTACAAATAGATTATCAATTTCAACAGGTGGTAACGTAGGAATTGGAACTACAAGCCCCGCAAATAAATTAAGTGTGTTTAACACAGCTTCTCTACCTTCAGGCTCAAGTTTAACTGAAGCTACTATTTTAGTTGGAGATACAGGAAGTAATAGAAGGTTAGGAATTGGCACATCTACAAGTGGACAATGGATACAATCGTCTTATCCTGGAGTTGATGGAATTGCTTCAACGTTGTTATTAAACCCAAGTGGCGGAAATGTTGGAATAGGAACCACTTCACCAGCTCAAAAATTAGACGTATTCGGAACTTCAAGAATTTCAAATACTACACCTATACAAGAATTCTTTTCAACTGTAAATGGAGATGTTTGGGGAAGTATAAGAGCAGAAGCATCTGCTGGAACGGGTGGCCAATTAGTATTTTCTACAAAAAGAAATGGCAACTCTGCTGCTGATAGAATTAAAATATCCGAAAGCGGAAACACTTTATTTTATCCACCAAACTTTTTACCAATAACAATTAGTGGAGTTGGAGCGCCTTATTATGGTAGCAATATAACTTTGTCATCCGATGCTGGTTCAGCCCAAAGTGCTAACAGAATTTTCAGCAGATACGATGGAACAGGTAGAGCAGCTTTAGTATTTGAAACAGCTACAAACACTCAAAGTTATCAGTCAGACCCTACTGGATTAACATATACCGAATATATGAGAATTGATGGAAATGGAAAAGTTGGGATTGGAACTGCATCACCATCTGAAAAACTAACAGTTGTTGGAAATATAAGAGCAGATGCAATCGGTTTAAATGCCGCAGTAAATAGTACGTATCCAGTAACAATAGGTTGTACAAGTGGTGCGTCTGGATTAAAAATAGTAGGTCGCTCAGACAATTTAGGATATATTGAATTTTTTAATGCGAATGGTACTACTGTAAACAGTTCTTTAAATGGAAGCTCAAGTGGTTTACAAGTAACTGGAGCTACTACATTTTCAAGTTCAGTAACTGCAACAGGATTCTTCCAAAGTTCAGATTTACGATTAAAGGATATTATTTCGAGAGATGGCGACGTAATTACATATAAGTGGAAAGATAAAAGAGATGATAAAATCCACATTGGGTATGTAGCGCAAGAGGTTCAAAAAGAAAATCCTGACCAAGTAAACGCAGATGAGAAAGGAATTCTTTCTGTTAATTACATCGAAATCCTTGTTCAGAAAATCAAAGATTTGGAAAATAGAATTAAACAATTAGAGAAATAATGAAGTACATCTTATTATTATTTTCAGTTTTTTGTTTCGGTCAAGCATCAAATCAAATGATAACTTTTACCGCTGCTCAAAGTTTAGGGTTCGCCCTAAATGCTGGGCAGTCACACGTCACATCTAATCAATGTATGACTAAAAATGATGCCTTGACTAAATACAATTTAAGTGCCAGCGCAATGAGTTCCTACGCTTCAAATCAATTAGTACCAAAGAGTGTTTGGGTGAGTGGTTATTTTTCATTTGTTACGGCTGGACTTACAGCAGAAAATGGTGCTGGAGCTTGTACAATTGGTTTTGACCCGATGTTAGATTTTAATCTTTACTCAAATGTCTCAACTCCTTTTCTTGGTAATATTATGTACACAAATAGTTCACTGACAACCGCATTTAATGGCGGTAATCTATGGTACAGAATAGGGGGAACAATGGATGGTGCATCCTATCAAATAAGTAGTACGGGGGTTCTCATAAACGCTTACAATTGTGGATTTTAAATTCAACTTTAATAAATAAATTATGCAAACATTTTTAGAACAATTATTAGGAACCACAAACTTACCAACTTATTTAGCTTGGTTTGTTTTAGCTTTTATTGGTGCGTTTACGGCAATATTAGTAAGGGCGCAGGTAAAGTATAAACAATCAAAGGAAACACCAAAGGAGTGGTCGTGGAGCTTTTTATTCCACGATAATATTATAAATTTAGTAGTTGGATTTTTCATAACCTTTATTTTTTTAAGGTTTTCAAATGAAACTCTAAAAGTTGAACCAAGTGCTTGGATTGCTTTGTTGGTAGGTGCTACCAACAATGAAATTGCTTTGCGATTTGTTAAATATGGATTGAAAGCGCGAAAGTAAGTAGATCTATAATGCTTTTAGAATGATGAATTACCTTAAAGAAACAATTTGCAGAATGATTTTAATGGTTGATAATAGGCCAACCATATTAGAAAAACTGCATTACTTGGTTGGATTGATAGTTACGTTTGGTCCAATAGCTTATATTTTAGATGGATTGAATTTATGGTTTGAAAACAATCAACAATTTTCATCATTTGTGATAATTTGCCTTTTGGTAAATTTACTGGTAGGAGTAAGGTACCATAATAAAATGGGAACATTTTGCTGGAAAGAATTTTTCATAAAAAATATCGAAATGTGGATTATTCTTGTTTTGGTTTATGGATTATTAGAAATGCTTAGGATTACTGCTGGAAATAATTTTGTAGGCGAGGGATTTAAAGTGTTAATCCAGGTAATGACATTGCTATACCCTATATCAAAAGCTTTGAAAAACATTTACATACTGTCTAATAAAAAGTTCCCTCCTTCTTTTATTATGGATAAGATTTACACGTTTGAAAAAAATGGGGATTTGAATAATTTATTTCAAATAGACAAAAAGCAAAATGATCAATAGAAAAGAAACATATTTACAGATAAATAAAAACTTCGGAAAACTTTCTGTCAAACAGGTAGAGGGTTTTGAGGCTATATTCAATGCTTACGAAAGTTTTAATGTTGCTGATAGAAAAAAGTTATCCTACATCTTAGCAACTGTTTGGCACGAAACAGGTAAAACAATGCAGCCAATTGAAGAATATGGAAAAGGTAAAAAAAGAAAGTACGGAAAAAGAGTTTGGTTAAGTGGTAAGCATTATACTGATATACCTCATGTTTTTTACGGACGTGGCCATACCCAAAACACTTGGAGAGATAATTACCTGAAACTTACCAAAGCAAATACAAAAGGTTGGGATTTTGTAAACAACCCAAATTTATTGTTAAAAATGGAACAAAGCATTTGGGCCACGTTTCACGCAATGATAAATGGTCTTTACACAGGCAAGAAATTAAGTGATTATTTCAACAAAAATAAAAATGATGCAAAAGGAGCAAGAAGAATTATAAACGGTTCTGACAAAGCAATTTTAATATCATTATATCACAATAAATTTTTAAACTCAATCAAATAAAAACTATGAAAAATTATTTAACAAAAACAAAGAATTTTATTGCTCGAAATTGGGTGATGCTTTTAATCACATTGGGCGCAATCGGTTATTCAATTACCTCTTATGTAAACGAGCAAAAATATAAGGAAAATATCAAGGCTTTAAACAGTCAGGTTAATACCTATAAATTAAAGAATGGCCAACTGGTATCTTCTGCTCAAAGTTTAGAATTAAGCAATAACGAATTAAATCTTATGCTGACGCAAAAAGACAAAGAATTAGCATCTAAATTCTCAAAAGTGGAAACAGTTACAAGGATTGAAGAAAAGATTAAATTTGACACCATTAAAATCGTTTACAAAGACACAATACCTTGTAATTTTAAAAAGAGAGGAACAATTGTAAAAAAAGATTACTCTTTGGATTATATAAGTACACAAAAAGGAGTAAAAATCGCAAACGTTTCGATGACTGATAGCATTACAATTGTAACTGGAACGAAACGTAAATGGTGGTTAGGTAAAGAAACAAATACAATTGACGTTTCACACACCAATGAGCTTGTTAAGGTAACTGATATAAAACATATTGACACAAAGCCTAAAAAGAAATGGTATGATACCAATCTTTTTAAATTTGGAGTTGCTTTTATTATAGGTACTACATTAAAATAGTAAATATTTAGAGGTAAAAAAAGTCCTCCAGTATTTAAAAAATCTCTGACCACTTTTTAAAATAACGAGCCAACGGCTACTGGAGGACATAAGTCTTTGAGTTGTCGTTGGCTATTTATTTTTTATGTGGTCAGAGATACAAATATAATCTAAAAATTAAACATAATGAATAAGTATCATCAAGTCTTAGAAAAAATTATTGAGAAGGGAAAATTACAGTCAAATAAAAAGGGAAATATTCAATATTTGATAAATGAAAAATTAGTATTAAAGCCATTAGATCTATTAGATCTATTTGAAGGTCATGCAGTAGCAAAAAAGAAATTGAAAGATGAATTACGGTTATTTATGACGGGGGAGAGACTTACTGAAGCTTATCGTAATGTTGGTGTAAATTGGTGGGATTATTGTGGTCCAATTTTAGTAAATAGTTATCCAACTTATTTTGAGCAATTGCCTAAATTATTAGATAAAATAAATTATGAAAAAAGAAATTCTAAAAATTATGTACTATTTTTAGGAGCTAATAATGCTGAGAGTAATCAGCAGCCTTGTTTGAGTTTGATTCAGTTTCAAATTCAAAATAAACGATTACTTATATCAGCATATCAACGTAGTTCTGATGCTAGTTTAGGTTTACCTTCAGATATATATCACTTATTTTTAATTAGTAAGCAAATACAGGTACCATTAAAGAGTATTACTTTATTTTTAGGTAATGTTCATATATATGAAAATAATATTGAAAATACTCGATTATTATTAGCTGGAGATGATGTGAAATTTGTTTTAAATGTGGATTAGTATTGATTTATATTATTTAGAATTTGTAAAAATAACATTTTTTTAATAGTGTATTGGTACAACTATGGAGTATGTTGCTCTATATTTGTGCCGTAATTATAATTAGTATAATTAATATATCCCATATATCATGATATCTTTAGACAACTTCAGTAAAATTAAAGTGACAACTTTAGCTGGTTATATTTTGAAGTATTTTGGTCCGATGTCTCATTTGAAACTTCAAAAATTACTTTTTTACTGCCAAGCATATCATCTTGCTAATTTTAAAACCCCTTTATTTGATGAAGATTTTGAAGCTTGGGTTCATGGTCCTGTTTGTAGAAATATATATGATATTTTAAAAGGTAAATCTATTTTATATAGTGATGTTGATTATAGTGAGTATGACTTTGACAGCGATGTTATTTTAAAAGATGTTGTTTCTTCTGATCAGTTTAATCTATTAAATGATGTTCTTACCCCTTTATCTACATGGACGGGTTCTGAACTTGAAGCAGCAACTCATAGCGAACAACCTTGGATTGTAGCCAGAGGACAAAGAAAACCAAATGATGTAAGTTCTGAAATTATATCAAAAGATGAAATGTTGAAATATTATACTAATGAATTAGATGGCTGGGCATAATTTTAATAAAAAAAAACAAACCCCACATTTAACATCTCATTTATCGGAAAAAAAATCAAACATAAATGAAAAATCAGAAAATCTAAATTTTTCATTTGAAGATTTTTGTACTAAACAAAAATATGCATCTACCTTTTTAGATTGGCAAAATTGTGGACTATTATCTAGGGCAATGGAAGTATTGCATGGTTATTCTAAAAGTCCGGTAATTTACGACACCTCAGGGAAATTCACTTTATATAATGACTTTCCAAAAAATACCGAAACTCTTTTTGATTTTCCTGAACATGTAACGCCTGATGCGAGTTGGGTAAGAATTCATGTTAATGGACCATCTGTTATAATTGGTCATATTATTTCTAGTACTTTTTATGTAGTTTTTTTAGATAAAACTCATAAATTTTCTTTAACAAAGAAATCGAAAGAAAAGTATTTTGGTAAAAAAGCTTTAAAGCCTAGTGCTAAATAAAAAAAAACCAATCACCTGAGTGGTTTTTTTTTGTCCATACACCAAAAACAAACTGTCCTATTTATTCTTAACCCAGTAAAATAGCTTTGTGACTTAATTTTAAAACAAATATTATGTTACGAAAAGCTGAAATTAGAAGCAGGACTGAATTGTTAATTAGAATGCAATCCTATTGGATTCAAAATAATTCCTTAAATTTTATTGATAAAATTATTAGGGAGCATCCATTAACTAAAAAACAAAGTAATTCATTAAAAAGAATCAAAAAATCAATTGAGATTATTCGTATTGATTATTGGCAAACTCATTTGGATTATGAGGCGATTTGTCAAATTAAAAATTTAGTGTTAGAAATACGTATGCTTTTCTAAATTAACTACATTTGTTTTAAGATTTGGGATCTTACGGCGGTTTGCAAATTGATGGGGGCATCAGTTTAGTATTCATTACTGTAAACCGCTTTTTTTTATTTTTTCTATAAAATCATATTAATTTCACGAATATTTCACGAATATTAATAATGTTATAAATTGGAAAACGTTCTATTTCAGGAGTTTAAAATGTTTTTTAATTATGCCTTCTAAGCAGGCGGTCGAAGGTTCGAATCCTTCTGCGATCACATCACAAACCCACTGTTTTCAGTGGGTTTTTTTGTTTTTGTACTTTTTTGTTTATTACATTTACCACCACAAAAAAGCATTTTTCACAACAAAATCAAGGATAAATCACGACCATGAAAATTGAAATTAATTTTCTAAGTCATAAAATTGAAACTGCTGAAGGCTTTTCTTGGTATTGGAGATTGCTCATTAAATCCCTGTTACAAAAGTTTCAAATTTCTTAATCGCAAAGCATTTACAATTACAGAAACGGAGCTAAAACTCATTGCTAAAGCAGCAATCATTGGTGATAATAAAATCCCAAAAAACGGGTATAAAACTCCTGCTGCAATTGGAATTCCTAAAACATTGTAAAAGAAAGCAAAGAACAAGTTCTGTTTAATGTTTCTCATCACAGCATGACTCAAATTCTTGGCTTTTATGATCCCTTGTAAATCGCCTTTCACTAGAGTAATTTTAGCACTTTCAATTGCTACATCAGTTCCTGTACCCATAGCGATCCCAATATCGGCTTGAGCTAGTGCGGGAGCATCATTAATACCATCGCCTGCCATTGCTACAATTTTTCCTTCGGATTGTAGCCGTTTTATTTCAATTAATTTGTCTTCGGGTAAACAACCTGATTTGTAGGAGGATACATTTAATTCATCTGCAACTGCTTTGGCAGTATTTACATTATCACCCGTAAGCATAATTACTTCAACTCCTTGACGCATTAATTCTTTTATGACTTCTTTACTAGATGTTTTTATTGCATCGGTAATGGATATAAAACCAATTGCAAGACCATCAACGGCAATGTATGAAACGGTTTTTCCTAGTTTCTGTTCAGCAATAATTTTGTTTTCTAAATAGTCAGTAATCGTTGCTTTTACTTGTTCCATTAGTTCTTTATTTCCTAAGGCTATTTTTTTATTGGTTACTGTACCCATAACTCCTTTTCCAGCAATAGCTTCAAAATCTTTCACTTCAATTAATGAAATTGTTTTTGCTTTAGCAAAATTCACGACTGCTTGAGCCAGAGGATGTTCGCTGTATTGATTCAAAGATGCAATGCTTTGTAACAAATCAGTTTCATCGTTATTTGATGAAAAAAGGGTTTCAACAGATGGTTTACCTTCTGTTATTGTTCCAGTTTTATCGGTTATTAATACATTTATTTTGTTCATGTTTTCTAATACTTCGGCATTTTTTATCAAAACTCCCGATTGAGCTCCTTTGCCAACACCAACCATAACTGACATTGGTGTAGCTAATCCTAATGCACAAGGACATGCGATAATTAAAACTGCAATAGCATTTATAAAACTATAAACTAATGAGGGCTCAGGGCCAAATTTTGCCCAAATAAAGAATGTTATTACTGAAATAACGACTACTGTTGGAACAAAGTATTTAGCAATACTATCGGCTAATTTTTGAATAGGTGCTCTTGAACGACTGGCATTATTTACCATTTGAACAATTTGAGAAAGTAAGGTTTCAGAACCCACTTTTTCTGCAATCATTTCAAAGGATTTGTTGCCATTTATAGTTCCTGCTATCACATTGTCATTTTCCTTTTTATCGATAGGAATAGGTTCTCCGGTAATCATTGATTCATCGATACTACTTTCTCCATTTTTTATTTTCCCGTCAACTGGAATTTTATCTCCAGGTTTTACACGCAATACATCTCCTTTTTTTATATCGTGAATTGAAATTGAGGTATCGTTCCCATCAATTACTAAAGTTGCTTCAGTTGGTGCTAATTTTAATAATTCTTTAATAGCACTACTAGTTTGACTATGTGCTCTTGCTTCTAGTAATTGCCCTAACAAAACTAATGAAAGAATAACTGTTGTAGCTTCAAAATAAAGTGAGACTGTTCCGTGCTCGGTTTTGAATTCACTTGGAAAACTATCTGGAAAAAACATACCTACTAAGCTGAATAAGAAAGCTACACCTGTGCCAATTCCGATAAGTGTAAACATATTCAAGTTCCAAGTAATTATTGATTTCCAAGCACGAACGAAGAATATCCAGCAAGTATAGAAAACAATCGGAAGTGATAATAGTAGTTGTACCCAATTCCATTTTGAAGTACTCATTAGTTGGAGCAATGGATTATCATGTGCCATTTCTATCATTGCAATGGCGAAAATGGGAATTGTAAATACAACTGTAATTTTCATTTTATTTACCAAATCCTTATAAATCTTTTGGTCTTCGCTATCGCTAGGTTCCATGAGCACCAAATCCATACCGCAAATTGGACAAGAACCTTCTGTTTCGCTAATTACTTCAGGATGCATTGGACAAGTATATTGGCTTTTGCTAACGATCAATTCGGGTACTTTGACTAAATCCATGCCACATACCGGACAATCTCCAGCTTTATTATAGACTTTTTCCCCTTCACAGTGCATTGGACAATAGTATTTTCCATTTAGATTAACATCAATTGGGATATTGACTTCTTTTGAATTGCTTTTTGAATGGGATGAACAACAAGATTCTGTAGTTTCTTCATTGGTTCTAACTGGCTGTGTTGTTTTGCTATTGGCTATTTCTATGGTGTATTCTCCAATGGTAAATAATGCATCTTGTAATTGGGTTGTTGGAATATGTTTTTCCATAGTAATAGTAGCTATGGAAGGATTTAATGAAACTTTAGCTTCAATCCCCTCAAGTGTATTTAATACTTTTTCAATTTTTGTGCGACATCCATCACACGTCATTCCTTTAATAGTATATATATGTGTCATAATATTTACATTTTCCATGGAACTGCAAATAGTTATATCTTTTTTGAAATAAGGGATTGCAATTTCTTTGGTTTTGATCGTCTAAATAAATCCTTTAATTGTCATTTGTCATTGGGCAAAAAATCCAAATATAGTTTTTGATTGCTTTTGAATAATTAAATTCGTCATTTTACCCTGACTTAAAGATACAAAATGTTCTATATGATATTGAATATTTCAACTATTTATACCCTTGTTTTTAATTTGAGTGACATTTTTGGTTGTTGATTCAATTTTGACTGTTCTTTCTTGTTTTGTATTTAACCAATAGTTGTCATGAAATCAATTCGTTGGTTTGATTTTAAATTTATAGCGCTCACATCACAAACCCACTGGAAACAGTGGGTTTTTTTGTTTGTGTTTTTTTGAAAGTTTTTTTATTATATTTGATTAAGCACAAAGTCAGGAGACTTTGTGCAGCGAGGGTTGAATTAG
>JACCDI011785407.1_pt1 | contig 11205 bp, 9 predicted proteins | sample 7442791 | NCBI WGS metagenome assembly JACCDI01 (sample SAMN15323434, study PRJNA562643) | freshwater metagenome | isolation source: river surface water | place: USA:Blue River Watershed | collected 2017-08-15
AACCAGCGCGCCGTTTCCCGCGCATTGGAAATGGTGTCGACCGAAGCCTTGTCGAGATCGATGCAGCAGCGCGATAAGGCGCGCGGCACCCCCAAAGCTGCTTCCAGTTCTGACCGCCGCACCGTCGGGTCTACCCCTGACACCAACAGGCGGTCTGCTTTGCCCGCTGCCAGAATTTCTAGCCCACGCTGAAACCGGCCCGGTCCGCCTGTGAGCACCACGACCGCGTCGGTGCGCCGCGCATCGTCTGCCGGGCGGGGGAGGAACAAGGCAAAGCCCACCAGCCCCATGAACCAGAGGATGAACAACAGCGAAAGCAGTCGGCGGATCATAGCATCCGCCTTAGCGCGATTAGGATCGTCATGCGCGCTGCAATCGTTGCCAGAGCGGCAGCGATCATCGGAATGAAGAACAGCGCCAACCAGCCGCTAAGGCCGAGGCCGGCAGAACCTGCCAGCCCTGCGCCGATAACGCCCATCCGATCGCCTAGAAAGAACAGTGCGATCAACCCCGCGATCAGGCCAATCCCCCCGCCAAAAAGCGCATCCAGACCAAGTCGGCGCTGAAAGAGGCGTGCAATTTGGGGGTCGGTCGCACCCAGAAGATGGAGTACTTCAATCGTTGCCCGATGGGTGTTGAGCGCGCCCCGGGCGGCCAGCATCACAATGGCAACAACCGCACCGGCCATCAGCGTCACAAGCAACCCCGAAAACCAGATCAGCGCCTGCATCAGGCCAGCGAGCGGCCCAAGCCATGTTGCATGGGCCTCAACACGGGCAGAAGGGACCAGATCGGCCATCGCCGCCCGAAAGGCTGGAACAGCATCCCCTACATCAGGCGCAAGCGCCACATCGATCAAGAGGGGCACGGGCAAATCTGGGTCAAGCCCAGCCGACCCGAACCAAGGGGCCAGCAGCGCGGCCACTTCTCGATCGGGGACGCGGCGAAAATCACGCACATCCGGGAGGCTGGCGAGCCGCTGTTCGATCAGCTCGGCCTGTTTTACGCGACGGATCGGGTTTGGCTCGACAAGCTGGATCGTCACCTGCCCTGCGATATCGGCGTCCATCCCCTGCGCCGCGCGCGCAAGGGAAATCCCCGCGGCCGCTGCCAACACCGTTAGAAAAATGACAATTGCTATGACCCACGGCATCGGCCCTGCCATCCGGCCTTCGGCAAGCAAACGCGCCTCTGCGGGCGGCAAATCGGGCAGCCGAGCCTTTAGCGCGGCCAGATCCTCTCGAAGCGTGGTGCCGGCGCGCTTCATGGCCGCTCGCCCGCCATCTCTGCCCCCGTCGCGGCCCCAGTCCCTTCCGGCGGGATAAGGTGCCCCCCCGCCAGTTGCAGAATATGCGACCCTGCGACTTTGCCCAAAAGATGCTGATCATGCGTGGCAACGACAATGGTCGTGCCCAATTGGTTCAGGGCTTCAAACAGCCCCAACAGCCGGGCTGCCATATCTGGATCGACATTGCCCGTCGGTTCATCGGCAATCAGCAGATCAGGCCGGCTGATCACGGCCCGCGCGATCGCCACGCGCTGTTGCTCGCCCCCGGAAAGCGTGGCCGGCAACGCTGCGCCGCGCGGTCCCAGCCCCACCCAATCGAGAATTTCGCGCACTTTTTGGTCGATATCTGCTTCATCTTCCCCCCCAACGCGCAGCGGCAGCGCCACATTATCAAAGGCGCTGAGGTGGGGAACGAGCCTGAACTCCTGAAACACAACGCCAATTCGGCGGCGATAAGCGGGCAATCGATGGCGCGCCATCGTCACCATATCATCACCAAAAAGGCGCATGACCCCGCGGCTAGGCCGCTGCGCCAAATAGAGCAGTTTGAGCAGGGAGGTTTTGCCCGCGCCCGACGGGCCGGTCAGAAAATAAAAACCGCCTTTGCTGAAGGCAAAAGTGATGTCGGAGAGGGTTTCGGCGCCAAGTCCATAGCGCAGGCCGATATTTTCCAGCTGGATGATATGCGTCATGCGTCCAGTTGCGTCCCGCTCGCCCCTCTTTCTTGCTTCCTAGATCAGCGACGTGCCACGATCCAGCCTTGATTCACGACACAGCCTCTTGCAACCAAGGGTCAAACGGTGCTTAGACGCGCCTATTCATTCCATTCAAAGGCCGCCTCAAGAGATGATCCTGACCTGCCCTGCCTGTGCCTCGCGCTATCTTGTTCCTGATACCGCGATAACGGGGGCAGGGCGGCAAGTCCGTTGCGCATCGTGCCGCCATAGCTGGTTTCAGGCAGGCCCAGCCGCGCCGCAGCCCGCGCAGGAACTGCCGTTGCCACCGCCGACCCCTCCAGCAGCACCCGCACCGCAAACGGCACCCGCTTATCGCCCGGCCGCGACACCGGCCACGCCGGCTGCAGAACGACCCATCATGCCGAACATGCCAGCGCAGCAGATTGGCGGCCGGCCCGGCTGGAAAGAAAAGCTCCGCAACCCGGCAACCCGGCTGACGCTGATAGCGCTGGCCATTGCGGTCATCTTGATCGGTGGGATCGGCGCGGTTCAGTTTTTGGGCGTGCCCAGCCAGTTAGAAGCACTCCGGCCCGCCAAGGCGGAGGTGGCGCTGCTCCTCGAAGTGGATCGACGCCCGGAACGGCGTATCCTTGAAAGCGGCAATGAATTGTTCGCCGTGGCTGGCCGGATCGTCAACCCGACCAGCGATGAGCAAAAAGTGCCCGACATCAAGGCCGAGCTGCGCGACGAAAAAGGCAAGATTGTCTATGCGTGGACGATCGCCCCGCCGAAGCGCACAATCGCCGCGAAAGGCACGCTTGAGTTTAACGCAGCGGAGGTCAACGTTCCCCGGGGGGCGCGTGAACTTAACCTGAGCTTTTAGTCGACGCTTCTGCTCGCCCGCGGGCTGAACGCATCACCCAAAGAAAGCGGCTGCCGTTCAAAACGGCAGCAGCGACCATCCCCGCGCCAGACGCCCAGACAAGCGCGAACGGCCCTTGACCTGACTGGACCAGCCACCAGCCAAGGCCCCCGGTGATGAGGAAAAATGCAACAATGCCGTTGAGCCCAGCGGCCACTTGATCCCCCAAAGAGCGCAGGGCGAACATGAAGACAACCTGCAGCCCGTCAAACAGGATGAAGAAAGCCCAGACGCCAAGCATGGCGGCAGCAAGATCATGCACTGCTGGCACCGCGGGAAAGGCCCGTGCGATGCTGCCCCCGGCTGCCAAGAGCGCGACCATGAGGATCATCATCACCCCAAGCGCCAAAAGGGCCGCGACAAGCGTGCGGTGCAGCGCCGCGCGATGCTGCCCCTCGCCCACGGCATTGCCCACCCGCACGCCCGCAGCGGACCCAAAGCCAAGGGCCACGCCAAAGGTCACATTATGAAGGGCAAAGACGATCTGAAAGGCATGGCTCGTCCGATCGCCCAATTGGGTCGACAGCGCAATCAGCCAGGAAAAGCCGGCTAATTCCAATCCCGAGGCAAGCGCGGGGACCGCGCCGAAGCGCGCCAGCGCCCATGCGCCCGGCAGTGCCGTTCGAAAGGCCGCCAGCGAAAAATCGCGGACGCCGCGTTCGGCATGGTCGGGGACATAAGCGGCCGTCCAAACCATCAGCCCGGCGCCTGCCCAAAGCGACAAGGTGGTGGCAAGCGCAGCACCCGTTGCCCCCAAAGCAGGCAGCCCCATTTGGCCGGTTGCGAGCAGCCAGGCCAAGACCCCGTTCAAGGGAAGGGTAACCAAATTGACGACCATCACCCGACGCGGCCTGCTGATCCCTTCCAGAAAATTGCTGGCGGCGATCAAGATAAGCTGGGCCGGAAAGCCAAAGGCCATGATCTCGACAACCGTGCGCGACACATCGATGACGCTTGGCGCCACACCCATCAGGCGAAGCAGCGGGCCAGCCAGCCCATAAAGCAATGCGCCGCCAATCAGGCCAATCATCAAACCCAGCAGCAGCGCCTCGCGATAGACATCGCCGGTGCGACGCTTGTTTCCCGCGCCATCGGCCTGTGATGCAAACACCAAGATGCCGGAAAGCCAGCCAATGGCCGTCATCAGCGTGACGAAGGTGACCGCCCGGCTGCCGCCAAAGCCCGACACCTCGTGCGTCCCCGTCATCCCGACGACAACAACATCCGTTAGCTGCAGCAAGGTCCAGTTGAAGCTGGTCAGGATAACAGGCCAAGCCAGCCGGGTAAGCCGACCGGCTTCACGCCGGATAGACGCTTTCTGGCTCTGAGATGTTGCCGCTGCGCCTCTTTCGTCCATGGCGGTCTGCATAGCGGCTTACGCCGGGGAGTAAATCTTGCGCGCGCCATTTCATCCGGCTCGGCAAAAGCCATTGCCCAAGCCGAAAGGCTCTGCTAGGGGCGCGCTCTGCCTGTTACCGGCGTGCCTCGGCGCCCCGGATTTTGCAGCGATAAAGTGCGGTCGTGGCGGAACTGGTAGACGCGCAACGTTGAGGTCGTTGTGGGCGAAAGCCCGTGGAAGTTCGAGTCTTCTCGACCGCACCAGATCGTCCGGGGTCCTCTCCCGGACACTCAAAAACCCGCTGGAAGCGAGGCTGAAAAGCCAAGTTTCCGGCGGGTTTTTTGGTTTTTCGATTTTGACGAACGGGGGCTCCACCGCGCGCCTGAGTTAGCCGGGACGGCAGCCCCTTATCCCAGACTGGCCTCAATTAGTTGGAAGGGTATTTCACCCTGTGGCGGTTCTATTCGCTGCCTACTGGACGCCCACAGGCCTCGAAGAATAGACCTCGAAAGGGCATAAGAGCATCGTCGGCTGACCAAAAGCCGCCGGTTGCTCAACGAGACCGCCAAAGGGGGACGGATGGGCAAGAGCAATTTCGACGTGATCGTTGTCGGCGCGGGCTTTGCCGGGCTCTATATGCTCTACAAGCTGCGTGAGTTGGGGCTGTCGGCCTGTGTGCTTGAAAAGGCAGATGATGTCGGGGGCACCTGGTACTGGAACCGTTATCCCGGGGCGCGCTGCGATATTGAAAGCGTCGAATATTCCTATTCTTTCTCGCCCGAACTCGAACAGGAATGGCAATGGAGCGAACGCTACGCCTCTCAGCCAGAAATCCTGCGTTATCTGCAGCATGTTGCCGATCGCTTCGACCTGCGGCGTGATATCCGCTTCAACACAACCGTCACGCGCGCGCGCTGGCAGGAAAAAGAAGCGGGCTGGCAAGTCGACACAGATCAGGGAGACACGCTGACCGCGCGCTTTTGCATCTTCGGCACGGGCTGCCTATCTTCGCCGAACCGGCCAAATATCCCGGGCCTCGACAATTTTGGCGGCGATATCTTCGTGACCGGGCTCTGGCCCCATGACGGGGTCGACTTTACCGGCAAACGCGTGGCGGTGATTGGAACCGGCTCCAGCGGTATCCAGTCTATCCCCGTGATCGCGCGGCAGGCACAGCACGTCGCCGTTTTCCAGCGCACACCCAATTTCGTGGTGCCGGCGCAGAACCGACCGCTCGAGGATCACGAACAGGCCGAGATCAAGCTGACCTATCGCGACCTGCGGGAACAGGCGCGCCACAGCATCGGCGGCGTTGCCCGCGGTGCTGCTCCTTCGCCGCGGCCCGCCTTGGCGACCCCGCCTGAAGACCTGCGCCGAGAATTGGACGAAAGGTGGGAATTTGGCGGTCTGGGCGGCTTCCTCAATTCCCACCCAGACACGGTGTTCGACGAGAAAGCGGCAGACTGCATCGCTGCGTATCTGCGCATGCGCGTGCGCGGCATCGTGCAGGACCCTGCAACGGCGGAGTTACTCTGCCCGACGACCTACCCCGTTGGGTCAAAGCGGCTATGCGTCGACATCGGCTATTTCGAGACATTCAACCGCGACAATGTGACGCTGGTGGACCTGCATGCCCATCCGATAGACCGCATCACTGAAAAAGGGGTGGTCGCCGGGGGTGACCTTCACGACGTTGATATCATCGTGCTGGCGACCGGCTTTGATGCTATGACCGGTGCTCTTGGCCGGATCGACATTCGCGGGCGCGATGATCAGGCTTTGGCTGATAAATGGTCGGCCGGGCCGCGGACCTATCTGGGCCTTATGGCAGCGGGCTTTCCGAACATGTTCACGATCACCGGGCCGGGCAGCCCGTCGGTCATCTCGAACATGGTCACGTCCATCGAACAGCATGTCGATTGGATCGGCGGCCTGCTCGCGGATCTACACGATGCGCCGCAAACGGTGATCGAAGCGATGCCCGAAGCGGAGGAAGTTTGGACTGCCCATGTCACGGCTGTCGCTGAACCGACTATCTTCATGCAGGCCAATAGCTGGTATCTTGGCGCTAATGTTCCCGGAAAGCCCCGCGTGTTCATGCCCTATATTGGTGGCGTCGGCACCTATCGTGCCATTTGTGAGGCCGTGGCAGCACAAGGCTATCCCGGCTTTGCGCGAGACGGCAAAGGCAAGGCAGCTTTGCCTGATTTCTTTTCCTTCCTACCGATGCCTGCTTAACCGACTTGGGCGTCCTGATGGTCCGGCGCGGCACGGCGTGGTTTTGCGGGCCGGCCTGTAGACTCCGACGGCCAGACTGATACGCTTCCCCCGTTTAGGTGAAGCGACGGGAGAAGAGCGTGACGCAGGACCTTACGGGCAAACGCGTTGTCGTCACAGGGGCGGCATCAGGCATCGGGCGCGCCATTGCCGAGGCTGCTGGTGCGCGGGGGGCACATCTTCTCTTAGCCGACATCGATCCTGCCGGGTTGGAAAGCGCCGCCAAGGCCGCAGGCCCTTTGGCCACCAGCTGCCTTTGCGATGTTGCTGACCACTCGTCCGTTGAAGCGCTTGCGGCGCAGGCGAAGGCGCGGATGGGCGGCTGCGATATGGTTTTTGCAAATGCCGGGATCATCGCTTCGGCACGGTTCGTTAAATTCTCCCCAGAGACAGTTGACAAGATATTGGGTGTCAACGTGCGCGGCGCGTGGAGCACCGCTGCGGTTTTTGCCCAACAGATGCTCGACGCAGGGCAAGGCGGCCATATTTGTTTTACCGGGTCGGAGCATGCCTTAGGCCTCCAGCACGCGGGCGCGGCGATTTACACGGCGTCCAAACATGCCGTTCTTGGGCTCGCCGAGGTGTTGCGGGCGGAAATGCCCGAAGACATCAAGGTCAGCCTTCTCTGCCCGGGGCTAACAGCGACCGCGCTTGGCGCGCTTCCCCTAAAGCCGATGTCAGATGCGGCTGCGCGTGCCGCCCAAAGACAGGCAAAGGTCCAAGCCCGCGGGATGCCCGCCCTTGAAGTCGCGCAGGCAGCGATAGATGGCGCCCTTCGGGGTGATTTTATATCATGACACACGCCCATGCCGTGCGCGCCGCCCACCATCGCTATGAAGAAATCCGCGACGCTTTTGCCGCGCAAGCCCCGCCCGAAAGAAACGGTGATCAGTATGACGTCAACCGGGTGTTTGCAGAGGTCCTTGCAGAAGAGCAGAAAATAGCGCGCTCTTGAAGAAGGTCGGACGCAACGCTCTTCGCCCCAATTGAGCAGGCCTATGCGCTGGTGCTGCGAATTGGCACAGCGATTGCCAATCATTTTGGAGCCCATGGCTAGGGAAGCGCCGCGAGCCGTTCCCCGTTAACGGCGAGGAGAGATCGCGTCTTCGCCGCCGGGGAGGGCTGAGGCCCAAGTGGAGACTTGCCACAGCAACAGGGAGGCTGCACAACTGGTCACCTCACAGCGGGCGGGGGGACACTTTATGGGATTGGAAAGCCGCGGATTTTTCGCTGCATTGCCGAAGCTTGGCCGGGCTTTGTGGCCGTTCGACCGATTGAAGGCGCACCGTCCCTTTGCACAGCATTACCTCAGACCCGTCGCGGGCGCGGCGCTGCTGCTCTTCGCCTCCGCGCAACCGGGCGCTGCCCAATCGGTCTATCCTGAGCCGGTCGGCGGCTCCCCGATGGGGGAGATCGTCGCCACGGCCTCAGGCAGGGTGGAAGGCTTTGTCCGTCATGGCGTGCTGGAGTTTCGCGGTATCCCTTATGCGCAGCCTGTCTCGGGCGCAGCGCGCTGGCGCATGCCCCAGCCGGTTGCCCCCTGGTCGGGCCTTTTGCCGGCGATGCATTTCAGCGGGGCCTGCCCCCAGGCCGCCCGCTATGGCCTGACGGAGCGGAGCGATGAAGAAAACTGCCTGACGCTCAATATCAGCCGTCCGCAAAGCCAAAGCGCGCAGCCGCGCCCGGTGCTGGTGTGGATCCATGGCGGGGCATTTGTGGGCGGCGCGGCCTCACTCTATCGGCTCGATCGCTTAGCGCGAGAGACCGATGCAGTGGTCGTCAGCGTCAACTATCGGCTTGGCGTGTTCGGCTTCATGGCACCGCCGGCGGGCACCTCGGGCGAGGGGCGCGTTCTGGGCCTCGAAGATCAACGCCTCGCGATGCGCTGGGTGAAAGACAATATCGCGGCCTTTGGTGGCAATCCGGGCAATATCACGCTTGCGGGCGAATCCGCTGGGGCCATCTCCGTCTGCATGCACATGCTGGCGCCCGAACAGACGCGCGGCCTGTTCCACCGCGCGATCATCCAAAGCGGCGCGTGCGTTACGCCGCTGCGCACCCGAGCTGAAGCCGAAGCCTTTGCCGATCGTGTGGCGGCGGAAGCCGGGTGCAGCGATCCCAAGACCCGCCTTGCCTGCCTCACAGCCATCGAGCCCCAGCGCCTCATCGCGGTCGGCAGCAAAGCCGCGCAAACTGATTTGAGGGCGTTCGCGCCGTTTACCGGCACTGCCACACAGCCACGCGCATCGCTGGAGGCGCTTCAGGCCGGGGCATTTTCCCGGGTCCCCGTGCTCAATGGGTTCACCCGTGATGAAATGCGGCTTTATGTGGGCTATGACGTTCAGAATGGCGCGGTGATCACTCCGGAAACCTATCCGCTCGCCGTTCAGCGCATTTATGGCGACAAGGCGGATCAGGTGCTCGCCCGCTATCCCGTCAAACCGGGGGAGCGCGCGCCGGAAACATTGGGCTCGCTCATGACCAATTTCATGCCCGGCCTTGGGATCAGCCATTGCCTGATGCTGGAGAGCGGCCGGCTGCTTGCGCGCCATGTACCCGTTTATCAGTGGGAATTTGCTGATCGCACCGCGCCTGTGCGCGGCGTTTCCATCCCGATCCTGCCGGATCCGGGATTTGAGCTGGGGGCGGTCCATTCGGCCGAACTCAATGCGCTTTTCCCGGGATTCTCCAACACGGCGGCCATGACCGCGCCCGATCTGAGCCCCGCATCGCAAAAGCTTGCCGATGAGATTGTGAAAAGCTGGGCCGCCTTTATGCGCGGCGCGGCGTTCAGCGCCGCTTGGCAACAGCAGGCCGTGATGCGCTTTGAACCGGGGGCGGTCCAGCCGTTCAATGCCTGGGCAGACTATCAATGCGATTTCTGGCGGTCGGCCTATCCGGTCTATTTCGGCGCGCGCTAGGCACGCAAAATCAGGCGCGTTTCAGCTTGTCCACCGCGTGCGTCAAAAGGAGGTGCGGCGCAGCCACAACGGAAAGAATGCGAAACGCCTCAGCCGACATTTCGCGCGCGCTGCCAAAAAAGAAGGCCGGGGCAAACACCAGCGCGGCGGCAAAGCAAATGGCGCAGATCAGGCCGCCATAGATCCAGATTTTGGCGGCAGACCAATGGGGAAGCCGGCTGTTGATCCCGCGCATGTGCAGCGGCGAGTGCAGGAAGACAAAATAAAGCAGGAAGCCGATTTGCGGGGGCAGATAGGCAAGGCCGATGAGCGCGGTGATATGCGCCAAGGTCCAGCCCCGGTTACCCGCCATCACGGCCTGCCACATGCCCACACAAGTAACGAGCAACGCGACGGGCGTGAACGCAACGAGGACCCGGCGGACCCATTCCGCCCCCTCGCCTGCCATCAGCACAAAAAGATCGGTCACCTCGTCGGGGTGGAAAAAGGCCGCAACGCACAGCACCGAAGCGCCCGCCATCGCCCGCAACAGGCCAGCGTCGAGCATCTGCCAGTCATCGCCAAAATGCACCGCGGAAAGAATGAGGAAAACCGAAAGCGCGGCAATGGGCGCCCAGGACCAAAGGGCCAGCATGAAGGCGGCAACGGCAATATACGCGCCCAGCAATAGCGCAGCTGATTGCCATTTGAGCCGCAGCGTTTCTTGGGCCAGCGCAATATCATAGGCGCCATGCGGCAACCCGCCGATGATGATCAATGCGGCGGCAAGCGAAAGCTGCGCACTTCCCGCAAGATCGGTGCCCAGCGCGGCGGCAAAATTGATCAGAAGAAAGGCCGGCCAGAAAAAAAGAGGGACTGATACGCCCTTTGCAGACGTATCAGTCCCTGCGCTCAACCGAGGCCAAGAAATTTTGGCGGGCCGAGCAGCTTTCAAGTTACTTCGCTCCGGCGGCTTCAGCCTCCGACTTGCGGACGGCGATGACCCAGATCAACACGCCCACAGCGGCCTTCGCCACCAAGTCAGCAATGGTATAGCCGATCTGGATCGCGGTTTCCGCCGACGCCCCCGAAATATCGGCATAGGGCGCCATGTAGACGATCGGGTAAAAGCCCCAAGACGCGAAGGTCAGCAAACGGGCCTTTTTCACGAGCTCGCGCACGCTTTCAGGCTGGCGCTCGATCGAGGCACCAAGGCCGCTGAACAGTTCCCAAATGATGTAGAGGAACGGAATGGCCGACAAGGTGCCCCACAGGGCGCGCGTCGGGATGTCCGAAGCGATTTCACCCGGATAGCCGAGCACAATCATCAACGCAGCGGCAAAGCCAAGCTTGGTCGCTTTGCTGATGGTTTCCTCACGTGTGAGGCGCATGACCAGAACGAGTTCGATGAGCAGCAGCGGCACAGTCAACAGCCAGTCGACATAGCGATAGGCATCGTTGAACGCATAGCCGGTGGCCACAAGCACACCATCCTTGAGCGCATAGGCGGCTTCCCAGCTCTCAAAGATCCGCCAGTAATGATAGGCGGCAATCGCACAGACGAGACCGGAAATGGTCACCGCTGTTTTGTAGTGATTTGAAACTTGCGAACGACCGAGCCACAAAAACAAGGTGGCGGCGGCCATCGTCGCGAACGTGAAAGAAAAAGCGTTATAAACCAGTGAATACTGGAAAGGACTAATGATATCCATGGCATCCTCCATAGCGGCGCACGAGCCCCTTTAGCTCGTGCAAAACATGGAGAGGACCGTCATAGGGCTGCCCTCCCCTCCCCATACGTC
>JACCDI010535864.1_pt1 | contig 11199 bp, 13 predicted proteins | sample 7442791 | NCBI WGS metagenome assembly JACCDI01 (sample SAMN15323434, study PRJNA562643) | freshwater metagenome | isolation source: river surface water | place: USA:Blue River Watershed | collected 2017-08-15
AAAATGCTACCTGACGCAATTGAAAAAGGCAAAGTAGAAACTGATACAAATATGCCCGCAGAGTTCATTGCTTGCCAACAGGGCTTTAATGGCGCTCTAGTAATGGATTTAATTTCGAAAATACTCGATAGAACTTCTATCAACAATAGCGGCATCCACTACATCATTATTGATGAAGTGGACATGTTAACCAAGCTCGCACAAGAGAGCCTTAAGTCAGCAATGAATACGAAAAGGGGGGTTTTTATTTTGACAACCAACAACCTTTCTCGGCTTGATAAAGGAATGCTTGATAGATGTGTATTGATAGATATGAATGCGGCTGGCGATGCGGAGTTATTGCCTTTCGCTAAAACCATAGCGAAAGAAATGTATGCCGATATCGCCGATGCAGAACTATTGCCAACAATAAAAGCGTCAAATGGCTCATTCAGAAATCTCAAACACAATATTGAGAGATTAATACGCCGCAAAAGCATGCCTAATAACATCATCTTTTAAACAAAATTATTTTATATTTTGAAGCCCGTATAAAGCGGGCTTTTTTGTTTCAAAATTTGTAATTAAATGTAGAATGAAAACATGGCAAATAAAACATTTAATTCGAAAGCAATCATTGAGCTGGCTGACGCTGGTGAACTAAGTAATGCTGAAATTCGAAAAGCAATCAAGAGAGCTGATGAGCTTGGACTTCGTGAGGTTGTAGGCAAACTACAAACAAAATTAGTTCAACCAGAATCTTTTGCTAATGACAATACGCCAACCGAGTTAAGGGATAGGGTTGCCAAAGGTATTAGCGCACTCAAAACTCTTGGTTATCACCCCAATAGAACTGAACAGATGTTGAGGCGGCATGGCATCATCGAAACGCTTAATAGAATCTCCAAAAATCAAAACTCTAGCGAAAATTTTGATAGGTTAAGAAATGCGAATATGCTTCACCTAACCGCGGAAGCAATCATCTTAGATTACAAACAATTTTTTTCTGAACAAGCAATTAACCTCGCACAGTTACGCATTGATAGTATTAGTTAATCTTAGGCCAACTTGTCAGCAACCATCGTAGGCGTTAACTTTGAATAGTGCCGCTCAATCATAGCGGCACTATTTCCCATCTGCTTGGCGAGCGTGTGAATATCAATCTTGTTTTCAATTAACTCTAATGTGGCGTAGGTATGTCGCAACGAATATAAAGTTCTTTGCTCACCCTCAGCATTCATACCCAAGCCACTATCTCTCATTAACCTTTTAAAAGCACCGTCTATACGCTGTGGCTGATGTCCGTCGGAAAATACGAATATCTTCTCTTTTGCTCTACGCTCAAATAGTCTTTCAAAAGGAATATCGCAAACGGCTTTTTGGCGACTATGTAATCGCTTAAGAACATCGACAGCCCTGTGCTTGGCAATAAGCCATCTCCCGCCTGTCTTACCATTCACCCATATACGCAAGTATTTCTTCTCGCCCTGTGTATGCCATTCGATATTGTTCCAACATACATTGAGTGCTTCAGTTCCATGCCGCATTCCAGTTAATAGCAACATCTCTACATAGTCACGAAGTAATGGCCTTGTGAGACGCTCTACTTCGAGCCTACCTTCCAAACACCAAGACTCCATATACTTTAATAGCGCATCAATCTCTTCCCGACTAAACGCCGGCCTTGTCTTACTCTTCATTCCTCTGGTTGTTAATTTTGGAATTGATGCTCGCTCGCTCAACCAGCCTTTATGAATTGCCACATTCTGTAACTTAGTCCAAGCACTAGCAAAGTTCATTAGTGTTGATGCTTTAGGTATTAGTTTCATTTGACGATTGCGCCAAATCTCAAATTCCGTAATGTCTGTATAAGTTAAATCTTCTAGTCTTTTGTCCTGAAAATATGGCATAAAGTATTTCTCAATACATGTGATGTAACTGGCATACACGCTCTTACCTATGCCTGCATCCAAGTCACGCCTTAACTCATAAAGAGTAGCGTGTGCTATTTCTGTAAAGTTTGGCGCTTTTCGTGCGAGCCCTAACTTGTGACGAAATCTGGCCTCGTCATACGCATCACAAGCAACCTGAACCGCATTCTCAATACTTGCTTGCTTAGTTGAAAAGCGCTCCCACTTGTTTTGTCGTTTAAAACGACAATGCCAATAAGGGCTGTCGGGACGACGAAAGATAATTACTTCACCATCGCGCAAGGGAATAAGACTTGGCGGAAGGTAACTTAAGTTTTGTAATTCAGATTGAGAGTCGTGGGACGAGGAGATTAGATTGTAGGTTTTTAGTTGTTTTGTAAACCTAGCCACAAACTTGCTGTAGAAGCGTTGTACTCATACAGCAAGTTTATTTTCAGAAATTTAAAAGGACAACCTAATATCTACTCGTTATTAACTTGTTCCAAAAAGCATTGGAAGCTCGCCATTGAGAATATGGCCTTGCGTTTCCTTCATACATTCCGCTATCAAAAATCACATCACCTGACTCAACCAATTTAATCCAAGACTCATAATTCATCGGCTCTCCAAATACAATCTCCGTATAAATTCCTTGAGAATCTTGAAGGCACTTAAACCACCCCTTTTGATTAAACTTTCTTTCAAGTTTTGCTTTTATGGAATCTTTATTCCACTTGGCAATGGTTAAGTTCTCTGCTTGGGCGGCTACTGGTACTAATATTTGCTTATTGCTTCTCTTATCCGCACTAAAAAAATATTTCGCATGAATATTTTTTTCATCATCAACAATTAATATTTGCCCAAAGTCATTTATCTTATTAATCTTAGGCGCGGGCTCGCCTGACCAAGAGTGGCGCATATTCTTTTCAGGATTTGGCCTGCCGAAAACTTGTAAAAATTTATTGCGGCTATCAATTCCAAATTGAGAATCTCTATATATGTAGTAATTTGCCGCCCAATCTCCAAAAGTAGTTTTAGAGGTTGTATTGTTCTTCATTTCATAGCCAAACAAATCAGGCTTATTACTGGCATTCGCTTGTATCCCCATTTGGTTTTCTAGCCAATGGCCGCCCCTGCCATCATGTGTTTGTGTATATCCACTTACATCAGGCTTTTTACCTTTTACATTTTTTCTGAATAATTCAATTATTTCTTCTTTGTCGGACATATTTGCCTAAAAACTATCAATAGGCAGAAATTACCATTTATCTATAAAAATTTGAATCAAAAAGAAGTTCTTGACGATTAGGAAGTCTTCCAATACTCTATTAATACAGGGCAAAATACAGGATAAGTTATGGGCAAGAAGGTTATAGATACTGAGGATAAGGCTAGTTTTATCAGGGAAAAAAGGGAGCAACTAGGATTAAACCAAGCGGAGTTTGCGGAACTACTAGGACTTAAAAAAAATGGGGAGCGAACCGTAGGCGGCTGGGAAAGAGGCGAACACTTACCATCTCCAACTAAATGGCAGCAAATCCTAGGCATTAAGCACCATGTTCCATTTAGGCATTCGGATAATGCGCCTCAACTATTCAAATTTATTGATTTATTTGCTGGCATTGGCGGAATTCGAATTCCCTTTCAAGAGCTAGGCGGCAAATGTGTATTCACTTCTGAATGGGACAAATTTTCACAGAAGGTTTACGCAACCAACTTTGGTGAAATGCCTTCGGGCGATATAACGCTTGTTCCTGCTACAGCAATTCCAAACCATGATATTTTGCTTGGCGGCTTCCCTTGCCAAGCATTCTCACAGGCAGGATTGAAGCGCGGCTTTAGCGAAACTCGCGGAACTATGTTTTTTGAAATCCAGAGAATATTGGCTGAGAAGCGCCCCAAAGCATTCATGCTTGAGAATGTAAAGCAATTAAAAGGGCATGACAAAGGAAGAACACTACAAACGATTTTAGATATTCTTGAAGGCAATAATTCACAAGATATTCCTGAAGACATTCCAATGTCTGAAGAAGCAAGAAGGGCTCTTTCGGCAAAACTTAATTATCAAGTTTTTTTCAAAGTATTGAGAGCTGGAGACTTTGGAATACCTCAAAATCGTGAAAGAATTTTTATTGTTGGCTTTGACAAAGACTACTTTGGAAAGAATATTGATTTTGAAAAAATATTCAATTGGCCAACACCACCAATGACTCCAACTAGACTTGGCGACATTCTTGAAGACTCCAGCAAGCTCGATGATAAGTACACGCTTTCAGACAAGCTCTGGCAAGGGCACCAAAGAAGGAAAGAGGAGCACAAAGAAAAAGGTAATGGGTTTGGATATTCACTATTTAATGCTGACAGCTCTTACGCCAACACTATTAGTGCGAGGTACTACAAAGATGGAAGCGAAATTCTAATTGACCAAAGCCATCTAAATAAAAACCCAAGGAAACTTACGCCAAGAGAATGCGCAAGGCTTCAGGGCTTCCCTGAAAGTTTTGTTGTTGATGCTGTGTCTGATGCTCAAACCTATAAGCAGTTTGGAAATTCAGTATGTATGGCTGTAATTAGGGCTATAGCGGCTCAAATGATTACGGCAATAAATGTTGCCAATGCGCTAAAAGGTGAAACCAAATCTTCTCCCAAAAAGGCATCTCAAAAGAAAAATCAATTAGAGCTTTTCGAGGGTTAAAGCCCAAACTTATTACCCACTCTATTAGCGTCGTTTAAAACGACACTAATAGAATGAGGAAATATCAAAGTAAAAATCTCTTTGAAAGTGATGAGCGTTTGCCTCCCTCTGGGCATCTAACTCAGGTAATAATTCAATTCTTCCTGATTTCTGTATATCCTCGAAACGATTAACAAGCTCGTCCCACACAGCATCTGAAAAGCCAAGCACATCAAAACTCAAAATATCGTATGGCTTACCTTCATAATCCTGAACCTCTTGCTTTATAAGATTCCATCGAATCCCAGCAAATTTTTCCTTTGGCTCACGAAAAATTATCATTTCTTCATATATCCGTTTTTCGACGAATACCTGCTCAATAGATACACCGTTGAATGGCATTGACGGACTTAAGCTCGAGTCATTTTTATCTATGACGCAAGCGGTATTAAAGTCATAACCCCAACCACCGTTAATTGGTAAATCAATTTTGAAGTCCTCTAGGATTATTTGTCTAGGGGATTCGTTTGTTATTAAATTAGAAGGCGCTCTCATATATGTAGATTCGTTGTAATAGCCCTTTCTATCATGAGTTTTTTGTTTGTCAATTGCTTTCTTCGATTTTTATTGAAAATTAACTAGAGATGTTATAGACTGTAAACACATCAAGAGATGGCTTTGTCGCCACAGCAACCTGCTAACGCAGTAAGGTGCTAACCAAGATGCGGCTCCTTGTGAGCAATAAAAGCGACAAACCCACCGATTGGTGGGTTTTTTATTTGGGCGGATTTATTCCTACTTGCCATGCCCAGACATGTGTCGAAATGGCTAAATTGGAGAAGAGCATGTTTAGACCCCCGCCCGACTATGTATGGAAGCAAAAGGTTAAAGCCTACGAAACAAAGTTTGAAGACAAGGTACCCCAGTGGGCGCACACTCTATCAATAAATGATGCCGTCAAACTTTTAAATTCGTGCCTGTTTTTAAATTACAAGTTATCTACTGAGTACTTAATTGCTGGCGAACCATTAAGCGGATTTGGTGGACTTTGGAATCCACAACGAAATCGATGGGACTTCACTCCCAAAGAGCCTACGCCATTAGATTGGGCAAAGCAAAGGGGATGATATGAATATTCAATTAATTCAAATCGCTCCCTTGCCAAGTTATCTAGCGCCATCAATTGAGAGGCCGCCCAATACTGATGAATATAACTATCAAGCGATAGTAATTGAAGAGCATGGAGCTCACTACTACTGGGCAAAAGGAGTTTCGCTAGAAATTTCGAAAGAGGTTTATGAATTCGCTCGAGCAAATCCGAAACTTTTTAGTGAGTCAACATCTCACAAACTTCATGAACAACTCGAAACAATTAAACGATTAGATAAAGGGAGAATTTAATTATGGCTGCTCTTAAAAAAGGAACAATTTGTATCATCATTGCGGGATGTCCTGAAAACATTGGCATGCTTGTAGAAGTTATTGCGCATCTTGGAACATATGGCGAAAGAGAAGATGCTTACGAAATCAAAACCATCACTGGCAGAAACTTTAATCAACTATGGAATGGGAACAATTTAATAAAAGGCTACTCGAAGGTTGCGATAACTGATAGGCACAAACTACGCCCATTAGAAGATGGCGAACCGCCCAACAGCGATGCCTTTGTTGAAGATGAAGAGCTTTTACTTAATACTTAAATCAAAAGCGTAATCAATCATTTCTGAGGCAACATCAGAGATAAACTTTGGGGAGGGAATAATGCCAACCCTTCCCAAGTCCAATCTATCGGAATCCCAGCAGGTTTGTATCGTAGCGTTTGTGGATATGTCGCCACCCGAATGGTGTCTTATAGCAAAACACAAATCATCTAATTGGCTGCTGTTTAGATGAAATAAGTTGCCGTTCATTCCATAAGCGTATTCAGCACCACGCTCACCATGCTTTAAATCCTTACCGTCATCCCAACGGCAACTGTCGTGTAGAAAAGCAAATAACTCAACAACTAATAAATCCGCTTCACGCCTTTGAGCTATGTACTTACCATGATGAAATACTCTAGCCCAGTGATTGGCTCCATGTAAGCCATGCCAATCAATCTTGAATTGATTTCTTAAATGCTCGATAAGGTTATTGCGGCTGTATTCCATATCCAGTCGCTAAGTTAATCATCAGCCCTCTCGGCGCTAACCTCAAATGTTTCCAAGATACCATCTCTTAAATTATCAAGATATGGCAACTCAGCAATATGCTTTACATCATCATATGAAATGAAGGTACACATATCAGATAGTCTGCCATTCGTCATATAAGAGAAAACAGGCCGACGAATTTCAGTTGAAAATTTTTCTTGCCTATCTAGTGGCGCAACAATGTGCATCTTGATTTTTATATCCGGCTGTAATGCTACCAAGTCAGCCATTCTTAATATGCCCGAGTAAATTGAAGTTGTATGCTCAACCTCAAATGCTCTTGCTATCGACCTTTTATTTTTAATCCAAATTACATCAATTAATCCGATAGTACTTTGTGTAGCCTTGTCATATGAAAGTGGTAACGCTGTTAATAAAGTCCTAGGATTTTTAGGTTGCCAAACTTTCGAGACTCTCACCCTGTCCGGATTAGGCAGCCAAATATCAAACCCCATCTCCTCGCCAATTTTTGCTAAAAGCCCTTGTATCCTAATTGACTCCCTAACCTCACCATCATCAACAGTTTCTTCAGCATCTTCAGCATCTGTAGCAACAGTAACAATAAATTCCTTTGGCTCCTCTGCACTATATGACTCTTGAGGGGCAGAGAACTCTCCTCGCCACAATTCTTTTACTGGTGCGTAATAACAATATACCGATATCTTTCTAGCATTACCTTTTACTCCACTATTAGAGAGAGCATCGAATATTACTTTGTTTGAGTTAACAATTTTTTCGCCTATTGACTCTTCATCAAAACCAACTGAATATGGACTTTCAAGGCACTCTAACAATAACTTCCTATCTTTAAGAGAAATAATAGAAAGGTTTACAAATGGATTAAAGGCTGCCAAAAATACTGAAATCGTATTTCCACTCTTTCCAGTCAAATAGATTTTTTTAGCCTCCTCCATCGAATATAGCTCGTCAATATATTGCGCCTTTAATTTAGCATCTTCCTCAGTGAGGATTTTATTCACGGCGGCGCCTAATTTTTTATTTTTATGTAGCTCATTAAACAACCTTCTCCATGCCCCCTGAGATACCATCGCACGAGCAATCGCTTCTGTATTTTTATTGTTCCCTTTGCCGTTCCTATCGAGGATTCTGATTATTTTGTCGCAATCCTCGTCCGAAATTGAATCAGAATCGTCAGCCATAATTCTGCCAACCCAAAAATCTTTAAACTGGGCACTCAGTTCAGCCCATATTTTTTCCTTCTGTGCTGAGTCATAGAGTCCTTCAAACTCTGGAATAAAGTAAGCAAAATTAGTGTTAGTCATGTTATTTGTCTTAATGTTCCCAAATCACTTATTGAGAAATTTAATTTGAATTTAGTTATTAATAATGTAACAGGTTTGTCGTTTTAAACGACACACTTCAACATTCTTAAATTAGTTAGAATCAGTAATGCGAAACACTATAGATATAACCTTCGACTTTAGAAGCGATACACCCGCAGGCAAAGACCCTGATAGTTTTAGTCCTACGCTTCGGAAATATCACAAAGCCCTTTGGAGTAAGCCATTACCAAGCGGAAAAGACTTTTTGCTCGATGACTCGAAAGATGGCGCATATCTCTACCATCACTCTGAATTAGGTGAGTTTTATCTTTCTAGTGACACAGCTACCCATACCTTTAGCAGATGGGCGAGCATGTCCGACATAATTGCTCAAATAGATAAAGATGAGGTTGAAACATTTCGTCATCTCGCCTACACAATGGGAAGCATGGTTATTTTTCCTAGCAATCGTGTTGATGGGAAAAGCACTATCAATGGCGCAAGGGGCTTTCATCCTTTAATTAAAGATAGGATTGACCTTACTCTTGAATGTATTCGTCGCCTCTATCTAAACGAAACTAGCCCTCTATCAGAAGTGCTGGGGCGTTATAAAAGTTTCTTTGAACTATTTGATAACTTCCAAGGGTATGTTGAGTTCTTCTTATTCCAAGATTTGGTTGCTAATGATTTTTCAGAAATTAAATTCTTCATGCCGTTTAACAACTTCAAACCACCCGTTGTCCCTAAAACATTAGACGCTTATCTTAGATACAAGTCATCAGTAATAAATTACATAACAGCAAGAAATCAACGGATATCGGCGATTAGTTTGTCGTTTTAAACGACATAGCAAGAACGGTAGAACTGGATTCAGCATCCTAGAGTCCAGATTAAGAATGCTTGAACACTCTATACACTTTTACGCACGGTAGATAAATTATTGGGAGGAGAAAACGAAAACAGCCGCCGGTAGGCGACTGTTTGAGTTCTTGGTGGCCCGGGGCGGAATCGACCAAGGCTGAGGATGCCTGACTCTTTATTTACAGTTGTTATGTAACTTCCACTTTTCCTCATGCCCCATGGCTTTAGCAAAATCGGGCACCTTACATCTTTCAGCCTCCTTAGCATCCACCTCTTTATTAATTGCCTCGTTAGGGGATTTTGACAATTCGGGCTCAGTTGAGCCGCCAGAGAAGTAATTAAATAAGGTAACCACACTCGCAACAAATAAAACAAATATCAAAAATTGGCTCTTTGTAATGTTGCTTTGCTTTTCTGCGGTAATGTCGCATGAATTCCCAGGGCATAACTGAGCCTGAGCCTTATTGAATAGGTTATAAATCTTACAACCAATACAAATACCCATAGAGGTTTCAAAAAACATAAGCGTTAGGCAAGCGGCACAAACAAGAATGTTAATTGGCCCCACAACACTTTTTAGAACCACCAAATAGAACATGGCGGTAGCCAAGATGAATCCAATTGCCCAAGCAAAACGCTTCTGTGGAGCGCCAGTGTATTCAGGCTGCTGAGCTTTAACCAACCACTGCGCTAATATCATCACTGGCGCATATTTAGGATTGATGAAAATTCTTATACCAAACTCAATCAAGAAAGCAGATACAAATACCTTGGTAGGAAAAAAGTTACCCATTAGCCAAGCGTTCATAAAAGCAATTAAGGCAAATAAAAACAAAATGCCGGCGGCGGCTCTTACCACTCTCTCGTTAAGAACTAGTACTGGGTACTCTGGCTTGAGTTCACCAAATTGAAAAACGGAAGTATTCATTTCTGACCTTTATTTACACTCATTGTTCAATGTATGTCGTTTTAAACGACATAGCAAGTCTTTCTCCAACACTTACAAAATATAGTCAATTGTCAGGGTTAGTAACACTTATTTTATAAAAAACTACGATTAATAATGATGCTAATCATTAGGGGCTCATCATGAAAAAATATCTTTTAACATTTTTATTGGCAGTGACTTTTAGCCACCACCTTCTGGCCGAAGTCTTAACACCTCAAAAAGTGAATCAAACAACTTTCACTTTAATTGGTGAAATTGGTGGAAGAACTTATGAAAACCAAGGCCTAAATGCCAACTATGGCGTTATTGTCACAAATGATGGTGTCATCTTGATTGATAGTGGCGCCTCTAAACAAGGGGCGGCTTTAATTGATAAACAAGTTCAAAAACTCACCGGCAAAAAGATAAAGTGGGTTATTAACACTGGATCACAAGATCACCGTTGGTTGGGAAATGAATACTTTATTTCGCAGGGCGCAGAGGTGATAGCACTTGATAAAACCGTTACAACACAAAAGCAACTAGCATCTACTCAACTAGATTCAGTAAAGGCTACTTTAAAAGATCGCTTTTCAGGGACTAAGCCAGGGTATGCTCAAAAACCAATTAGTCAAAATGACATTGAGCTAAATCTGGGTGGTACAAAAGTTCAAATTAAATATCTTAACCACGCTCATTTTGAGGGTGATGTTGTGATTTATCTTCCTGAGCAGAATATTATGTTCTCCGGTGACCATATTTACGTCGATAGATTATTGGGCGTTTTACCTCAAAGCAATGCTTCAAAATGGTTAGATGCTTTCAATCAGATTGAATCAATTAATCCTAAAGTCATCGTGCCTGGTCACGGTAGTATTTGTGACTTACCTAAAGCGAAAAGGCAAACAGGTGACTACTTGAAATTTTTAGTAGATGGCACAAAAAAATATGCTGAAGATATGGCTGGTGTTGAGAATGCTGTCAAAGGTTTATCTAACGCTCCACAATTTGAGAAGCTCGCTAACTTTAACGAATTACATAAAGGCAATATCAGTAGAGCCTACTTAAGGCTTGAGGCTCAATGATGTTGTTTTGAACGACATAGTAAGAACGGTAGTACAGGATTGAACATCCTAGAGTCCGGATTTAGAATGCTTGAACACTCTAGAAACTTTCAACTACGGTAGGTATTGGTAGAAAATGAAAAACCACCCGAAGGTGGTTTGTAGATTCTTGGTGGCCCGGGGCGGAATCGACCAGGGCCGAGGATGTCTAATCCAATCTCTAAATCTCTAATCTTCTAAAAGCCTTTTTTAAGCCTAACGTCAGCGGGAGAACCAATAGAACTGAGACGGCAATCAGAGCAATGGCA
>JACCDI010558966.1_pt1 | contig 11196 bp, 10 predicted proteins | sample 7442791 | NCBI WGS metagenome assembly JACCDI01 (sample SAMN15323434, study PRJNA562643) | freshwater metagenome | isolation source: river surface water | place: USA:Blue River Watershed | collected 2017-08-15
AAATTAGTAACAAACCATTACTTTTGCACCACCTTTAAAAAAAAGGAACGATTCCGTAGCTCAGCTGGTAGAGCATTACACTTTTAATGTAGTGGTCCTGGGTTCGAGTCCCAGCGGGATCACAAAGTAAAAACCTTCCGAATGGAAGGTTTTTTTATGCCTCAAAACGAGCACATCAAGCTTGCTTGAATGTGCGAGTGCAGAGGCATAAAAAACCTTTTGAACAGAGTTCAAAAGGTTTACTTTGTGCAGAACCCTCGTAGCGCATGGGACCACGCAGTAATCCCAGCAATAACACCCCTGAAGATATTTATCGAAGTTCAAAAGGTTTACTTTGTGCAGAACCCTAGAAGCGCATGGGACCACGCAGTAATCCCAGCAATAACAACCCTGAAGATGTTTGTCGAAGTTCAAATGGTTTACTTTGTGCAGAACCCCCGAAGCGCATGGGACCACGCAGTAATCCCAGCAATAACACCCCTGAAGATATTTGTCGAAGTTCAAAAGGTTTACTTTGTGCAGCCCCCCCGAAGCGCATGGGACCACGAAATAATCCAAGGAGGAAGAAACTTTTACTAATGCACAAAACCCTTTTAAATAAATGCGAATATTAACTAAGGCAAATAGAGTATAATTCGGTTACACATTTTTTAAATTCGGTTACACATTCTATTAAACAAAAAACTGTAATTAAGAAATCGCAGAATGTCCCATCATTTATATTGTTTCTAATTAAAGAACTTCAATTAAAACTTTCTATTTATTTCAGGTATTTTACCATTTGTTTTTAGTCTGTATCAAATAATATATAACCTGATCTGAATTATTCAGATTTTTATTGTTAAATTTATAAATTAATGTCGTTTTAGAAATCTAAAATAGTCTTGTTTATAATTATTTAAACAAACCGCAATAATATCAATAAACAAGAAAAAAACCTCTATTCTAACAAGTAAATTTTCAAAAAATCAAAAATACAATACACTTATTTTCAGTATGTTAACAAGTTAATCGGCTATATCAACGGTCATGGATTAAAAAATATGTTTCAAGCATAAATTTAATCACTTAGGGCAAAATAATTCTTTTTTAAAAATGATGTGGATATTAAGTTAATTGAATAAATTTAACTCTAACCAAAGTTTAATTGATTAAAATATAAGCTTTTACAAAACATTTACAATTTCACTTCTTTTTTTTAATATTTATTGTCTTGCAATTACCAAAAAATGCCCCTAATATTGCCATTGAAAAAATAAGTATAAAGTACTACTAAGTAAAAATACTTATAATTTCAGGACTAAAAACAAAACAATCGCTAAGCTGCAACACGCAATGACACACAACAAGCTAAACGGTGCAACAAATAAGGTAGCTTTGAAAACACAATCTACTGCCTTTACTGCAATACCTGCTGGTCTGACCTACGCTAAAAGGGTTGGAAGCTCGTATTTGTTTGAATATTCTGCTAAACAATCAACTATCAACGGGGCTTATTCGAAGCCAAATCTTTCCTTACATGAAAACACCTCTTACTCATTGTCAATCCCATGGAGTAATGCTGACTTAAAAAGCATGCATTATTCGTGTCTGCCTTCCAGGCTGTAATCAAGATTGACAAGTCAAACAGTAGGAATAAAACAATGGAAGGATAAAAACAATTTACATGGATGATGATTTAATCATTTTGGGTTAAGAACCCGAATTGAGAGGGATTATAACCATTAAACCGAAACGACACTGAATTAAGAAAATATAGAAAGCAGAAAAACACACTAAAAACAAAACAACAAACACAACCACTATTTACACAAGCGATGAAAGAACAATTTAGAAGCATTAACTTTAACAACTACATCAGGTATATTAAACTTATCCTGATTTTAGGAGACCTTCTCTTCCTTAACCTCTCCTATTTGGTATCATTCATGATCCGATACGATCATTATGATGTCTTCTTTACCAGAGATTCACAGATTTTTATTTTTATAACGAATATTTTCTGGCTGTATCTCGTTTATCATTTTAACGAATTCACATTTAACAGAACAGACGCTATAGAAAAATCTTTAAGTAAAACTCTTAGACTTATTCTTTATCTGTTCCTCTCTTTGGTTACTTTCTCAGAATTATTCTATTTCCACAATTTAAATAGAATGGGATTTGTAACATTTTTCCTTAACTTTATTATCCTGACTCTTATTTATAGAATTGTTACCATTCAATTTCTACGTAAACTTAGAAAATCTGGTAATAATTTCAGAAACGCTGTAATTGTTGGATCAGAAGACATTGGAATTGAAATTTACAATGCACTGACTGCCGATTTATCTCAGGGCTATAAAATTCTTGGATACTTTGACGATACTAAGAGCAATTCAAATATCAAGACTAATTATCTGGGACCAATTAAAAATGTTTTTGAATACAGCATGACGCACAATGTTCATGAAGTGTATGTTGCATTACGTGATTTTTCATCAGTTGAAATAAGACAACTTATTACTTTCTGTGAAAGAAACCTTATCCGTATTAAGTTCATTCCAGATTACAAACTATTCAAAGAGACAAACAGTGTTTCCATAGATTTTTATGGCAATGTTCCTGTTGTTTCACTTCGAGAAGAGCCTTTAGAAATCCCACTTAACCGTTTGAAGAAACGCTTTTTTGATATTTTCTTTTCTTTACTGGTTATTGTTTTCATTTTCCCTTGGTTATTCCCAATTTTAATGGTCCTTGTTAAACTTAGCTCTAAAGGTCCGATTTTCTTCAAGCAAAAAAGAACAGGAGAAGGCAATAAAGAATTTTATTGCTGGAAGTTCAGAACCATGCGCATGAATAGTGAATCTGATTCTAAACAAGCATCAGCTAATGACAACCGAGTAACAACTATCGGACGAATTCTGAGAAAAACCAATCTCGACGAAATGCCACAATTCTTCAATGTATTAATTGGCAACATGTCAGTTGTTGGTCCGCGTCCACACATGGTTAAACACACCAACGAATATTCTGAATTAATTGACAATTACTTAGTGCGTCACTTTGCCAGACCAGGCATTACTGGTTGGGCACAAACAAATGGTTTAAGAGGTGAAACTAAGAATGTAGAAAAAATGGCTAAACGTATAGAATACGATATCTGGTATATAGAAAACTGGTCGTTTCTGCTGGAGTTAAAAATCATCTACTTTACCATACGCAACATGTTTGTAGGAGACAAGAACGCCGTTTAAAATCAACAACGCTTATATAAAAAAGCCCCTTTTCAGGGGCTTTTTTATTGTTTATTAAGATTGTAAAACTTTAGATTTAATGAATTTGAAGCGCTTTTTAAATAACTGAATTTGCTCTTTAAAAGTGGTTGGTTTATTATAAGCCATTTTAACAGGAAAATATCTCAATGTAATGGCTTGATGCATAAATGCCGCATCTGCTTTCAAAACACTATTGGCTTTGCAATTGGAGCCCCAGTAATTGCCATTATAAGTTCTGAATTGCATATTACTGCCATCAACAGGAATATCATCAAATAAAGACTGTACACTCTCCTTACCTGACAACTTAATTACTGCATCAATATCTGCATTTACTGTCAGGTAATTCCCTGAACTGGTTTTCAACCTCACTTTACCATCAGCTACATGTTCTATTGTAAAAGTAATATTGGATGCCTGTATGCCTTTGTCAGTCCATTTTAATACACCATCTTCTTTATCTTCGTATTGAAGAAAATTACCATTAGGAGCTTGCAAAGCAAAAACATCTTCATTGGCCGAAACGAGCTGAGGATCATTAATCTCATCGAGACCGATAAACGAATAACCTTGTTCTATCAAAACAGGGATCAACTTCTTGGTTAGTTCCAATGTTTTATTGACTGCTTTTACGGTATCCATATCAGCAATCTGATCATGCATAACTACGACTCCTTTATTGTACAAATAAATTTTTTCGAGATAAATATTCACAGCGTCATCAACTGTCCGTCCCAGTTTCCAATAATAACAGTCGATGCCTTCAATATCCCAGTAAACCGGCCCAACAAACCTGTAAGATGATCTTAAATTCGAGTTTAATTCATGTGCCACTTCTGGCGACCATTTACCATAAGGAGCTCTGAAATATGTCAGTTTTCCTTCATTGTATTTCTGAATGATTGTATTAGTTCTGATAATTTGATCTTGCACATTGCCATTAATAGAGACGAAATAAGGCATATCAGGATGTTCATACGTGTGATTTCCGATTATATGTCCCAAAGCACTTAGCTCATCCAATACATCAGCATGTTCGACCGCAAATTTACCTACAACAAAAAAAGTGGCTCTTATGTTATATTGATGAAGGAATCGTGCAATTTCAAGCGTGTATGGTCCAGGACCATCATCATAGGTTAAACAAAGTGTTTTATTCGGGAGATTAAAGTCTTTTAAATCTTTTAAAGCGAGCATAATAGAGATTAATTTAAAATAATTTGATTGAATACAGTTAAATAGTCTTTTGCGACTGATGATTTTGAATGATTAACAAGAAACCGATTTAAAGCATCAGATTCTTGATTGGTTGGGTTGTGTGACATAGCATTGTTTAAATATAATTTTAGTGTGTGTTTATCTTTCATTGGGAATACCTGTGCAAACTCTCCCACTGCTTCAGGGAGTCCGCCTGCATCAGAAACTACCATCTGGCATCCGCAAGCCAAACCTTCCAGCGCAACAATTCCAAACCCCTCTACATCCAGAGATGGTACTATCATTATTTTATGCTGATTGAGGCATCTTGCAAGTTCCTCTCCCTTTTTAAATCCAAGGAATTTTATTTGAGATTCGAGATTTAAATTTTTAACTTTTTGCTGTAATTTGTCATATTCAAATCCATCTCCTACAATATTGAGTGTATAGGGTTGTTCGAGTTCGCTACAAGCGTCTATAAGTAATTCACAACCTTTCTGGGATACGAGTCGACCAACAAAGACAAAATCAAAAATTCGTTTTTCTTCCGGATACAATTTAAAAACATCGTTATCGTAGCAATTATAAATTACCTTGGAAGGTACTTTTAGAAATTTAGCGACACTTTTACTAACTGAAATATTAGCAGTCGCTTTGCTTATGAGATAATTTTTAAGTTTTGTTTTCCAGTCATTGCTATACATTAAGTGAAAATCATTGTGAGAAATCACCCATTTCTTAAATGGATTAAAGGCAAACAACCAGATACCTTTCAGAGTGATATTGGGCATGTATACCAGATCTGACCATAAGAAGGCTTTTAATTGTTTCAATACACCAGAAGCATGAATCACTTCAATATCTTCAAGAGAGCGATTGGGATCCTGAACCTGTTCAGTAACAACCTTAACAGCATGACCTTGTTTGACAAATTCTTTAACCAGAAAAAGCGTATGATTTTCTATTCCACCAATTCCGGGGTAGAACACAGAAGAATAGACCAATATGTTCAGTTTTTTCTCCATTATTTTTTCAGTTCTTCCTGTAATTTACAATAAATAAGATTGTAATAACTCATTTTCATAATAGCAAAGGCAAAGCCAGCGCGACCATCTCTGAATCCACCAAGTAAAATATAACTTCCGAAAAAGAAAACCGGACCAATTAGAACAGATTTTAACAATCTGTATTTAATTTTTTGTTTCCAGGTCCACTGTCTGGCCACTCCTTCATCATTAATAGCTTTTAGATATCTATTCACTTCCCACGAAGCGTATTCAGTATGTTTATTAACGTAATGTGTCGCACCTCTAAAATCCTGGTGATCAATTTTACTTTTAATAGTACCGATTTTTCCGTTAATAATAGGATGTTCATGGATTTCCATATCGAGTTTACTCCATTGATTTTCATCAATTTTTTCATATTCACCAGCGCCAACCTTAAACAATGCCAGTTTATTAAGAGGGTATCCACCTTTTAATTTCTTACCCATAAAATATATGGTATAACTCAACCAAAATGCCTCAAAATCTGAAGACTGAGACAAAGCAGCAATTAAATCCCGTTTAAATTCATCGGTTAGATATTCATCAGCATCCAGAAATAACACCCATTGGGTTTGGGGTGTATGGTTTCTTAGGTACCAGTTTCTTTTTTTAGGAAATTTACCATCCCATTTAAACTGGATAAATTCAACTCCAAAATCATTACAAATAGATTGAGTCGCATCTGTACTTCCAGAATCTATGACCACAATTTTAGTAGCAAGATCCTTTCCAATTGCCCTCAGGCAACCAGGTAAATTTTTCTCTTCATTAAGAGCGGGTATGGCGATAGTCAGATCCAGCATCAGATAAATTTAGTTCTAGGTTTAAGTGGAGCACATGGATTTCCGGAACAAACCATCCATTCTGGCATATGTTTTCCGACAACAGATCGGGCTCCGATGACACAGCCCTCTCCAATTTTAACTCCTGGGTGAATAAAAGCTTCTGTCGCTACCCAGGCTCTATCGCCAATTGTAATTGGTTTAGTTATTAATATGAATCCTTCAGTGTTATAATCGTGAGTTCCGGCGCAAATATGAGCACCTTGAGATATTACTGCCAGTTTACCAATTGTGATAATATCCTGAGAATATAAGGTAGCACCATTTGCAATGCCACAACCATCCATTAAGACCAAATTCCATGGTGCCCAGATGTTCACTTTTGGATAAACATGTACACCTTTTCCAACTTTAGCACCGAAACAACGGAGTACAAAAGACCTCCAAGCATGCATTGGTTTTGGCGTATATCTGAAAAAAAGAGTATTAACAATACCCCATGCCACTCTGGCAAGTCTATTACTTAGAGAAAAAGAAGGTCCGGTATGAGTGTTCTGATTATGCATTTTCTGTTTTAGCTTGTAATACTTTTAATAAATTATTGGCAGCCTGTTCAACTGTAAAAAATTGTTTATAGGTATCTAAAGCATGCTTTGCCATCATTTCCCTTTCGTTTGAATTGGTATTTAACCATTGGCGAAGCATGTTTTCTGTTCCTTGTTCTGTATCATTTTCAACGTAGCCACCACCACCATTTTTGATCTCTTGCCAGATATTTACTTTATCGCTGATTAAAACTGGCTTTGAACACGCCATAGCTTCAGCTACTGCAATGCCGAAATTCTCCTGATGACTTGGCAAAATAAACACTTCACAATTGTAAAACGCGCTCCATTTTATATCACCTTGAATCATTCCCACGAAACGCACATTTGAATTAAGGAAGTCAGATTGCGCGACTATATTTTGTAAAGATTTTCCATATTCAGTCGCCATCCCCGGTCCCGCAATGATGAGCATAGGAGCATCCGATTGCGACTTATAAACTTTATCAAATGCGTTTAACAATATGTCTACTCCTTTTTTTTCATGAACACGGCTCAGGAACAATATAAAAGGTTTACCCTGTGCATCCTGACAAAGATCATAAAATGCCTTTATATTGACTTTATTGTTATTTGGAGGTGGTAATATGCCATAACCCACATTAAATACTGCTCTGGGATGGTAATTACTGAATGTTTGTGATGCCAGATCAAGTTCTTCCTGACAAGTAAATAAAATACCATCAGCAGAATTGATCACATTTGATTCTATTAAGTGCCAAAACACACTATTTCTAATGGCTTTAAGTTTCCTTCCCTCAGCCTTTTGAAAATACGGATCTAGCATACCATGAGGCATCACATAAACCCTTGGACTTAGCTTGCCTGATTTCCTGAAACTTCTTACCGCTTTAATAACCGCATAACTATGGTATTGCCATAAACCATGAACAATTACTGCATCATAATTTCCAAGATTTTCCATTAGCCATGCCAATAGGTTCTTATTGTAAGCCCATGGTCCGGAAGCCCTACCCACTGCATATACATTAAAGACATCTTTCCCAATCCACGGATCAGTTGAATCGTCGAGACACACCACTTCAGAAACATGCCCCATCAGATCTATCTGTGGTATAGAATTGCGAATCCCCTGACAGGGTCCACCGTTCTCTGGATTCATGCTATTTATGACACGCAGTATTTTCATAGTCGTTTATTATACACTTATATTATTTTCTTTCATCCAGTTTTCGAGAACTACAAACGACCAGATATGAGACCATGTAATAGTTTTATCATTTTCAAGAAATTTATTCCAATAACTTAAGACGCTATCTTTTTTAAACAGACCTCTTTTATTCAAATCACTTATTGCATCGCTACAATACGATTTTAGTTCATTGCGTAACCAATAATCCCATGGAAACGAGAATCCTTTTTTAGGTCTGTATACGATATCAGAAGGAATTAGTTTTCCAACAGACTTAACTAAGAGATTTTTGGGAGTCTTTTCATCGTATTTAAACTTATCTGGAATTCCCAAAACATATTCAACCAATTCGTAATCAAAGAAAGGTTCGCGAACCTCCAGAGCCCATGCCATACTCATCTGATCTGTATCTTTGATAAGCACATCCAGAGTATAGTTTGACATTTCACCAATTGAATACTGACTAAGTTGTGGAAGCGTATTGATTGTATTACTTTTTAAATCGACCCAATGAGGAGCATTCATACCGGCAGGTGTATCCAAAAGTTCGGAAAGTTGATCTTTAAGAAATATGCTTCTGCTATTATTATAGAAATCAGAGAAATCAATTTTTCCATTTTTTTGAAGATCGTGTATTTTCGATAAAGCTCTATTATCATAAAACAATCTAATGAATTTGACCGCCAGCCTAGACAAGAAATTTTGGTATAGCCATTGTTTGGATTTGAATTGTTTCCAGCGAATAAAGTTTTTGTAACCAGCAAATAACTCATCGCCACCAAGACCAGTCAGCACCACCTTAATACCAGTTTGTTTCACCAGTTTAGACACCAGGTAGGTATTGATTCCATCGACGGTTGGACTATCCATATGTTTAAAAAAGCCAGGTAGTTCATCCATCAACATTTCAGGTTTCAACTTAATTTCAGTATGATTTGTCTGATACATTTCTGCAATCATTCTGGCATATTCCGATTCATCAAATTCTTTTTCATCGAAAATGATAGAAAAAGTCTCGACGGGAAAAGGACTATTTTTAGCCATAGTGGCTACTACAGCAGATGAATCTATACCACCAGAAAGAAAAGCACCAACTTTTACATCGGCGACTAAACGACGTCTGATAGACTGTTCAAACAGTTCAAAGGTTCTGATTTTTGCAGCTTCAAAACTTTCAGGAATATAAACAGGGTGAATTTCTCTTAGTAATTTCCAGTATGATTCAGTTTTCCATTGACCATTTTCAAAACTTGCATAGTGACCAGGAAGAAGTTGGAAGATATTTTCAATAATTGTACCTGGTGTTCTTACAGCGATACGATTAAAGAATTCATAAAGTCCTTTTTTATCAATTTTCCTATCAACTAAATTTGTTGCCAGAATACTTCTTATTTCAGAACCAAACACCAGAACACCGTCATTTAAAGAGTAGTAAAATGGTTTAATACCCACTCTGTCTCTGGCCATGAAAAGCGTTTGGTTTTCCCTGTCCCATATTGCAAAGGCAAACATTCCATTGAGGTGTGCCAGACATTCCTTTCCCCATTGAATAAAAGCCGCAAGGATGACTTCCGTATCGGATTCAGTTTTCCAGTTATAACTCAGTTTAGTTTTCACCTCCTGATAATTATAAATTTCGCCATTAAAGACGATTACATATCTGCCACTATTATCAATAAAAGGCTGGTTAGCGCCTTCAGTAAGATCTATAATTGAAAGTCTGACATGCCCTAAAGCAACATTATTTTCCACAAAAGTGCCAGTGGCATCAGGACCACGGTGTTTCATGGCACTGCACCTCGCATCAGTTTGCGATTGATTATTGTTAATTCCTATAATTCCTGCTATTCCACACATAATAAATTTGGATTAATAGACGAATCCGTCCTTTCTATAAAAATATTTGGCATCTTTACTAATATCTGACACTGGTTTTGCCGGCACACCAGCATAGAGTTTCCATTCTTCGGTATAAGCTTTATTAAGAAGGGACTTGGCACCGAGCACAGAATAGGCTGGTAACTTTGAACCACCTAATACAACTACATTAGTACCTACAAAGGTATAATCCCCAATAAAAATTGGAGCACTATCCTGAATGTTTTTATAAATATTAATTGAATGGGTAAGAAACTGAGATTGATATCCGGCAATGGTGACAAAATCACCAACAATTATTGAGTTAGTACAATCTACATGGTGCCCTTTTGTAAAATGTGAAAATTTACCCATAATGAGTTCAGCTTTTCTGTCGCCTTGACCTTTAAAATATTCAGAATCATTTTTAGTAGACATTCCAGTTACCCAGTTACTGCGACCAATACTGGAGTCGTACCCAATCTTTACCAGGTCCAGATGAATGACCACTGTAAAATGATGAATTTTACTTTTCTCATCCATATCAAGGTGCCCTGGATAAACCCATGCCAGTCCAATATGTGCGGATGGATGAATCTTATAGCCAAAGAACTTACAAAGCATCCACCGTTTGAGTGGCCAGGGCATAATCACTATTATTGCTTTTAGTAGTTTTTTCATGTTATTCTTGAATCAATTTGATATAGTTTTCTATCATGTTTTGTTTATCAAAGCGAAGGATATTTTGTTGGGCCTTGCTATTAAGTTGTTGTTGTACTTCGGGTTTTAGTACTTCTCTAAAGTTATCTGCAAATTTGTGGGCATCATCAGCTTGAGCATACAGAGCGGCCTCTCCACCCACTTCGCAAATCGCCGGAAAATCTGATGCCAAAACACAGGCTCCACAAGCTTGAGCTTCAATCACAGGCCATCCAAACCCTTCTGAGTAAGAAGGGAACACAAATGCATCACAAGCGCTATATAAAGTCTGTAATAAATTAAAATCAGGATTTACCACACTCACTACCCTATCCTCTAATTGGTAGTATTGGATAAGTGATTGCAGTTCGGGATCGATTGCCTGACCTGCAAAAACCACAGAACCACGCCAATCGTTCCTGAGCAGATTCAGCATTTTCAAGAGCATTTTACGGTTTTTCCGTGGAAGACCAGAGCCTACATGCAGCATAAAACCATCCGTCAAATTCAGTCCCGCTTGTTTCAAAACATCATCAGATATCTCTTTAGGCAATTCACCGAATGGTTCGTTAAACGCATTAAGCACTACCTGCCATT
>JACCDI011818578.1_pt1 | contig 11195 bp, 10 predicted proteins | sample 7442791 | NCBI WGS metagenome assembly JACCDI01 (sample SAMN15323434, study PRJNA562643) | freshwater metagenome | isolation source: river surface water | place: USA:Blue River Watershed | collected 2017-08-15
AAGGTACTTGATTTTTGAGAGTTTGTCCTTACCTTTGCCTCACTATATCGCGGGATGGAGCAGTTGGTAGCTCGTCGGGCTCATAACCCGAAGGTCACAGGTTCGAGTCCTGTTCCCGCTACATTGAAAAGGGATGCTTCGGCATCCTTTTTTTTTGCCAGATTGCTTTTTTCTGGGCTCATATCCGTAATGCCACGGCGAACTGGCGCTAACGGACACCGATTCGCGTCCTATCCCCGCTACTACACAAGACTGATCAGTTATTTACCGATTCTTTTTTAGTTGAATTACCTTCTCTCCGATTTGACGATAGTTGTTCTATCAAATAAAAACCTATTTTTAGCCTAATTAATGGGATTTAAAGGATCCTTTACGAAGTCAGTAAGCGATTTGCTCCAAAAAAAAAGAAGAAGCAAGGACTTGTGAAATTGATTGCGTTTGGGTTTGGGAACCAAACTAATTTAAAAACATAGGGATGGCTAAATTCAGAAATTTCTATAAAAACAGATTATCCTTAACGCTACTGACTTTTGTTCATTGTGTTTTGCCTACCCTGTTTGGAGGGATGATATATGTTTTGTTTAGACCTCTAAGTCTAAGAATGTTTGATTGGTTTGAATTCATTGGATTCATGGACCCTATTTTATCAATGAGAGCTGCTTCTGAAAATTATTTGTTACTTCCGAATTGGTTTTATTATGCACTCCCTGATGGCTTATGGACCTATGCCTTTACCTCCTCATTTATGCTTATTTGGGGAAACAGTACAGGTCTAAAATATTGGTTAGCTATTCCGTTATTTTTAAGTTTAATTCCTGAGGTTTTACAATTCTTTCACGTATTGATCGGAACATTTGATTGGAATGATTTATTTTTTCAATCATTAGGATTTATTTTTAGTATAATTTATTTTAAAGTTTTTAAAAGAAGCAGTAGTTATTAACTAAAACGATTGGTATGAAAAAGTTCAAGACATTTTTGTCAATAATTTCACTCAGCATTTTCATTTTTCTTGCCTTTGGATCAGTAGATGATGATTCTTCAACTTCATCTAGTTCCTCATCTAGTTCCTCATCTGAGACTAGTCTTCCTAGTGGTGGTCCTGATATATGTGATTGTATACAAAACGCGGTGAATGTTGGTACCTATGATTTTGATGAAAGTCTTCAAGCAAGATGTGAAGAGTATTCTAGTGGCCTTACGGAATCTCAAAAAAGTCAAAGAATTAGCGAAGCATCTGATAGAGGATGTATCTAAGAATTTAAGAATTGTTTCTGTAATTCAGGTGTATTTTGCCTGATTCAAAAAGAATTGTCTTTATAAAACCCCATATACTACAAGTATTTGGGGTTTTTCATTTTAGGGGACAGGTTGGGGGATAGTTGATCCAATTCTGCATATTCAGTACCAGATAATTTGGTATTTTTAGGTGCTTTTCAAACACCTCCTGTTATGGTGAAAATTTCACTCCCCTTCCTTGTTTCTCTTTTTTTACTATTAACTCCAAATGGGTTAGGGAATGCACCATCGCCCACGGAAACTTCCAACTTTTGCTTATTCAAAAACCCCCTGTGTTTCTACAACTTGGATGTACTACGGTACTTACAGGTCCTGCATCAAAAGCAGGAATACGACCAGATGACCAAATTTTTTTATGGACCAATGAAGCAGGAACTTGGGGAAAAGCAGTTGGCAACTTCCTTAGGGGATGTAGATTTTGGCTATGCCCTCAAGCGAGTGGGTATCAAGGAACAGGACGCGAAGCATTGGTCTCTCACCTACCAGCGCACCATTTTGGGAACTCAAGAAAATTTTAAGATTGAAGCAGTACTCGTAAATGATACCTGTAGGGTCTACTTGGATGAGAAAAAATGGGCCCAACTTTTTGGCCCGCGTTAATTGCCTTCAAGACCTTTCTGGGGTAAATGAGCCCAATATTTGGAGAGGTTTCCTCCCCATTCTTTACCCGGGATTGGTCGAATATGGAGATTTCGCAACTATATTTAATCCCAATTCGTAACGGATAATATTTACCATTTAAACTCAATTTAACTTATGAAAAAGCGATTGGCCTTAGTTTTCCTGTTAGCGGTTAGTTGTATTGCTGTGCAAGCACAGGATATACCTACCCAAAACTTCAATGAATGGAGAATTGTCACTGTTGTAGAATCCATAATTCCTATGGGATTGGGTAGATCTCGAATGGTTGAGAATATGACAGATGTGAATACAGAAGATTTTAGAACTAGCCGCGTAGACGGCAAGACTTCTTCTCAGCGTAGCGTGAGTCGCAAGGAACTGAAAGTGGATAGATTTGACGAAACCAAACTCCTCAACTTCTTCAGTGCCGCAGGGATTAATTTTCAAAATATTGCATCCAATGATGCGATGATTGCTGCGCGAATCATGGAATTGGAATCCGAAGGATATGCTCTGGCCTATGTGACCAGTGCGGTGGAAAGCTTTTCAGGTAATGAAGACGGCAGTGGAATCTTTATTTCTAGAATGTATTTTAAAAAGACAATTTCGCTGAAGTAAATTCTTCAGTTAAAAAAAGGAAAGTAGGAATTCGACCAAGGTGAGCTTCTACTTTCCTTTACTTTTTTATACCTCCAAGGATGACTTTTTAGATAAGAGTTCGGAAAGTTTTTTTTCTTTCACTAATCCATAACCACCAAAACTAAGGATGATTTTTTTCGATTTTTCTGAAATAATTATATTTTTATTCAAAAAATAATTTAATTAAATATATAATTTATATGAATATAATAATTTATTTAAATTTATTATATAATTTAAATAATTAAATATGTAAAAAGTAAGATTGGGCGATTTTTTTTAGGTTTCGATTAGTTATTTTTAGTTTCTGCTTCATCCTTATTTTAAGATTTAACCCTAACTGGCCATGTCGATTCAACTAAAAATCGCCAGTTCCATTTTTTGTGTTGTGGCTATTTTTTCAGCGCTTCCAATCCATGGACAATCCTTACGCAATTCAAGTCTAGTATCCATGGGCAATGCTGGGCATGCAGTTCAAGGGCTAGTGGTCCAACAATCCATTGGACAAAGTAGTGTGACTGGAGTATTTGGGAATGCATCGGCACGGGTCAGCCAAGGTTTTTTGCGCGGCCTGCGTGTAGTTTCCAAAGAAATCAATCTTCCATTTGAGGTGCTCGCCTTCCCAAATTCCTTTTCGGATCGCATCACGTTTCGATTCACGATCGAGCATCAAGAAGTCACTCAAGTGCTGATTTACGATGCACAGGGAAAGCGTGTTTACGAGGCAAATCACCTTCCCAAAAACAAGGAAATCCAACTCAATCTCCCTTACCTAGCGACAGGCGTGTATGTAGCACACTTGAGATCAGGAAATAAGTTTGTTCAAAGCCGCATAATCAAAAAACCATGAGAACTCTATTTTTAGTCTGCATCCTGATGATAGGCATGCGGCTCCATTCGTTTGGGCAGGAAATCTTCCTCAAAACGGGAATCAATTCCACTACCTACGATTTTCGATCAGCGGATGGAACCAAACTCCTCGATTTCACTTCTGGAATGGGAAATTCTATTGAAATGGGCATGGGTTTTCCATTTGTTCCAAAATCAAAAAAAGAGGGAGCTATCGAAAAAGAGCGCTCTTATTCTCCAAACTGGTTTAAAAATGAAGTGTCCCTCAATTTGGATTCCTTCAACTCCTACGGCGGGAATCAAAACAACAATTACAGTTGGGAAACGACCTATGGAGGGCTGACCAATACCCTTTCCTTTTTAGCGCATATCGGGGAGGGGGAACTGGGTATTCGAGGGCATGTAGGGCTTTCTGGGATGATTTCAGGCACCCAGGTGATCAACAGTTCCCGTTTCCCTCTGAAAGGGGAGGATGATTTTAAGGGACTGTTTGCAAAAACTGGTGTGGGGGCTTCTGCTTCCTATCCCGTATTTCAACGTGCGTTTTTGAATCTTACCTACAACTATTCAAAAAGTTCCCGATTGGGAGGACCCCAGGAGGAGCACGTGCGCTTCCTTTCCCATGGGGTTTTATTTGGTTTGTATGTTCAATTGAATTGATATGAAAAAGCTTGTCTTTATTTTTTGGATGTGGGTGCTAGCGGCACCTGCATGGGCTCAAGTTCCTGGGATTACCTACCAGGCTGTAATTTTAGATTCCCAGGTATTACCTGGAGCCGATAATCGAGCAGCTCCTTTGGGAGACAAGGACTTGTGCCTCAAATTTGTATTCAAAAATTCTTCGGGAATAACGGAGTACGAAGAAGTGATCACGACGCGTACGGATGCCTTTGGAATGGTGAATGTGATTATTGGAACGGGAAGTCGTACCGGAGGGACTGCCAATTCCTTTTCTCAAATTGTATGGAATGCGCAGGCTAAATTTTTAGAGGTCTCTTTCGACAAATCAGGAAGCTGTTCCACGTTCGTATTAATCAGTAGCCAGCAATTTACAGCAGTACCTTTTGCGCTCTATGCTGCCAACTCCGGGACTCCGGGTCCAGTGGGCCCTCAAGGTACAGCAGGTTCGACAGGTGCGCAAGGGGTAGCAGGTCCGGTAGGTCCCGCAGGGAGTACAGGTTCAAGTGCCTACCAAGTGGCTGTTGCAGCTGGTTTTGTAGGAACAGAGACACAATGGTTGGCCTCCTTACAAGGGGCTGCTGGTGTCGCCGGCCCTCAAGGGCCTACAGGTGCTACTGGAGCGACGGGCCCCATTGGCCCTATTGGGAATACAGGCTCTAGTGCCTACCAAGTAGCTGTGGCTGCTGGGTTTGTTGGAACAGAGGCACAATGGTTAGCCTCCTTGCGGGGAGCTGCCGGTGCACCAGGACCTCAAGGAATTCAAGGTCCTGCTGGACTCAATGGAACCAATGGAACCAATGGAACGAATGGGGTCAGTGCCTATCAAAACTGGTTGAATTTAGGAAATACAGGGACTGAGGCAGATTTCTTAGCTTCCTTACGTGGTCCTCAGGGTACCGCTGGAGCCACAGGTCCTCAAGGCGCTCGAGGTACAGATGGGGCGTCAGGCCCTCAAGGCCCTGCAGGGATTGCTGGGGCTACGGGAGCACAAGGTCCTCAGGGTCCTTCGGGTGTCAATGGGCTTAATGGACAAAATGGTCCATCCGCTTACCAAGTATGGCTGAGTTTGGGGAATACAGGAACTGAGGCCAACTTTATTGCCTCTTTGGTAGGCCCACAAGGAGCCGCTGGACCTGTGGGTACCGCAGGTCCTCAGGGAGTACCAGGTCCTGTAGGACCTGCGGGTCTCACTTGGAGAGGGGCTTGGTCAGCTACGGGTACTTATGCCATTGATGATGCGGTAGGGTACAATGGTGCCTCTTATTTTTGTATCGATCCGGTAAGTAATTCCAGTACGACTCCAAATAATGATCCAACCAATTGGGCGCTTCTGGCTTCCCAAGGTGCTACTGGACCTCAAGGTCCAACTGGAAATACAGGTCCAGCCGGAGCACAAGGACCCATTGGATTGACAGGGCCAAGTGGTCCACAGGGTACTACAGGTGCCCAAGGTCCTACGGGCGCTACAGGTGCCCAAGGTCTTCAAGGTCCAGCGGGTGCTACAGGTGCCCAAGGCCTTCAAGGCCCCACTGGGGCTACGGGTGCCCAAGGGCCTATTGGATTGACAGGCCCGCAGGGTCCAAATGGCACAAACGGTGCGAATGGCCTTTCTGCCTATCAGGTTTGGCTCAACCTAGGAAATACTGGTACTGAGACCGCATTTATCGCCTCACTTACAGGCCCCCAAGGAACTACTGGGGCTACGGGTGCTCAAGGGCCGACCGGTGCAACGGGCGCTACAGGACCACAAGGTCCTGCAGGTGCAACGGGTCCCCAAGGAATTACGGGAGCCACGGGCCCCCAAGGACCGACAGGTGTAACAGGAGCCACCGGTGCTACCGGTGCCCAAGGCCCAAGCGGATCCAATGGTACCAATGGTACGAACGGCACCAATGGGCTTTCAGCCTATCAGGTATGGCTTAACCTAGGAAATACAGGTAATGAGACCGCATTTATTACTTCACTTACAGGACCCCAAGGAGCGACGGGTGCTCAAGGGTCGACCGGTGCGACCGGAGCAACCGGTCCACAAGGATTGATAGGGTCAACAGGCGCACCAGGACCGACAGGTGCAACCGGGTCCACAGGTGCAACAGGCGCTCAAGGTCCTACTGGTGCAACTGGAGCCAATGGTAAAACAGTAGCAAATGGGACCACAAATCCAGACGCAGGAACGGGGGTAGATGGAGATTTTTACATCAATACCGCTACCAATACCCTTTTTGGTCCAAAGGCAAGTGGAGTTTGGCCCTCCGGAGTTTCCTTAGTCGGTCCCACAGGTGCAACGGGCCCTACAGGAGCTACTGGATCACAAGGTCCTTCGGGAGCAACCGGTCCTCAGGGTCCTCAGGGTCCTGCAGGAACTAATGGTACGAATGGAGCAACAGGAGCAACGGGTGCCACGGGTACCACGGGTGCAACAGGACCGGCAGGGCCTGCGCCCGCAGGCACAGGCATTGTCACCGTAAGTGGTGGCACGCTACAAACTCCAGGTGCACTTACAGGGGATGTCACCACCTCAGGAGCAGGTTTAGCGACTACCATAGGTGTGGGAAAAGTCACCAATGCCATGCTGGCAGGCAGTATTGCTGCAAGTAAGTTGGTGGGTACAGATATCACTACAGTAGGGACCATCACCTCTGGTACCTGGAATGGGGGCACCCTTGCCATTGCCAACGGAGGAACGGGGTCAACTACCCAAAATTTTGTAGACCTTAGCACCAACCAAAGTATTGGAGGGACGAAGCAATTTCAACGAGCGGCGACCAATGCAACTTCACACAATGCAGGAACGAGTACGACCATTGATTTTGGACTGAGCAACTTGGCCTATACGAGCGCAGGAGGAACTTCCCCTTCTTATACCCTACAAAATCTCAAGGACGGCGGGGCTTACACCCTTGTACTTACTAGTACAACCAATTCAGCAGTACCGACCTTTACAGCCACAGGATTTACCTTTAAATACATGGGCACCACTTCCTTGACTACAGGAAAAGCCCATATTTATTCTTTTATAGCCGTGGGAACTGTGGTGTATGTCAGTATGGCTACCGAAAACTAAACTGGGATGAAAAAGATCGTATTCATTGCACTGCTCGTAAACTTTTATTGCGTTGGACAGCTTCAAGCCCAACTTTTTGGGGGTCAGATCAAATCAAGCGCTTTCTATCCTCCTGGGACATGCAATCCTAGGTTTCGAACTGCCGTGGTAGAAGTGATTAACCCTGTGACGGGGAGAATCTGGATGGATCGAAACCTAGGAGCAGAACGTGTTGCAACCTCTCCTACCGATGAACTTGCATATGGTGATTTGTACCAGTGGGGCAGATGGGCAGATGGGCACCAGTGTCGATTTTCAGGTACAAGATCTACTGTGAGTTCCACAGATAGAACAGGCCATGATGATTTCATTACTGTAGCATTTACTAGTTCTACAGATGATTGGAGGAATCCTCAAAATAATGCCATGTGGGGAATAAATAGATCCTCTGGAGGAGTTAATAATCCCTGCCCAACGGGGTTCAGGCTGCCTACAGAGGATGAATTAAGAGATGAAAGAAGAAGTTGGACTGGGGGGAATAATAGTGTCGGGGCTTTTAATTCAGTCTTAAAATTACCTTTGTCTGGGTTTAGAGAACAAACAGGTGAGGTATTGGCTATAGCCGAAGGATCCCCATACGGATTTATTTGGGCTCAGGATGTAGCAGGGCAAAGCGCACCAACAGATGCCCGAGCTTTGGCGTATTTTAGTGGCAATGCTTTTGAAAACCCCTACAATCGTGCAAGGGCCTATGCTGTGCGCTGCATTAAATTCTAGAACCCAGTTGAATCATTAGTATTATTTTCTCATAGGGTTTAAATTCAGCCTTCTAATTGCAATGAATTAGCATCTCAACTCCTATGAAAAGAAGCCTTTTCCTCCTATTTTTTATATTTTTTGTAGTTGTTTCCGCTAGGGCTCAAACCCTATCGGGCATCTTTCCTGCCCAAGCCAATCAGACCATTACTCTGGAAGGGGCTAAGGGCTTGGGTACGTATTCGATAGGCAGTACAAAAGCAGATGAAAAAGGACAATTTACGCTTTCCTATGCCTCTGGAGATTATGGTATTGCCTTTCTTTCTGGAGAAGACAAACAGCCTTTTGTGGTGATCTTGGAGAAAGAAGGAGTAAAGTTGGAGGGGAAAGCGTTGAATGAGGCAAGCACTATCCGAACCATTGAAGGAAAAGAAAACCGGTGGTTTGAGCAATATACCCAAGAACAAGGAAAGCGGGAACAGGCCTTGAGTGCCTGGGGATACCTGCAAAACCTGTATCAGAATGATCCGCTTTTTGCGCAGCAGCAGGTACCCAATCAGGCGATTCAAGCGGAACTTTTACGAATTCAAGGGGAAGATGAAGCCTTTATTGCTTCCCTTCCCACCGATAGTTTTGTCCGTTGGTTTTTGCCCATCCGAAAACTGATTAGTTCCGTAGGAGCGGTTGCCCAGTACCGAACTTCCGAATTCCCTCAAACAATCGCGGCATTTCGGACTATGGATTATGCAGATCCACGATTCCAGAAGAGCGGACTTTTTAGAGATGTATTCGAAAGTCAATTTTGGCTTCTTGAAAACTCCGGGGGTACCCTTGAGGAGAATTATCAAAAAATGGGGGTGTCCTTGGATGCCATTTTGAAGAGTTTGGAAAAAGACGAGTTGCTGTACAATGAGGTGGTGGGCTATTTGATCGAGCTCTTGGAGCGGCGTAGTTTGATGCAGGCAGCAGAATACCTAGCACTCAAGGTCCTGGAACAAGAGAGGGTAGCCGTCCAGCCTCGATTAGCCAGACAATTGGAAGGCTACCGGGCGATGAAGGTGGGTACCCAAGTCCCTGAAATCCAGTTTGTAGGAGATATTTTGCTTCAAGGCAAGCCCATTACTTATCCTACCCGCTTGACTGAGGTAACTGCTCCCTACCGGTTGGTGATTGTGGGTGCAAGTTGGTGTCCAGCTTGTTCAGAAGCGATGGGGGAGTTAATTCCCCTGTATGAAAAATGGAATAAACTCGGTCTAGAGGCTATTTTTGTTTCTTTAGATACAGATCCCAAAGCATTCCAAGCCTACTCAGAAGGCATGCCATTTATCGCCTTTTCGGATTACAAAAAATGGGATACCCAAGCAGTTAAAGATTATTTTGTATCGAGTTCTCCGTCCTTTTACTTAATTGATGAAGAAGGGAAGCTTGTCCTTCGCCCACAATCGGTCAAGCAACTCGATGCCTGGGTGGATTGGAAGTTGGGGGGAAAATAAGGAATAGTACACTGTACCGAGTACGAAGTATAAAGTACAAATACCTGCCTGCGGAAGGCAGGCGAGATACGAAATACGGCATTCTTGCTACTTGATACTGTCTGCTTGATACTTTTTATAATGTCGAATGCTGAACGCCGATTGAAGAAGGAAGAAATGGGAGAAATGTACCATGTACCAAGTACCAAGTACAAAGTAGAAATACGAAGTACGAGATACGGTATAATGATTCACTTCGTACATCTGTCTTGGCTCTTGCCTGCTTGCCGCAGGCAGGGTACATGTACTTGGTACTTAGTACATCCGTCTTCTTAAGCCCTTAGAACTTGTAGTCAAAGCACTTCAAAATTCGATCTCGCTGCCCTCTTCGTTTTTGATTTCCGGCTAAAAATTGGTAGCGCAGTGAAAATTCATGAGAGCCTTTCGTATTGGCGCCAACTTGAGAAATCATCCAGTCGTAGGAATACCCTAAAATCACTCCGTTTTGAAGTGGAACTCCAAAAATCCCAATAATGGATTCGTAGTTTCTCAATTCGTTTCGGGTCATTAGGCCACGGAATCCCAATCCGAAAATAAAGGAGTCGTATTTAGTCTGAGCACTGAGATCCAACTGAGAAAAAACACCTTGTTTCTTGAAGTTGCCCATGATGGAGATGTACCGATCTCGATCATTACTCCAATAGCCTGCAGAGCCCAATTCTTTTTCCCAACCTGCTTGTATCCCGTATTTGATTGGGAGAAATTCAAACTCACTGTAAGTTGAATTCAACATTTTTGGATTGTTCAGATGGTACCCACTGATGCCAATCCAAAAATCAGGGTTGGCATACATGACTCCCACTCCCAGATCTAGGTATCCAAAAGGGTCAAATTGCTCCAACATATCAATAGAGTTGGGGTTGATGGTTCGATTGAAGACATCAATTTGATCCCCGTAGATCAGGTTTTCTAAATTACCGCTTCGTCTCGCATAGGTGATTTGAGTGCCCATTCGTAGACTTGAAAAATCAGATAACTTGAGGCTGTATGCATAGAGCAATCCGAGTTCGGTGGTATTCAAACTCATATTTTCCTCATTGTAGGAATTGGCAACCAAGCCAATCCCACTTTGAAGATCAAAGCTGTAGTGATCAATAAAGGCAGAATATCCATTGAAATCGAAATCGAGACCTGGCCATTGCTTGCGGTAATTTATCCCCATTCGCGTCAGTTCGCTAGATCCAGTCAATGCTGGATTCAAATTGAGTGGCCCTGCATAGAACTGGGAAAAGTGAAAGTCTTGTGACCTTAACTCAGTTGCAAGTAGTATGCTGAAAAGTAGAATGAGTATCTTTTTCATAGTTTACCTGCCTAAGTAGAATACAGAGGATCGTTCGATTACTCGTCCATCGAGTGTCGTGTAGCGAACCTTACACACGTAATTGCCAATGACTGCCTTATCTCCTCTGTATTTGCCATCCCAGCCTTTGGATTCTAGGTCTTTGGATTCGAATACCATTTCCCCCCACTTGTTCATGATGAGGACATGAATGTCTTTGATGTAGATGAATTTGGGATAGAAATGATCATTGACACTGTCGTCATTCGGGGTGAATATATTCGGGAATTCAATGTAATGGTCTGTGATACGGATTTCTTTGGTGATACTTACCACGCAGCCATCCAAATCTCTCAATTTTAATTCAATTAAATAGGTGCCTGCCTTGGCATACTTATGTTTGGGTTCCCATTCCAAGCTACTTCCACCATCTCCAAAATCCCAGGATACCTCCTTGTATTTACCAATGCTTTCATTGTTAAACTGCACCTCGAAG
>JACCDI010009904.1_pt1 | contig 11191 bp, 6 predicted proteins | sample 7442791 | NCBI WGS metagenome assembly JACCDI01 (sample SAMN15323434, study PRJNA562643) | freshwater metagenome | isolation source: river surface water | place: USA:Blue River Watershed | collected 2017-08-15
AGACATAACCAACAGGCTGGTTACAGAATGTTGATCATATCATGTTCTACAAATGCACAAAACAATATGCATCAAGGACCTTCTTCCTTTCCATGGATGAAATGAAAGTATTCAATCCACTGTGGAACCTCATAGTTCTGAGTTGTGAACATTGAAATTGAGTCTGTCATGCATCACAATCCATGTATACTTAGATGTATGGTATATTTGCTTGAAGGACAAAATTCCTAGAAGGATTCTGGTTGTACAAAGAAACACAACAAGAATGATGTAATTGCCCTTATCTCATAATTATACTGGGTATGCAACCCTTTGCAAAAATATACACATGTATCTGAACCACTAAATAGACTCTACATTCCTATTAGGGAAGAAAGTTAACCAATTTTTGCCATATTCACCAAGGTAGGTTCTAGGACACCTAATTGGCACATAAGCAGTATGATTGAGATCCATTTGAGTCCAACTGAATTAGTTTGTCTTAATTTTTTAGTTTTTCATTTTAAATCTTTACACATTTCTTCGTACATAATCTGAATATTGTTCAATTGCCCTCAGCATAGTTACTCCTAGTCTACTTTGGACTTAGCCAAAACTACATACCTGACATTATCCAACATGTATCAGATGGTAACAACCTATAAGTTAACATAAAAATATTTTACTGGAAATTTTTTGCAGACTTATTCAAAGCACAAAGTACCTTCCACAGGAGATGAGAATATCACCATAGCTCATAAATAATTACCATTTTTCTGGTCAAAGTTTTGATCCTCACCTTGCCATATATTTGTGACACCACCAAAAAATGAATCAAACAGAATATTTTTAATGGGGAATGGTGGAGAAAGTTCACTCATAGAATATACCTAAAGATTATATTTGAATTATTGCAAGAAATATCAACTTTATAAGGAATTTATTCAATGTTATAAAAATGTTTTGACTGAAATGTGGAAAAAAAGACAAAATATCCATCACAATTCAATAAATTATGAGCTAACTATGAAGTCAAGCATTTGCTATATTTTCTAATGTAAGATTGAATGAGGTTGTATTTCCAAATTTTTCCAGTGAGTAGGTGAATTGGTTAGAATATTTTTTCCTTACAAGCACCTAAAATTTGAAATTCCCATTGATTCTCTAATGATTCTCTAATGATTTGGAGATGACAATCAGTGAAGGGGAAGTGGAAAAGAAAATTGGAAATCAATGCTAATGACTGGTATTAACAAATTTAGGATGGAGGAAAGAAAAAAGAAACAGGATTCAGATCTTCTATAAAAATATGCCCTATCTGTAGGTGGATTTTTGATAGCAGATAGGAATAATAACAGGTTGATGGAGATATAAGAAGCAAACCATTAAAAATTTACTAATAATACACAAGCTACATCAAAAGCAGTAAAAAAAGAATTATTTATATTTTTATTTTCCATTTGCTACTCTAGTTTTTTATTTCTTACACACATCTATGGTAAGAGTTTTAGTTATTCATTGCAGTAATATACTAAATTCTGATGCATCTTAAACTTTGATAGTAAGTAAATAAACTAACAAAAAAGAAAATAAAACATAATTGAAACCTAACACAAGCAATTAAAATCTTTGGGATCAAATTGATTAAAAAATGGTACCACCTACCAGAATGTGACAAATTTTCTTTGATGTGTTACTACCTATGATAAACATTAGTATCAATGAACAATTTCATTACAATGACTTCCTACGTCAATTCACCAAGTAGAAAAATTCTTCAAATATCTAAAGAGAAAAGGTACAGTTAAGAAATTATACCCATAACATTGTTTTACATATTCCAGTTAAAACAGAGTCATAAAATATTTAGGGCACAATTTCATTTTTATCATTCTTTTCTCACCTACAAGGAGGGATGGAATTCTAAAAGTTATTAGAATCTAATCCATGTGTTACAAATAGTAAAAATATAATTGAAAACTTCTCCCCAACCGGCTTTCATCGTAGTTGGAGAAATAATTGTATAATGCTCAAAATACAAAAGCACATACACCAATACCCTATGTGTGAAGACATGTCTGAAAATAACTTAAAAAGTATTGACCTTTATGGCAAAATTACTATATATTTGATTTCAATTTTCGGTTGTTCTCTGTGTTCTTCTCATTACAATTACTGCAAAAATGCACTTGAAAGTGTTGAGTACTGAATTTTTCTTGGATTCATCCTAATAACTCCTTACATACAAGGAATCTTGTTTGATAGATGTTGAAGAAAAAAATGTCTATTTTAAATTTGCATAAATCTGTCCAACATTACAAAATGTTCATGCCATGCGTTTTTCCAGCAAAGCTTCAGCCTCTTACTTGATTGCCTGACTCAAATAGCTTGCATCCTTCCCCAGTGGCCAGGCATGATTTGGATTCACATCATTTTTGGTTTCACCCACCCACAGATGCACACAATCTAAGGATTTTCCACCCAGGAGCTAGGTTCGCAATTACTTACTGGTAACTCATTCCAACAATCAGGGTATGCATGTTTACCCTGGGGGTAACCAATTTTGGGTAAATTTTGGTGTACCATTTTGGGTCTTGCCTGAAGCCTGGAGTCATGGATGTTGTGATTGAGCATCCAATGTCACAATGTCCAAGCCCTGCAGAATTACCTCTTATTCTCAAGAGTTGATCTTTATAGAGGAATATAATACAAAAAATTAATTCAACACTGTAATCAACTGGTAGTGAGACAATGGCAATGATGATGGCAGCTGAATTAGAGTGGGGTGATTGTGATGACTCAGGACATATTTTTCAAATCAAGGGACAGGGAAACTGTGATTATGACTTTGGCAATTTCAATTTTAGCAAGGTGATACCATTGTGGTGACATTGTCAAAAAGGGCAAATCAAAGGGTGGAGGTGGGAACAATGGCAAGGCCACTGCAAAGATTTCCAAATTGAAGGGGGTAATTTTTTCCATTTATGCTTCACCTGGATTCCAGGGAATCCTTCTTTGTGGATTCTCATGCCTTCCATATATTTTTTATATCATGTACAAGTGTCAAGCATGTACCTGTTTTATCCTTCCAATGTCCTTACTGTCTCATCACTCTGTGTGGCCTTGAAAATGCTTTTAGTTCTTTACCCATAAACAACATTCTAAAACAATAACTTTTATCATTACTCAATACTGGGTATATCAGAGATGATGATACTGATGGTAGGGGCAGTCTAGAAACAGAGAAGGAAGATGGTGGTGGTGGGGTTGCAGTAGAATTGTAGGGAATTGAGGGTGAAAAAATGTGTGAAAATAGAGAAGTTGATGGAGCGTGAATGAAGAGAGGGTAAATAGTAATATGGTTTTGATAGTATTTTTGAAATGATTATTTAAGAGGATTTCCCTACTTTGTACATATGGAACAGTTCAATATCCATTAGCTACCAGTTGTTTTGGCTTTATGTTTCCAAAGGTTCCAATTAAAGTGACCATTTATTTTGTGTCAATTATGTTTCCAGAAATACTTGCTAATCAAATGACACAAATCAGGATGCTTAGTTGGAAATTTTGTTTTATGTTGTGTTGACTTAAACACTGACAGTACAGCCATTTTCTGTCATGTCATGGACATATTGGTGGCATGCCTAAACTGTGCCATCTTCAAGGAAAAAAGTTAGTACTTCCAAGCATGCATTTTTTGTTTTGTTTGTGCAATGTACTCATCTTGCTACAAAGAGCTCAAAAATGCACTGATAAATAAGAAATGACTATTTTCTTCTCCAGGTAATCCTCTGGTATGCCATGAAAATGCAGATTCTCTAATGATGTGTGTTGGGCACAGACTTATGTTTTCAAAAAATTAATGACCAGACAAAATCTCATGATGTATAATACTCTATTTTGATTGTCATATATTCCATGTCAAAACACCATGCAAAGTTTGATGAGTCACTGGCATTTTGGCTCTCTTGAAATCATCCAATGTGTTAGATCACAATTAACTTCAATGGGACCACCAATTATTGCAACACCAAAGTGCCATTCTACTCACAATATGCCAATAAAAGGGGGGAGTTGAAAAGGATGGAAAGAAAGAAGTGGTGGATGCTACAAAAACTGGGAAAAATGATAGCAAGGACCAACAAACTTGTCATGCAGCTACAATGATCTGATAGTATCTTTTTGTCATCAAGTTGTTTGTGCCATTTTAAAATACAAGAAATAACATCTAAAATAAAAATATCATATGACTAATCCGACTAACATAAAAGAACACAATTTTATCCAACTAATCATCTACTCTTGCCATTTTCAATTCACCCACAATCAATATCATCAAAAACAAAATCGAACAAATTTGGTCCGCTCAATGAGTAATCTATGGAAATGCACACAAAATTGAAGTACCATAGGCCGTTAATAAATAATATTATTGCACTGCCGCACTTTCCACTATGTGTACCTTTTAAGGAGGCTGTGGATCTCGTATTGTTTTTCGAATGGTCAGGATCTGCCGTAATTTGTTAACCCTAGTTTGACGCAACCTAATAGTACTTATTCCTCTGTTTGCTCGAGGAATGAAAAATTGCGTCAAATTACCAGTGAAACTCGTACAGTTGTTTTTCACTCTGTGGATTCAAACTATTACAAACAGGATTGACACCAACCTTCCGTGAACAGGACAACTCGGGCTCAAAGAGATTCGAAGTGGCGAATGTTCAATTCTCAATGTTTAGGAATCAAATTGCTAGCATACAATGACAAAATTTCAATTATCGCGTTTTTCAAATATCATTCCGCGAAAGCTACTGTACATTAAAATGAGATAGTCCTCTCTCTCGACAGAAGAACAGATGCCAAGGATTCGTCGTCATTGACATCGCTTCCGAATTCGTAAGAACTCCTATGTCGTACGTGTAACTCTATTTTAGTTCAATGATTTTCTCACGATGAATGACGACGACATAAAGAACATCAAGGTTTTCATTCGCGAGGTTGATATTATGATGTTGTGTGTGTAGCAAGCCACAGGTAGCATACGATTCAGTTACGATACTCCTCCAGGTAATGATACAATACATCTACCCTTCCGATACCTCTCCTACCTAAACCTTGTGCAATTGCTCTTGATCCGAACACCGGAAATGTGGCTCTCTTGTTCTCTTTCTTACGACAACACCTTGTCCGGATTCCTCTTTCACGTATGGTTGAGTACACAACCATATAAGAAAATATCCATCTTACCATAGCGAAGTATTATGCACTCCATCGATCTTCCGCAAATGATACGACATAGTGACAAAAAATATTTGTATTATTGCATTTCATATAATAAAATAACCTCATTCGCAAAGCCAAAACAACTGCCATCATGCCCATTAGATGGTCCACTTCCGCCAGTACGCGTCCGTCGCCGATGGTCTCCGCATTTCTTACTTCCTTGTCAAAATCTTCTCGTCAAGCAACCTCAAAACGCGCAACCCAACTTCCCATCTCATCCTCGGCAGCTCGCAAGTCCACCTCCACGGACTCCTCCGCCAAACGGGCCTCCCGCGACGGCGCCCGAAAGTCTTCTAGTTATAGCTACGGCGCCAACAGGTCACACTATGAATCACTCCGTGACAATCTGAGCACCTTTGCCTCGCTTTCCGCAAATATTGCCATCGCCGGCACCGGAACCGCAGCTTCCACCATGTTGGCACTTTACCTCGCCACGGTCGTCGAGAAATCGGCTCACGAAATGCTTTACAAATACTTTCCTGAGAAGTACTTTTTGGTACGAGACGAGGACTTGCCGGAATGTCTCAAAGAGCGAGAACTGACGCGTCGTCTGCTGTGGGGCGAATTAGAGGATGTTCATGTCGATCCGGTCGAAGCTGACCACAAGGCTTCTGAAACAGAACACGCACCTCAGGAAGAATTTATAACTGGGAAAATGATTGGATTCCTCGCGGATCCCACCCAAATGATGGATGTTTTCATAAATGATCACAACGACAATTTCAGAATACAAGACGCTGGCAAATCAGTCGGTCAAATCACTAAGGAAGAGGAGCAAATTTTTGAAAGGCAACTGTCTCGTGACAATGAGTTGGATTCTGAGTCGGCAGTGAAGAGGTGGTCTTCGTGGGGGGAGCCTACTCTATTTGCCTTATATCGTAAACATAATAAAGCTTCGTCAAAGAGTAGTGGCAGTCAGTTGATCGAGTCGAAGAGGATCCAAGAGGAGACTCGGTTGCTTCAGGAGAGGTTGATGAGTGTTGCGATGACCGCATAGATCCTGTCGTATTGAGAGGTCCCTGTATTGCTTGTGTACTTAGATATGACGATGAGTTCTGACTAGTCGGATTTGTAATTTGGGGGAGGGAGATTATCAGTGACGATACACGACGACACAATCACACTTCATTGAAAAGTAAGACTCATCGTGAAAAAGCAGTTTTATGTTGTAGAAATCTACAGCAACTGTGATCGTTCCTGCAATATCTGTTAAATGTAAAAAGAATTTGTTGTTTTTGAAAGGTAGAAAATTTCCTTTGGCCTCTGTTTTGCTTGCCTCATGTGTTACCTAATTTTGAGCAGTTTTTTTTCAAGGAATGAAGACAAAGATAGATACATGGGGTTGATAAGACAATACTGCGAATTTCTTTGGAGAGAGGAAACACGTTGTCAGTCCAATAGATGGTAAACATGTTCACAGCGGCCACCATTTCCCACCATCCCTAAAAGAAGAGCAATCATCTGGCATAATAATATAGTCTACAAGAAAAGATCGCTGGTGGCCGAAAACGGCGTGTCTCATACTCAGAGAGATCCCTGTCTCCTGTTGTTTTTTGGTTTTTGCCAAGAATTGCGGTCACAAAAAATCTACACCATAGAAGCCTACACACTACAAGATCGCCTTCCCTGTGTCTGAAACAAGTAGTCATATCTCTAGAATATCTTTAGACCCTTAGTCAGAACCATATTCATATCCCAGCATAAAATATTACACATCCATTAGAGCTACAACTGTTCAATCTTTCTTCCCCTGCCCTTTAGCTCCAATCATGCCCATCAAACATGATTATGTATATCAAAGAACAATTGTATCATATTATCATTTCATATATTCATCGATTATCTATTGCTTCCCGTCAGCCCTGGGGACAATTTTCTAATTACTACCTAAATTCTAGTAAATATGCGTATCATCGTCCTCACCTAGGTACCAATTAATCATCACTCTGATAGGACAAGAGTGTCACGTAAAAATTTACGACTACATATTACCCTTTCTACCAAGAGAGAGAGATTTACAACTATGTACGGTACTTGACCATCTACAGTTCTACTTGGTGTCCTCTAGGTCAAAATCATCAGTATTGAAGGCACTTGCGCAAAAGGTATTTGATTCCTATTTGGGTTGAAAAGAAATCCACCACAATAGGTACTATAGTACTTTCTAACTCGGGCCGCTACAACCCGCCATTACCCCCAGCATCCCCTAAAAGCGCGCCCCCACGCGGTTGCAGACAAATCATTTGATCACCGCCAGCGCCGTAGATTTGATTGTCATCAACTCTGCTATTCAGCGGTTGCGGGACGGCCGAGCCCGCTGGGGCTCGCTGGCTCGCCTCAGTGCATCTGCGGGCAGCGAGAAAGGAAGCCGTGGCTCATAATTCAACTTTCTCTGCCGCCACAAATGCTTTGAGATCAAAATTTTTTTTGGACGCCTTCAATATCCTACATTCACTGCCGCTGCCGCCGCAAGAGTGGAAATTCAAATTCAATTTTTCTTCGTCGCGGAATTCATTATTCCGACACCTAGGCTTTTGTACTAATCGTTCATTCCGATAACAAATCATAATTTTGTTCCGTCGCTCATCTCCCTACTATCGCTAGCAACGACAATCACTTGCTCGAACCACCTCGAGAACATACTCAGGCCACTTTCTTTTTCATCGCCTCCATCAAGCGCAGCTCGAAAGCGCCGATAGAAATTCTTTACTTTTTCAACTTAATACATTACATTCTCTCGTTTCATCCACTTCTGTGATCAGGATTATAATGAAAATTGACAACAAAATCATGCGCAGCCCCGCCGCTACTCCTGCCAAGAAATCAAGATCCCTCAAAACGGCAAGATCAAAATTCCAATCCAAATCCTATGGCCGAAAATTTGGCAAAACCCATGATCCAAGAGTAGAGGCGGTGATTCCCAATAAGCGACGTGTTCCTTCCAGAGCGTGCAAGACCAGCACTGTCGAAGCTGCGGCGACTTTTGTTGCAAGAGCTGCTGGAGAAAGAAATCCAAATGGCAAGGATGTCGACAGCGGTGGCAGAAATGAACCTCCGACTGGCGATGAGGAAACTCCTATTTCTGTTTTGACGAGTCCCAATGGAGGATGTGCGATCAAAGGAAATAGTGTGGATGGAATTTCACTTCAAGACGATATCGGAGGAGAGAAAGACGCTACTGAAGAGGTTTCATCACGAAGAACACGTTTGAAATACAGTTCTAGTGTTAATGAAGATTTTCATCTAGAAGCTTACTGCGGTGGAAAATCTTCGAAGACCGTAGAAAAAAAGTCTTCATCCGAATCCACCAACGAGAAACCAAAAAATAATGATAGCGCAATCGAAGTCACCGAGACTTCCGAGGGCGTCAATACTCCCAAAACTTCCTCGACTGTGGCATCTACTGCTTCAGATTTTTCTGCCAGTGCCAATTCTGGCGATACCAAGCACTCCAATGAACAAACAATCAATGAACCTCGCCTAGAATCCAATCACCCATTGAAGTCTGCCAAGAAGCGTCTTATCTACGAAATGCGTCGATCGGCTGATGAAGACAATAAAGAAAATCGTGGAAAGATTATTGATGTAAACAATGGGCACGTATCAAGTGGCAACGATTCAAATGCTGAGTTTCATGATGAAGACGGTCGGGCGAGGAAAGTAAGCAAGATTTCTCGTGATTTCGTCAAGAGCAATGATGCCATCCATTCTGCCGAAACCGCTAAGTCCATCGATCGCGTGACAAACTGCACCAACAATGTTGGAGGCAAAAAAGTCGATAGAGCAAGCAAGAATGAGAAAAACTGCTCTCGTTATCGTGCCAGTGGCGACGCCAAAACATACACTTCCAAATCTTCTTCCGAAGCAACGAAATCTTCCCGACCATACACTTCCAACTCCAAACATCATTCCAATTCTCCAACTCCTGATCGAATGTCAGGAAGGCCCCAAGATTACAAGCAACAATCCATGGAGGAAACCAAGAGGCCGTCCAGTCCTCCCTCCAACTCAACAGCTCCATCCTTTAAGTTGCCTTCAGGTACCATAACCATTCGCACCAAACCATCAGGTCGAAATAGCTCACGTCGACTCAAAATTGGCACCAACACCCATGCTAATAAAAATGAAAACGTTTGCATTCCTGGATTCCTAACAATGAAGCAACTTTATGAAATTGCTAAAGATCATGGAGGCATGGCCATTCAGTATCGTGCATTGTACCATCAGGGTGATGCCGGGCCGATCGTCGATAAGAACTTTGATACTCGTAGGAGTGCATCCAAAAAGAGTGATAGCCACGAGAACGCGAAGGATGGTCAGTCTAGGTTCATCAAAAAGGGGACTTTAATCATTCAGAGTTACTACGTCAATGAAAAAGGGAACCGCGGCGGGTCGAACTTTTCTTTTGATCATTGGAAGTTGCCTGGACAAGTAAAGAGGGGAGCTTCGATTTATGATTCCACTAGACCTGTTTTGGCGGAGAAAGGATATGATCATTCGTTTTTTAGTTTTAAGACAAGGAATGGTAGCGCTAGCTTTCGACCATTTCTTGCTCTTGACCCAAGCCTTAGTTCCCGAGATGTCAAAAGGGTCAAAACGTTCGTTGAAGAAGCAAAGAGTGGGGATACACCCGTCAAGTTTTTTGCCGAGAAGGGCAAAGTAGTGGTTGCTATTGGCAATTTGGGCGAAGTTAAACCTGATATTTTTGAAGATTTTGACTCCGTCGAGGAGATCAGAGAAAAGGAAATTCCTACAAGAGTTCGGCGTGAACATAAAAACGGTATGTTTAATCGTATTCTTCTTGCTTCATTGATTGCAAAGAGGTAACTGTTCTGATTCTGTCTCTGATGACACCTTTCTTTATCAGTTGCGAGTACCCCGAAGAGGCCCTACACGAGTGAATTTCTGTCATCTTACGAGAAGGCAAGGACAAAATCGGCTAGGAGGAAGCGAAAGTTTGATCAACGAACTGATTTGTGTCGTAAAGTTTATTTCGACATTCCAGATGTTGATGCCAAATTTCGCGACCCAAAATATTTTGGATTGATTGAATGTCTCGGTGGTGGTTGCGGTATGTCATTCGGTTTGAGCTTTACTTGTGTGCCTAATTTATTTGATCATGAGTGGATTGTTTCTAATAAACTTCCGATTACATCATTGTCACTGATGCAACCATTTCAGAGGAGATTGGGAAAGAAACTGACTTACCTCATCGCGGACGGCTGCTTGAGTTACCCGGAGAGATTTTACCTGGCAGATGGGAAGCAACCATAGTCCATGACGCTCAATATCCTTCGAATCGCTTCATTACTAACGGATCTGGAAATGATGACAAAGCTTTGGGATGCATTCGTATTTCCATGCGCCAAACAAGTTCATCGATTGCTTCTCTCGAACAGTATTATTCTGAAGAGCATTCCATCCCGATAAAACATTGCACCTCAGTCTCAGTTATCAGGCCTCATAAAAACAGGCTCAAATCATTTATTGATCAAGGAATTTTTTCTGAGGACGAAGTTAGTTGTCACGTGGAAGGAGAGGAGCGCATCTTAAATGACTCTTTTTTGAGTGGCATATCCTTAGTTTCGTTCGGTGGCTTCACCTCTGCCTCGGAAGCGATAAATGTAGCAAACAAAACATCCAGCGAATTTCTTCGAGGTATCACTCCGTCAAGTTCATACTATGGAGGAGAAAAGTTGTTGGCGATATCTAAGGCCGAAAATGGTGATATTGGCAACGCTGTTATTGAAGGGATATTGTATCCGTGTAAGATTGGTTTCGATGAGGAGTACTTTGTCGTGGCGTCGCAGGACGAGGAATCACGTGTGGCTGGAATCGATGGTGAGATCAGTTCCCTGTTATGTTTCATCAATTTCTGCTCTATCGACTTTTCAATCGCATTTGCCTTCATTCTTTTCTTTCAGTAATTTTA
>JACCDI010166069.1_pt1 | contig 11187 bp, 9 predicted proteins | sample 7442791 | NCBI WGS metagenome assembly JACCDI01 (sample SAMN15323434, study PRJNA562643) | freshwater metagenome | isolation source: river surface water | place: USA:Blue River Watershed | collected 2017-08-15
GTTATGAGTGTAAATTTTGATAATGTAAACTATTATTGTTTTATTCTTTGGTTTTACTATAACCAATAATAAATGTGATAGTTAACTATCACCATTATTATCTGGGAAACTATCACAGTTTTTTCATCCAAGACTGAAGAAGAAGAATCACTAAATATCTTTGCCATTCCATTTCTTCCCAGGCCATATGTTTCTTTGTAGTAGTATTATTCTGAATAGTACTAGGATTACATTACCTAGTATTGTGGTGTGTCTGTGCAAACACCACAAATTTATTGGACATATTGGTATTATATTTCTTACAAGGTTTTTAAGGTCATTTTTACAAGTTTGGGTTCATTTCAAAAGATTCCAACTGAGCCACTCTGGAACACAAATTTGAAAAAAGTGCTTGGTAGCAATATTTTCTTTCAAAATATTTCAAACATTATCAGGTATGTAGTGGAGAATACCAAGGTCCTATATTGAGGTATTTCAATTGTTTTTTCTGAGCATGAAGAGTTAGGATCTGTCAACCAACCCCTCTAAAAACAATGGGAGAATAGTTGTGAGCCAATGATAACAATATCAATACTTTACTTGCCTCGACTAAAACATGTATGTCATAAAAGCTGTCTTCCCTCTGACAAGAAACTTATCCAAATTTGATTCCTATTTGATTCTGAATCAGGAGATGTTGTTGTCAAGTTGAAATTGTGATATAAGGGGCAATAATATTAACAAGGATGTTATTAAAAATCGTTTGTAGTGCATGAATATAAATACTCAATTTTTGGCTGAATTTTGTTGCCCTCAATTCCAAAATGGGGTGATTTTTAAGACTGTTCTTCTTTTTGTTACCCCCAAGTCCATCCAATCCATTAGACATACAAATAAGTGTTGTTCAAAAGCAGCAAAACAATAAGTCAAAGCATACTGAATTAATCAAATGAACTCTGCTATCCATGATAATCTTGTAAGTTTAATTGTATTCTTGAATGGGGTAACTCTCATGTTATCATTGGTGAGGGATGATTGTAATTGTAGGTTCATCAAGTGGATGTTACAACTATTGGATTTCCAGCTGATAAAATCTCCTGTGCTCTGTTAACCACTCTAAATGAAAAGAGTTTCCTCTTTTGATTACAATCTTCAAATAGTTTGATGATTGGTTGCACAGGTGGTGGTATAGATTGTAATACAGATGACAAAGGCTTTAGCAATGGCATTCCAAATGGATTGAGACAGTGATAGCCATGACAATAATGTATTTAGACACATATGACAAGGACAGACTATTACTACTAGTATCAAAAGAAGGGTGCATTTTTTTGAAAGAGTGATTCGTTTGATGCAACTGGTCACCACAGTTGGATGACAGCCCAAATACATACTTGATGACAGTGGTCATGGAAAACTACCTTAAATCTTTGTAATGGTGTAGCTGTTGATGAGAAGCATGACTTTCAATGACATTGACCACTTCAGTTGGACAACTGTCACAGCACATTATTGATGGTGAAGGTTGTAAAATGTAAACAATTTCTAAAAATGCTGTGTTGCAGCAATGGAAGAGTTATTTAGTCAAGTTTTTGGTGAAATGATGGTCATGGGACACAATCAATGGTAGTTGCAACAGCCACAGAATCAACGTTGAAGACAACTAGCAACACAATTTCGTAATGGGTACAGCTGGTAAACTATTTTTAATATCACCAGTAGTCAGAAGAGCGATCAAGTTCTTCAGATGGACAATGGGATGTAGAAAGAATTAATAGCAAATGGCAATGATCATGGACAAACAGAATGGATAATCAAAGGCAGACAAAGGTCAGGCTGCACTGGCAATCAATAGATGCATTCAATGCACACAACTACTACATAGCAAAAATTCCAGCCATACTGTATACTGTTTGTCATGTAGTGTGTTAAGAAAAAGGGATACAGAATCTCTCCACCCTAAAAAATCTCACAAAAACTTGAGAGTCAATTCTGTTAGATTGTTTCATTGTCTCAGGGCTGTAGTTTTTTCTTTTTCCCACCCAGCCTTGCCCAGGAGCACTGAGCCTCTTGGAGCAGTTCCAATTTCTTTTCTGAGATTCTGTAACAGCTTGCTTCAGGACCTAGTTGATATACTTCAACCACTATTCTCTCTCACCATGCCAACAAGCACATATTGTACTAGCACATAGGAACATGGGCCATGAAAAGGATCAAGGCACAATGTAGTTTTCTGCAGCATAAGGAAAATCAATGACCACTGACATAAAAATAAAATTTTGCCGCTAATAAACAGCTGCATTATTTTTAATGACACTGGCTATTGGTGTTCCAGAAGGGTGGCCAACATTTTGGTCATATGAGGGCCAAAAACTAATTGTCAATGGTAACAGATATTAACAAAGCGAACTGAAAAATTGCTCAGTCTGTAGCTGTTGAAGAGCTGCATAATATTTTAATGTCACTGACCACTGGTGGTACAGAAGAGTGGCCTTTTTTGGGTTGGATGATGGTCACAACATACAATTGTTGGCAAGGATTTTGGACAATGACAATCAAGACCAACATCAAAAAATATTGCACAAGGCAAAGCTGTTGTTGAACAATACTATTTTTCATTCTGCCACAGTGTAAAAGAGTGACCAATTTTTGGATTATTTTTGCAGTAGATAATGGAGATAGCAAAGAAAGTTTACAATGATAGAAGTTCCCCTATGTCTGTTTATGGGTACCTCTGGTGGCTGGTGGCACATGATCAAAATGATGGAATTTTAGAGGGTACAAGGGGTGTTGAACTGTTTTTTCATTCTAATAGAACAGTTCAACGTTCATGATTGTTGCAAGGATACCTAAAAATTCAAAAATTTGTTAACTATTGTGGATGTCCAACTGTTGAAAAGCTACTTGTGAGAACCTATAGAAACAATGACAGTTTTTGTGTTTAATGTTTTTGCAAACACCCAAATACTGATTTGGCAGATATGATTGCAAAGGTTGTCTAGCAATTCTTTTTTGACTCTTTGGGCATGCAGAATGGCAGCATTGGACTTTAAGGAAAGTATGTATGAGAGATGGAGAATCAATTTGTCTTTTTTTTGACATGAAAATAACACAATTCTAAACTAACTCTAAATAAAATATAGTAAACAATCACATTCGCATTTAGGCTTGGCATCAAGCATAAAGCTCTTTTGAGATATTGACCCAAATTTGTGATCCTAGACTTAAATATTGTTTTGCTGTAGAAATTTAATTAATTCCTATGGAACAAGGCTTAAATCTTTTTGCCAGACTGAAATATATATGTGCATTCACATTTAAGGCTGGTATGTTGATTTAATCTTTCTTGAGAAATTGTCTTAGATTGGAATGCCAGGCTTAGATGTGAACGAACATCAACATTTAAGCCTCATATCAAGATCTGAGCAATTTGAAGGGATTTCCTGGTTACATTAAGCCTTTTTGTGCTAATAAGTATTGATATGCTTTCCAAGTGGTTCTAATGAAAAAAAACATTCATATGTTGATTGAACTATTGTACTATCTACAACATCAAACCATTCAAAAATTGATCTTTCAGTACAAGTGAAAGGCAGGTAGTCAATTGCGTTTTTAACAACTCAACCCGTAAATCAAAAAATTAATTCATTCTAAAATGAATAGTGGTACTTTTTACTATTCAAAATAACACTAAAAACAAAAATTAACCAAATCATGATTTTTGATTCAATGCTATATCTAGCAATATTATGTTTCTTCAAAGTAAGAAATAAGAAGACTTGATTACATGTTTTTCAGGTTTATTCCCTCAACTTCCTCATTGTAGTTTCAGTAACTGTTATTTAACTATCACAGTTGTTAAATATGAGATAATAATTGTGATAAAATTAACTAACAAGTAACACACATAACAAAACATCTATCAACTGTGATAGTTAACTATCACAGCTATTGACTATGATAGGAGTATCATGGTTGTAAATACCTCCAAGCTTGTCATTACAAGGCAGTGTCCCATCCTCCATCAAGGTATCTCTCAGTACTCATGTTGCAATCAATACTATTGAGACATTGCCAATAAAGCAATGCATCAGTGGTAGATAACAAGGAATGAAAAGAATAAAATGTTACAATAGGTTAAAATTAATTTTTTGAATCTTCTTATGGTACCTAGAAATAATCAAACGTGTATGCCAAAGTGGAGTGTCAGACAATAATGTCACAAAAAACATGGTTAAATGTAGAGGCTTTCTTGTCAGTGCCTCATTGTTATATACCTTCATGCATTAATACATTTTTGGTAGTATGTTGTTGCATTAGTATAATTTATTTAGTGTTTTCCACATTTTGTGCTTGTTGTGTGCCATTAATGATGACACAATTCATTGCTTTGAGGAGGCTGGAAAATATAATGATAATGTATACTTAGATGGGTGATATAGTTATGCTATTGTAGCAAATATTTATGATACATGAGTAATGATCACTCTCCATTGTTCAACACAATCAAGCATATAGATGATCCTAATTGTGCATAAATCATTATGTGGTCAATTTCTTGTTTTTGCTAGGGGTGAACATTGTATCATAATTCTACTTCTCAACATGACAACTTCACTCCCAATCAGAAATTGCAATAATTGCAATCATTCCGCGTCTGAGCATTGCACAGGATTTCCATTTTGCATTCAATGTCTCACACCAGAACCAAAATTATTAATTTCCAACCTCAAATTGCAAATAGTTTCCATCAATCATGCAATGATGATGAGAACACGACACTTGAGAAAGATATCAGAAATCAATTTACTAGATGTTACAGAATTTTATATATAAACTAACAATTGTAAAAATTCTACTTTGACTAAGACTTAGGCCATAATTGGTCATATATCTTGTGAATGAATATGCTCAATTTCATTCTGATTTCCAGGGTAATTATCTGTAATATTCATGAATCTTGCATCTTTTTCCTGTTAAATTTATTACAAACTTGTGTGATTGTGTCCTGGGTATGCCTCAAAATTAATTCATCTTGCCTGCACTGTGTAAACTGCTATGCCCAGCTTTGTATTACCTGGAATCCTGGGAATCCTTTCTTGTGGATCATCACACCTCATGTCTGTCTGTGATATTGGTAATATCAGATGCACATGGTAGGCACATACTCTAATCCCACTCTTGCCCTTGCTGGTATTCTGTCCAGTTCTGTACACACCTTTTCACTATTCTAAAATAATACCAGTGCTCAAAACTAGGCACATCACAAACCACAAACATTGTCATCATCCTCCATCATGGCAAGCAGAAAATCTCCCACATTTTTCAACAAATAAACACTAGTCATTGGTCCTGACAAATAATTAATTATGGAGCTCATATTTTTGCAGCATGGAATACTACAGACAGCTTCAGGGAGCCTTGTGAGCAAGAAATCAAATAAATACATCACAAACCCTGCCTCTTCTATTAGTTCTAATCAGCAATCAAAAAGATCTCAAATTTAATTGACTTGAACATCTATAAAAGTTTAAATAGTTTACCAGATAAATCCAAATAATCCACCATGGAAGAGTTCTAATCATTGCAATATTCTTTCTTAGTCTTGTAACTTGTAAGACTCTTGACTATAACATGTTTGCATGCAAATTCTAAATTATGAGTAATCCAAAAATATGTTCTATATCCAACCAAATATTTGATTACAGTAGTGTAATTATTCAAGTTGGATATACTAATTTTTTTACACCATATATTGTTTTCTGACTTGATCCCCCAAAATATGTTCTCTCTGAATATGAACCCAGTGTAACTCTCAAATGCCAAATGCATCCTACAGCAGTGAAGATGTTGAATTTAGTTTAGTGGTGTGAGAATACTTTACATGCAGTCAAAAAGTCTCCAACAATACTTTTCTTAGTCTATCAGAATGAATACAGAGTTTATGGTGGTATCTATGTCACTGATGATAACAATAATTGATACTTTATGTCATTGATTCATTGCAAGGACTTTTGGGTAAATGATTTTAGTCAGATGTTGTGCTCAAGTCTATGGAACTTATCTTTGTTCAGTCTATGATATTTGATATTTGTAATGAGGATTCACCAAAGGGACATAAAGAGGACCTTCCATCAAGTATTTAGTCATGTGGCAGAAAAATCAGAAGCTTTGTTAAAAATTATGTTTCTGTTCAATTTCCAAGTCATTTAGTCAAACTATCCAAGAGATGGTGCTGGTTTTCAACTTAAAACTTTCAATAACCAATCATCCTCTACTCCAAAATGATTGAAATTCATTACAAGGATCAATTCAAAAGGAGATTATGATAGAAAATTGTTGCTTAACCCACTTTGATACTCTTATTGATAATTTGTCAATATGGCCCTCTAATTATGTTGCCATGAACAGAGAGAATTGTGTCTTGTCTTGGATCGAACAGAGTGTGCCAAAAATTGTTGTTCTAGAAGTCTACAACTCCACTCTGAGTCCCTTCTGAAAAATTCTGTGGATTCAATTACCTTCATACATATTGTCCTTGTTGAATCCTGACTTCAAAAGACACAATCTCAATCACAGTCAAATTGGCATTGGATGTTGATCATATATACCATCAGTTCTCCACTCTGTCATGTATGCAATTCATCAAACTTTGAAGACATGACATTCCATCATCTATGACTACTAATAAAATTACAGAAATTTATTGATATGAGGAATCAGATCAAGAAGGTTTTAAAAAGAAAGCGATGCCAAAAGGTTTTACTTCTTTCCAAATGGATTCATTTCAGCTCCTTTGATCAATTTGGATTTTGAATTAGTATAATTTTGATGCAATTGGAGTAGTAACGTTCATGGATATGCCAAATGTAAACTTTCCAAGATTTATTATGTAAGGCAAGTATACTAGAATTGTTTGTTCTGAATCCTTCATTTCAACCAGAGATCTTCATTTCCATTCATAAATATTCTCTTGTGGGTTGTAAACTGTATTACTGATGGTTGTAATATTTTAGAAATTTTGAAATAGATTCATTCATTGCATGTCCTAATGGGACTATTTACTTGATGATCCTGAGTAAATAATCACCCACTTGATTTTTATAAATCCTGGCAACCTTAGATTTGTGTGTTTCCATTCAAGATGTCAAAATTTGAATGTCTCTTCATGAAATTCAAATTTTTCATTAAATTTTGATTCAATTTTATCACCACAATAGTGAAGAGTTATGGAATGAAGAATCATACCAAATTCATCCTCTTAAATTCAAACTGCAAATTGATTGATTTCTGACATGAATCAACAAACATCTATCTTGTTTGTCATCTCACTGGAAACCAATCCAAATTTCCAAACATCCATATCATCTCAACAGAATTTGATGTGTGACCAAGAGGAGCTCATGTGATTGTCATGTCTTTTTTGTAATCCTTCAAATTTAAAAAATCATTCCAATGGTATTGTTTTAGAAAAAATTTTCCCACCAGACTCTCAGCTCTCAAGCCTTTTGGAATGATACAAAATCATAAATTGTCCGATTTTTACACATTTTTTGTATAAGGATGACATAGCATTGAATACCTTGTCTAGAATGCAATTTTATTAAACATTAGTTCAAATGATATCTCTTGGTTATACACAGGAAAAGTGAAACTTTCATGCACTTACAAGCTTTTGAAGTATTATTGGTAAAGGACCTTTTTTGATGTCTATTGCACTCCTAGTAGTCCACTATGATCCCAAGATGTTTAAGATTTTTTCATAATTTCATCAAAACATTGATGCATAAAAATGGAATTTTAAATCTCCCGAGCCCCTGATCACATAAAAAAAGAATTTTTCTATTGGTTTTTTATATTACTGAACTTGACAAAGCTAGTTCATTTCAAAAGACTATGGTTAGATAGAATTGAAATATACAGGACCCCTGACAGAATGCCTAATACCTCTTATTCTTATTCATCAAATCAAAGTCTTACCCAGGTGATTCATCTTTTGACCTCTTTCATGGTTTTGATTTAGTAATTCAATCTCTTATGAACACCACTTATCATAACTCCTCCCTTTATATCATGTGCAGTTAGGAAAGATACATGATAAAATTGGCCACAATTATGATTCTGATTAAAATGTTTTGATACATGATCCATACTACAACAAAATATATTTTCATCATAATTTCCATTCCATTAAAAGAAACTCAAAAGATAAGAACAGAGCCAAGATGTAGGATGAAATATGGATTGTTTTTCAAACAATAATCACTTAATTTCACAAAAAACTACAATTAGGTTGTTTTTATTGGAAAATTGTCTAGAACTTATGAATCAATTTAGTTTGGAATATTTCTATTTAAATCTTATTAAAGGATCTTTTCCAACCATCTTCAAAACAAGATGTTGAATATGCTAGATGCTGTAAAAGAAAAGCAACTAATTATGTACAATTACATTTTATGATGCAACAGTGGGAATTATGTGCTTGAGTTTTGATGAAAATCTGAATCTAGAATTCTCACAACCATCTGAATACCAACTAGTAGTAATTAAGATTTCCAAAATGATGATTTGTTGTGCTGATTTGGTTTACTGCAAGATTCTTACTCATATTTCCAAAAAAATATTCTGTCATCAGTCATCAATTTGGTTCAACAATTCCATAATACTACCTCCAAATTTGGATTGTCAAGATAAAATATGCTTTTTGATACCCATCTTTGTCTTGATCAGCTTAAGGTCTGCACACAGTGCTTTTTCATCTGAAGCATGGGAGTTTAACCCAATGCTAAAACCCAATCCCATATTCCCATACATCAATTGTCACAGCAACTCTTTCATTGAAATAATTTTTCTTGCATGTTTGGAACGCAGTTCTGAACCAAGTTTTGTCATGTCATTAAAACAAACTCATTTCACTTGATGATTGTCTTGCATCAAATTTAATATAATCCATGGTGCAATAAGCACCAAAATCAAGTATTTCATCATTCATCATTCCTGGAATACTATAATGTGTTGTACAGCAAAATGAATGTTGACAATCAAGTAAGAATTGCTGACAGATCACAGATCTGATGCTGTAGGCACACACATGTACAACAAAGAGTACTAGGAAAATTATACATACATTACATATTTGATGATGATTTGTCAATATTTGTAAGAATACAATTGACATATTGTAAGTGTTGCAGGTATCTGGTGATTTGGGTTTGATTCACAAGTGCAATCATTTAGCTTTATTGGTTCAACTGTTCAAGAAAATGTGATTATCCATGGAGGTTCATGCCCCTACTTTGGTGGGAGCATGTTCAAATCCTGACCATGTATCATCTTCCTAGATCATGGCTATCTGTGTGATGAGCACATGTACATAGTGGTTTTGCGCTTGAGCAGCTAAGCAGGGTGGATGTTTTACAGCAAAATGAGTTGAGGTTCAAGTAAGAATTGTTGACTGATCACAGATCCATGCTGTAGGCACACAAGTATACAATGAAGAGTACTAGGAAAATTATACATACATATCATATTATAATGATGATTTGTCAATATTTATAAGAGTATAATAAGAGTACAATTGACATATTGCAAGTGTTATGGTCATCTGGTGATTTGGGTTTGATTACTGAGTATTATCATTTAGCTCTGTTGGTTCAACTGTACAAGACAATGAACTGTCAACTGATCAGTTGACCTTCTCCTTTTGAGAACAATCAGATCTCTTCCTTAATTCCTACGTATGGTGAATAAGCCCTTACTCTCATTCAAACCACATTTGGGATTCTCACTTTTAGCTTCAAGTGTAAATCTGTCTTCTCTGGTTGATACTTGATAGTCTCCAGGCTGTCCAGCACAACATCATCATCCTCAGCCAGGTTATTCATACACGAATAACAAATTCAATCTCTTTAATTCTTTTCAAAAGTCCAATTTTATCCTTCTCTGTCTCATAGTTTGAAGAGTAGTAATACAATTATCTGTTTCTTTGTCTGCTGAATCCAGCTTGATACTTGCAACAATCTAGTACAATCTTAGATTGATGGTGTAGTATTGGACTCAAACTTTGAATGTAGGTAATTCCATGCAAATCTAAAGTTTATTTCAGGAAAGTCTAGAGAGTAACAAACATTCACTTTTCTAGTGGCAGTCTTGCTGTCAATAGACAAAAGCAAGACTTCATATGCGTGCTATAATGACCTGATGAACCACGGTCAGTCAACTAATGTCGAGTTTAAGTAGTCACCTTATCAATATCAACAGTCTTGTATTTATCAAATAAGAGCTTCTTATTTCTTCTGTGGTTTCCATGGGCCAAGAACTTCACATGCCAACAATTCCAGTCACACCTCTTGCACAAAGAATCAAATACACAAATGATCCTCTCTTCAACACTCATGGTGACCCAGTAACAGTGTTGAAACAACAGACTCAATTATAATTCCTATTTTTGTTTTGTGTAAGAAGCTATGTCACTGGTCCAGTAGAAATTGTGACTTTTTGAATTTGTTGCTATAAATCAGTTTGATGTGACTTGTTTTTGATACATAATATTGATTCAGCTATAACTTGGCTTATTTGTTCCCTATCTTTTAAAACAATAATTAGAAACAAGCTTCATCATTACCATGGTATTTTTATTGATACGTTACAATTGGAATATTTTGAATGAAATATGTATAAATTTCAAATTTTCTCAATGGACATTACTTAAAATTCATAAAGTAAAGACTTTGTTTGTTTTCTTCCTTTACATAAAATTTGACTACTTGTTGCCTCTTTAATGCTTTGCTCTGGGGGATAGTGCTTTATGTGACTTATTTTTCACTAAGTTCAAATTAAGAAGTATTGACACCACTACTGATTTAAACAACTGATTATTTTCTTCTTAGTTTTACTTACAAAAACAAACTACCATAGTAGTAAGCACAAAAATGCAATCAAGACATTTGATACAAGATTTCATGATTTGAATTTAATACTCTTCAATCTTTGTGAACATAATAGAAGCATCCAATATGATAGAAATAACAATTTTTGATGCTACTGTCATTAAGAACAAAATAATGACATTAGGAAATAATTATTTCATGTTGATTGACATAGGGATACAGAAATATGCCTGATTGTCAAGATTCTGCCAAATTAAAATTGTCACCTTTTTCATGCTGAACATCTGCCTCCAACTGCACCATGGTCAACTCCAACACA
>JACCDI010002927.1_pt1 | contig 11183 bp, 10 predicted proteins | sample 7442791 | NCBI WGS metagenome assembly JACCDI01 (sample SAMN15323434, study PRJNA562643) | freshwater metagenome | isolation source: river surface water | place: USA:Blue River Watershed | collected 2017-08-15
AGGAGGGGTCAATTCCGCCATTCGATTGGGCCCGTTCTACCGATAAGGAGGGGGTGGGATAGAACGCTTGCTTGGTGGCCTCAATTTCAAAACCTGCAGACTGCAGGTTTTGGCGTTGAATGAGAACCTGAGGATGTTCACGAACAACTTTTCCCCAAAGGAGGTGCAGGTATGTGGGGGATTGGAAAAAAATTTGCGGCTGTGCACTCAAGCCAAAATCAGGATTTTTTGCGTTGGAGTAAAGCGGTAAGCAGCTTATCAACGCAAAAATACATAGCAAATCAGATCTATATATTCTTTTGTATTTGTAAAAAGGTATCAGTAAAACAGTCAGTTGTTATCAATTAATTATGTCATCGATCAATGTGGGGCTTGGTTACAAAGGCTTGCAGACTGAGTTATGACGATTTAAGTAATTAATTAGTATTCTATTATTAATTTAAGCGATATTTCAATGCGCTTAAGGCGTCTGTGAAAATGTGTCTCAGATGATTTCAAAGGATTTCAGAGATGACCTTGGTTTTTGATTTAGGGGGCGTGGTCTTAAATTGGCACCCTTCAAAACTGCTTCAACAAGTTTGGCCACATCGCGTCAAAGGCGATGAGGAGGCCAAAATTTGGGCGGGTCAAATTTTCGAAAGTTTCAACCCGCAAAGTGATTGGGCGCAATTCGATTTGGGTTTAATTGACACAGACAATTTGGCCAATCAAATTGCCCACAGGGTAGGAGTCAGCAAGGCAGAGATGGAAGCCTTGATTGAAAGTATTCCCCAACATCTGGCGCCCTTGGAAGGCACAGTCAACATCTTGTCAGACTTGAAATCTGCGGGTCATGACTTGTTTTTTCTTTCTAACATGCCAGCAAGTTATGCCAACCATTTAGAAAGTACACATGATTTTTTTCAGTATTTTTCTGATGGGCTTTTTTCTGCGCGTGTTCAATGCATTAAACCCAGCGCTCAGATTTTCCAAATGGCCAACGATCAGTTCAACGTATCAGGCAAAAACACCATTTTCATTGACGACGTCCAACACAATGTCGAGGCTGCTGAGTTGCATGGCTGGACTGGCATTTGGTTTCAAAGTCCGACACAACTCAGGCAAACGCTGATCAATAGACAGCTGCTCAATGCTTAGTCTTTGGCGCCCAAGGACAAGGCAAGTTCTCTGACTTTTGCGTTGGCAGCTTTTGCATTTTCAACTTCAGTGTAAAGCGTTGGCCAGCCTTGCATGTGTTGAAGGGCAATGCCTGCAAGTGCTTCCACCCACTCGGGATCGTTGTTCAAGCAAGGGATGTAATTGAAATTTTTGCCCCCCGCATGCAAGAAGGCTTCGCGGCCTTCCATGCTAATTTCTTCAAGAGTTTCAAGGCAGTCGCCAGTAAATCCTGGGCAGACAACATCCACACTTTGAGTACCACCTTGGGCCAGTGAAATCAGCGTGGGTTCAGTGTAGGGTTCAAGCCATTTGGCTTTACCAAATCTGGATTGAAACGTCACGATGTACTGATCTTTGGTCAGGCCTAATTTTTCAGCCAGAAGCCGGCCTGTTTTGTAGCATTCGCAGTGATACGGATCGCCCAATTGAAGCGTGCGTTCTGGCACGCCATGAAAACTCATGACCAATTTTTCTGCGCGGCCATGTTCTTCCCAATTTTTTTGAATTCGACTTGCCAGCGCAGCTATGTAGCCCGCATCATCGTGGTAGTGATTGACAAATCGGAACTCTGGCAAGTTTCTGGTTTTCAAACTCCAACGATGCGCTGCATCAAACACAGGCGCAGTGGTGGTGCCGCTGTATTGAGGGTAAGCGGGCAGCAACAGAATGCGCGTTGCACCTTCCGATTTCAAAGCATCAATTTGAGACTCAATGCTTGGAGAGCCGTAGGTCATGGCGTACTTCACCGCCACATGATGCCCCCTGTCGTTCAATACCGATTCAAGTCCCTTGGCTTGTTTTTCAGTCCATACTCGCAAGGGAGATCCTTCTTCGGTCCAAATGCTAGCGTACTTGGCCGCTGACTTGGCGGGTCGAACCCGTAAGATGATGCCGTGAAGAATGAGCCACCAAACGGCCTTTGGAATCTCAACGACGCGGGAGTCGCCCAAAAATTGGGCCAAATAGCGACGCAATGCCGGCGCTGTGGGTTCGTCTGGGGTGCCTAGGTTGCAATAAAGCACACCAGTTTTGGCACTTTGTCCGTGTTTGAAGGGGGGTTCTTTTTGAAAAGCCATGCGTTATTCTCTCTCACCATGATCGATTTTTTAAAAATTAAGGCAATCTCCCTAGATTTGGACGACACTTTGTGGCCCGTTTGGCCCACGATAGGTCGCGCCGAGGAAAAACTAGCTGCCTGGCTGGCCCAAAAAGCGCCCCAAACCGTGCCCTTGTGCGCCATACCTGGCTACCAAAGGAAGATTCGAGAGGAAATGCCCGCCTTGCGTCCCGATCTAGGCAATGATTTATCGGCACTCAGGCGCGAGGCCATTCGCGTTTTGTTGCAAAGAGCAGGCGAGGATCCTAATTTGGCAGAGCCTGCTTTTGAAGTTTTTTTTGAAGCCAGACAAGAAGTCACTTTTTATGAGGATGCGCTGCCAGCGCTCGATTTTTTGAAGTCCAAATATCCGATGGTGGCTTTGTCCAATGGCAATGCCGATATTCACAAAGTGGGTCTTGGCCATTATTTTGCTGCGGCTTTCAATCCCATCAGCTTGGGAGTTGGCAAACCTGATCCCAAAATGTTTCATGCCGGCGCTGAAGCCCTTGGCGTTTTGCCAGAAGAGGTATTGCACATTGGTGACGATCCGCATTTGGATGTCTTGGCGTCTCAGCGTGCTGGCATGCAATCTGTTTGGGTCAATCGCGAAGAAAAAAAGTGGTCACACGATACGCACCCAGCACCATTCACAGTTTTGGATTTAAAACAATTGTGCAACGCTTGGCCCAATTAGTTTGAACTTTTTCAGGAGATAAAAATGAGTTTAAAAATTTATGGCATTGGTGCTTCTCGGGCTAGTCGTCCACTGTGGGCCGCCCTTGAGTTGGGTCTTTCCTTTGAACATTCACCCATTCACTATCAAGGCGGCACAACCCGTACACCCGAATTTTTGGCGCTCAATCCCAACGGCCACATTCCTGTTTTGGAAGACACACGCGCAGAAGGCAAAGTCACCGTGTGGGAAAGCATGGCGTGCACGCTTTATTTGGCCAAGGTTCATGGCAAGGCAGATGGACAAACCATTACGCCTGCCACACCTCAAGAGGAAGCTGATGCGCTTCGCTGGAGTTTCTGGACCGTGACTGAGGTTGAAAAAGATGCTCTCACAGTCTTGATGCATCGCATGGTCATGCCTGCCGATCAACGTAAGCCAGACCTTGCAGATGCTGCTGAACAAAGATTGCGTGTGCCTTGCCGTGTTCTGGAAGGGCATTTAATCGCACAATCAAATTCTGGGTCCAATTATTTGTCAGCCAACCGTTTTACGGTGGCTGATTTGTGTGTGGCCAGTGTGTTGGTTTGGGCTAAAATTTCAGAGCTTCTCATGTCCGAATTTCCTCACGTCAAGGCGTGGTTGGAAACCTGTGTGGCACGGCCAACGTTTTCTCAAGCGCGCAAAATGGCTTGAATGCCCGACATGACGGCCCCTTCTAGGGTTGCAGGGTAGGGGCCCTCAATGTAGTCGCCACACACACTCAAGCCAGGGTAAGGATTGTTTCCTGGCCTGTCTAAATTGGGTGTGCATGCAAAGGTCGCTCGCTTTTCCACCACAGTTTGCATAAGCTCAAGGCTGTCTATTTCATGGTTGGCGCGGCCTAATGTTCTAAGCAAATCTTTGGCCTGTTGCATGATTTGCGCTTCAAGAATTTCTTTGCTCTCTTGCACAGCACTGGCCACAAAAGCTAACAAGCCTGGGGTATGCGCTTGCGGACACATCAAGCCACGGTCAAAGACGAATTGCGCAGGTGCTTGCTTGTTAGAAATCAAAGCCATCATGGGGTGTGGCAGTTGAAAACTTTCAGGTGCTTGAATGTAAACAGTGGCAATGGCCGCGTGCTCAAGTTTTTGTGTTTGGTCGGACCATGCTGAATTAAATGGCGCGATCAAGCGTGCTGCTTCATTGGCGGTTGTGGCCACCACCACATGGTCAAATGTGTCGGCATTGATTTGCCACTGAAGTTTGCTGTTTGGTTGCCAAGTTAAGCTTTCAACACGAACACCGATGTTGCATGCCACATTTTTTTCTTCGAGCCACCGAATGGCGGCATTTGGAAAAACTTGACCTAAATCTTTCCTTGGAAGCAGCAGGTCAGCGCTGCCTGAAGGTCCAAGCAAGGCATCTTTCATGACCCTTAAAAAAATATCACCACTTGCTTCGTTGGCGGGCGTGTTGAGAGCTGCCACACACAGGGGTTCAATCAAATCTTCAAAAAGGGTTGAGGTCAGCCCTTTGCACACATCGGCGACACTCAAGTGAGCTGCGCATGTGAAATTTTGACGTTGCCATTCAAAAGCTTTTAGTACCAAACACCACTTGTCAATCCAGCGCCAACCCTTAGCGGTTGCAATACCCCAAACTAAATTCAGCGGGAATGGTAAATGCTTCAAAGACAAGCCCGTTCCGTCGGGCTTGATCAATTGCAGGGGCAAACGCCAAAGTACGGACTCTTCTTGGATGCCAACCGTCGTCATTATGCGCAAAGACTGATGGTATGCGCCAATCAAAATATGTTGACCGTTGTCCAGAGTCAAATTCTTCTGACCCTGCACAACCAGGCTTCGTGCCCGCCCGCCCCAATGACGACTTGCTTCATACAAGGTGACCTGATGGCCCGCTTGGGTTGCGCAAATGGCTGCGCTAAGACCAGCCCAGCCAGCGCCAATCACTGCAATTTTTTTCGGAGCGTTGTGAGTCACTGCCACATGAGGCCTTAGAGCCGTCCAAGAGCTTGGACTTTCCATGCCAACCAAAGTTTGCGCAGTGGTGTCAGTGAAACCCGTTGGTGCAGCACTTGGAAGTTGTCTGCTTCAATTTCTCGCAACAAGGTTCGGTAAATGCTGGCCATCATGAGGCCAGGTTTTTGAGCTTGTTTGTCCGCTGCAGGCAGCAAGGCAAATGCCTCTTCGTAAAGTGCATGCGCGCGAGCCGCTTGAAATTTCATGAGAGCCGTGAACTTGTCAGAGTACTGACGCTGCAACAGATCTTGCGCCTTCACATCAAATTGCTTCAGCTCATCAATGGGCAAATAAATTCGACCGCGCATGGCATCCTCGCCTACATCGCGCAAGATATTGGTCAGTTGAAAGGCCAAGCCCAAGGTGTGTGCGTATTGCGTTGTGAGTGGGTCGCTTTGGCCAAAAATCTTAGCGGCAACTTCTCCCACGATGCCTGCTACCAAATGGCAATAACGCTTAAGGCCAGGGTAGTCTAAATAACGTGTTTGAGTCAGGTCCATTTGGCAACCTTCAATCACGGCCAGTAAGTGCCGAGCCTCAATGCCATAGTCGTTGGCATGAATCATCAGCGCTTTCATAACGGGGTGCGAAGGTGATCCTGTAAAAGATTGGTTGACCTCGTTTTGCCACCAAGCCAAGGTGCTTTGGGCCACACTGGGGTCAGAGATTTCATCGACCACATCGTCAACTTCACGGCAGAAGGCGTAAAAGGCCGTGATAGCGGCGCGTCTGTTGGCGGGCAAAAACAAAAAGGCGTAATAAAAACTGCTGCCAGAGTTGGCTGCTTTTTGTTGAACGTATTCTTGGGGTGTCATGGTGCTAGATTGTCCCACTCTCTCGTCTACATCCAGAGGGCGCGCCACAAAAGAACGGGCCCATCCCATGCTTTTAAAGTGGGTCTTTGAACAAAGGCCAATGGTCCAAGTTTTTCAACCTTTTCTAAAACTCGCAGCCCGCCCTGAACAACTGCTCGCAGTTCCCAACCTGCACGCCCCGGTATTTGATGGACAAGGGGTGCGCCAGACAACATGAGCTCGCGGGCATGTCGGCATAGTTTCTGGACAAGCGCTGCATCAGCCAAAGATTTTTGTAAATCTTGAGGGACATAAAACCTGCCTCTGGGAATGTCTTCACTCAAGTCCTGCCAGAAATTAATCAGTTGCAGAGCACTGCAAATGGCATCACTTCGAATGAGGGCTAGGTTGTCGTTCACGCCGTAAAGATGCAGTAGCAGGCGACCCACTGGGTTGGCGGACAACTTGCAATACGCCAATAAAGCTTCAATATTTTGTGGTTGGATGGCTTGCGCTGTTGCTTGCACATCTTGTTCAAAAGCCTTAAGCAAATCGTCCAAATACTGGGTTGGTAAATTGAAACTTTGGATCACCTGGTGCAAAGGGACAAAAATTTCAGGATGCAGACCCCGGGGCGTAGGGCCGTGCAATAGTTCCTGACGAAAGCCACGTAACTGATCTAGCCTTTCCACCGCATCTTGCACGCCTTCATCGGCAATGTCATCGGCAGCCCTGGCAAATGCATAGATGGCGGCTATGGCAGGGCGTAAATGGGGTGGGCACAACCAGGAGGCCACCGGAAAATTTTCCGGATGCGTTACTGGAAGTACTTCGGATTTTTCAATCACTGTGGGTTGTTTGTCCATGATGGCCTGTATTTTCGCTTGACAAGTCTCATGGATTACCCTAGATTACTAACCAGTCAGTCATTAATTTGGATTTCCGCATGCATCAGCCTTTTTTGCCGATTAACGGTAAGCCCTTGTCGGGCGTTTCACAAAGAGTTTCACATTTGAACCCCATTTTCAAAAATTCCTTGGCCTCCTTAGCAGTAATTTGTGCGTCACTAGGCCTTACAGCTTGCTCGCCAAAACAGAATTCACCTGAGCCAATACGTGCAGTGAAGCTCATGACCGTGGGTGCTTCTGATTTGAATGTGCAGGGCGAATATGCAGCAGAGGTGCGGGCCAGGTTGGAAGCTCGCCTCGGTTTTAGAGTGGGTGGCAAAATTTTGGTCAGGCAAGTTGAGGTCGGTCAACGCGTACAAGCTGGACAAGTTCTGGCCGAAGTCGATGCACAAGATTACGCTTTAGCCGCTCAAGCCGCGCAGGCGCAAGTGATAGGCGCTCGTTCACAAAGAGACTTGGCAGCAGCTGATTTCAAACGCTACGAAGCACTCTTGGCTCAGAACTTTATCAGTGCCGCAGAACTAGAAAGACGCTCTGCTGTTTTAAAGGCAGCGCAGGCCACGCTTGATCAAGCCATGGCCCAAGCCCAAACGCTAGGTAACCAGGCTCTCTACACTAAATTGACTGCGCCCACAGCAGGCGTCATTACGGGTGTCGAGGCAGAGCCGGGTCAGGTGGTGTCAGCAGGGCAACCCGTACTGAGGTTGGCACAAGAAGGACCGCGCGATGCTGTTTTTGCAGTTCCTGAACATGTTGTCGGGCGCCTGAAGTTAGGGCAAAAAATGTCTGCCAGTGTCGGCAACACCAACCAAGTGGTACAAGGCCAAGTGCGTGAAATTGGGGCCAGTGCCGATCCCGTAACACGAACTTTTACAGTCAAATTGGGGCTGGTCAAAGCGGAATCCTTGCCATTGGGCGTGACCCTCAATGTCCATGCCCCACAGTTGGCTGGAAGCCAGTCCGATGTCATCAAAGTTCCAACCAACGCACTTCGCCAAGAGGGTGCCCAAACGGCAGTTTGGTTATTTGATCCGCAAACATCCACGGTGGCATCCCAAACTGTTCAAGTCGCAACAGCCGATGGCAACGAGGTAGTCATTGCTTCGGGACTTAAGCCGGGCCAACAAATTGTAAGTACGGGTGTGCATGTTTTGTCTCCCGGCCAGAAGGTGTCCGTCTACAACGCCAACGCAGCAACATCCAGTCAGGCCAAGTAAATCATGCTCACAGAACCCAAAGCAGGTTTTAACCTGTCTAAATGGGCGTTGGATCATCCTGCGCTTACCCGATACCTCATGTTGGTCTTGATGCTTTTGGGCGTCTTTGCCTTTTTCAATTTGGGTCAGGACGAAGACCCGCCTTTTACATTTCGTGTCATGGTCGTCAGAGCCTATTGGCCTGGCGCTACTGCACAACAAGTGGCAGAGCAGGTGACTGACAAATTGGAGCGAACGCTTCAAGAGATTCCTTTTGCAGACAAAATTCGAAGCTACTCGAAGCCAGGTGAAGCGCAAATCATTTTCCAAGTGAAGGATTACGCCAAGCCAGCCGAAGTTGCCAATGTCTGGTACACCGTTCGTAAAAAAATTGGTGACATGCGAGGCACATTGCCTGCGGGCGTGGTGGGCCCTTTCTTTGTTGATGATTTTGGCGACGTGTATGGCGTCATTTATGCGCTGCAGGCCGATGGTTTTTCGCCAGCAGAAGTTAAGAAATTTGCAGACGATGTCAGGCAGCAAATTTTGCGTGTCAAAGATGTAGCCAAGGTCGAGCTTTTTGGCGTTCAAGACGAAAAAGTTTTTATTGAAATCTCGCAGAAAAAACTGGCCAATATGGGCCTTGACATGGGGGCCATCATTGCGCAACTGGGCCAACAAAATGCTGTTGAGCCTGCAGGCACGTTGAATTTACCCAACGATGCAGTTCAGCTTCGTGTGAATGGTCAATTCAACAGCCTGGATGCGCTTCGCCAAATGCCTATACGCGGCGCATCGGGTCAACAAATTAAGTTGGGTGATTTAGGCACAATTCGTCAAGATTACATTGATCCACCCCAAGTTAAAGTCAGGCACAACGGTGACGAAGTGATTGGCCTTGGTGTGTCAATGGCCAAAGGCGGTGACATCATTGAACTGGGACATGCGCTGCAGTTGAGCGTTGCTGGCATTGAGAAAACACTTCCAGCGGGTGTTCGTTTGACCCAAGTTCAATACCAACCCAAAGCAGTTTCAAGTTCAGTCAATGAATTCTTAAAAACTTTGGTGGAAGCTGTGGGCATTGTGTTGGCGGTCAGTTTCTTGGCTTTAGGTCTTCACAAGCGCCCCGGCATTCATCCTTTGTGGCGTCGTTGGACGCTGGACATTCGCCCCGGATTGGTCGTGGGTATCACCATTCCTTTGGTGCTGGCCGTCACGTTCTTGGCCATGGATTATTTCCACATTGGGCTGCATAAAATTTCTTTGGGTTCGCTCATTATTGCGCTGGGTTTGTTGGTTGATGACGCCATCATTGCTGTAGAAATGATGGTGCGAAAAATGGAGGAGGGCTATGACAAAGTGCGCGCTGCCACTTTTGCCTATGAACTCACTGCCATGCCCATGTTGACCGGCACGCTCATTACAGCCGCTGGATTTTTGCCCATTGGTTTGGCCAAGTCCATTACCGGTGAATACACCTTTGCAATTTTTGCGGTCACGGTCATTGCGCTGTTAATCAGTTGGGTGGCATCCGTGTATTTTGTGCCTTACTTGGGCACTTTGCTTTTGAAGACGCCGCCACATGTCGCTTCTTCTGAAGGCGCAGTCGCTCATGAAATGTTTGACACGCCTTTCTATCAAGCATTCAGACGCGCAGTCACTTGGTGCGTTGTCAATAAGTGGAAAACCATCGTCATTACTTTGTTGCTGTTTGTCTTGGGCATCATGGGCATGGGCAAGGTTCAGCAGCAGTTTTTTCCAGACTCCAGCCGTCCTGAAATCATGGTTGATGTTTGGTTGCCGGAAGGTTCAAGCTTTGCGGCCACCGAAGAAGTTTCTAAGCGCATTGAAAAACGCTTGATGGGAGAACAAGGTGTGACAAGCGTCAGTACATGGGTTGGCTCTGGCGTGCCACGCTTTTACTTACCCCTTGATCAAGTCTTTCCTCAATCCAATGTGTCTCAACTCATTGTGATTCCCAAAGACTTGAAAGTTAGAGAGTCTTTGCGCGTCAAACTGCCGGCTTTGTTGGCCAGTGAGTTTCCTGAGGTTCGAGGTCGTGTCAAGTTGTTACCCAACGGCCCGCCCGTTTCTTACCCCGTCCAATTTAGAGTGGTGGGTGCAGACCCAATGGCACTTCGACTCAAATCCGATGAAGTCAAAGCAGCCATGCGCGCCAATCCCAATACTCGTGGCGTGAACGACAACTGGAACGAGTCTGTCAAAGTCATTCGGCTAGAAGTTGATCAAGCCAAAGCCCGGGCCTTGGGTGTTACAAGCCAATCAATTGCGCAGGCCTCAAAAACCATGTCGTCTGGCGCCACCATTGGACAGTATCGCGATGGCGATAAATTGATTGACATCGTTCTCAGGCAACCCCTTTCCGAACGCGACGCCATCACAGATTTGGCGGGCGCTTATGTGCCTACTGCATCTGGCAAATCAATTCCTTTGCTTCAAATCGCCAAGCCCGTTTTCAATTGGGAGCCTGGTGTCATGTGGCGTGAAGGTCGAAACTACGCCATTACGGTCAATGCCGATGTGATTGAAGGTGTTCAGGGCGCAACGGTCTCCCAACAGTTGTTACCCGAACTGAAAAATCTAGAAGCCAAATGGCACGATGCAGGGCAGGTGGGTTACCGAATTGAAGTGGCGGGTGCCGTAGAAGAAAGTGCCAAAGGATCATCTTCGATTGTGGCCGGTATGCCGCTCATGTTGTTCGTGACCTTTACATTGCTCATGTTGCAACTCCAAAGTTTCAGCCGAGCACTGCTGGTTTTTCTGACAGGGCCATTGGGCATGGCGGGAGTTGCAGGCGCTTTGTTGGTGTTGGACCGTCCGTTTGGCTTTGTGGCCTTATTGGGCGTTATCGCTTTGATGGGCATGATTCAGCGCAATTCGGTCATATTGATCGACCAAATCGAGCAAGACAGGGCGGCAGGTGTTCCAGCCTGGGAGGCCATTGTGGAGTCTGCGGTTAGACGCTTGCGACCCATTGTTTTGACAGCGGCTGCCGCTGTTTTGGCCATGATTCCTCTCTCCAGAAGTGTTTTCTGGGGGCCAATGGCCGTGGCCATCATGGGGGGATTGATCGTGGCGACAGCCTTGACTCTGCTGGCCTTGCCCGCTATGTACGCGGCCTGGTTTAAGGTCGCGCCACCCCCCAAATCGGCTTAAACCCGATGATCGAAAGGGGGACTTCAGCTCAGAAGTCCCCACTTCCATGGTTAAAATAGAAGGTTGACCGATTCAACCCATTTGGATGGGACCCGCGCGGGTGGCGAAATTGGTAGACGCACCAGGTTTAGGTCCTGACGGTAGCAATACTGTG
>JACCDI010173172.1_pt1 | contig 11183 bp, 6 predicted proteins | sample 7442791 | NCBI WGS metagenome assembly JACCDI01 (sample SAMN15323434, study PRJNA562643) | freshwater metagenome | isolation source: river surface water | place: USA:Blue River Watershed | collected 2017-08-15
ACTCGAAGCCTTCCTTGACCTCGCGCACATCGTCCTTGAGGCGCTTGAGCGACTCGAGTTCGCCGGTGTAGATGACCACGTTGTCGCGCAGCAGGCGGAAACGAGCGGAGCGCGTGACCATGCCGTTGGTGACCATACAGCCGGCCACGGTACCGATCTTGGAAGCCACGAACACGGTGCGGATCTCGGCGTTGCCGATGACTTCTTCCTTCTGCTCGGGCGCCAGCATGCCGGACATGGCGGCCTTGAGCTCGTCCACAGCGTCATAAATGATGTTGTAGTACTTGATCTGGACGTCGTTGTTCTCGGCCAGCTTGCGGGCACCGGCATCGGCGCGCACGTTGAAGCCGATCACCAGCGCCTTGGAGGCGATGGCCAGGTTGACGTCGGATTCGCTGATGCCACCCACGCCGGTGTAGACCATCTGCACCCGCACTTCGTCGGTGGAGAGCTTGAGCAAGGAGGCGGCCAGCGCTTCCTGCGAACCCTGCACGTCGGCCTTGAGCACGATGGGCAGGCTCTTGACCTCACCCGCCTGCATGTCGGCGAACATGTTTTCGAGCTTGGCAGCCTGCTGCTTGGCCAGCTTGGTGCTGCGGTACTTGCCGGCGCGGTAGGTGGCGATTTCACGGGCCCGGCGCTCGTCGGCCAACACCATGAAGTCGTCGCCAGCCAGCGGCACATCCGACAGACCCTGGATTTCGACGGGGATCGAGGGACCTGCTTCCTTGGTCGGCTTGCCGTTTTCGTCGAGCATGGCGCGCACACGGCCGTAGGTCTGGCCAGCGAGCACCACATCGCCCACTTTGAGCGTGCCCGATTGCACCAGCACAGTGGCCACCGAACCACGCCCCTTGTCGAGGCTGGCTTCGATCACCAGACCCTTGGCTGCGGCATCCACAGGCGCCTTGAGTTCCAGCACCTCGGCTTGCAGCAGCACGTGTTCAAGCAGTTCGTCGATCCCCATACCGGTCTTGGACGAGACGGCCACGAACGGCGATTCGCCACCGAATTCTTCCGGGACCACCTCTTCGGCAATCAACTCGGCCTTGACTTTTTCGACGTTGGCTTCAGGCTTGTCGGCCTTGGTCATGGCGACCACGATCGGCACACCAGCGGCTTTGGCGTGCTTGATGGCTTCCTTGGTCTGGGGCATGACACCGTCGTCGGCGGCACACACCAGGATGACGATGTCGGTGGCCTGCGCTCCGCGGGCACGCATGGCCGTGAAGGCCTCGTGACCGGGGGTGTCGAGGAAGGACACCATACCGCGCGGGGTTTCCACGTGGTAGGCACCAATGTGCTGCGTGATGCCACCGGCTTCGCCGGCGGCCACTTTGGCGCGGCGAATGTAGTCCAGCAGCGAAGTCTTGCCGTGGTCGACGTGGCCCATCACGGTCACGACCGGTGCACGCGGCAGGGCTTCGGCCTGGGTCGCGCCGGCTTCTTCCTCGGTGAAAGCTTCCGGATCGTCCAGTGCTGCAACCACGGCCGTGTGACCCAATTCTTCCACCACGATCATGGCGGTGTCCTGGTCCAGCGACTGGTTGATGGTGACCATCTGGCCCAGCTTCATCAATTGCTTGATGACCTCAGAGGCCTTGATCGACATCTTGTGGGCCAGCTCGGAGACCGTGATGGTCTCGGGCACATGGACCTCGATGACGCGGGCTTCCTGCGGTGCGGCCTGCTGGATGTCTTCGCGATCATCGCCGCGACCTTTGCGACCCTTGGGACCGGCGCGCCAGGCGTTGCGGCCTACGCCCCCGGTGGTGTCACCTCGGGTCGGGATGGCCTTCTTCTTGGCCGGATCACCGGCCCAGCTCGATGAGAGCTTGGCAGATTTGACTTCCTTGCCGCCGCCAGGTGCCGCGGGTGCGCCTGCAGTGCGCGCGCCAGCAGCGGGCGTGCCTGCCGGCTTGTGCAGCGTGCCCTTGACAGCCGGCTTGGCGGCTTCAGGCTTGGGCTCTTCCTTCTTGGCCACCAGCACCTTTTTGGGTGCATTCATCATGGCACGAATGGCTTCAGCCTCGGCCAAAGCCTTGCGGCGGCGATCTTCGAGTTCGCGAGCACGTGCGGTTTCTTCGTCCGCACGGGCCTTGGATTCGGCAGCGGCTTTGGCAGCAGCTTCTTCACGGGCCCGCTTGTCGGCCTCGGCCTTGTCGGCAGCAGCCTGGGCAGCGGTGTCCTCGGCTGCGCCAGTGGCCGCGCTGCTGGACTTGCTGGCTTGTGCTGCGGCATTGATGCTGGCCGCTTCCAGACGTGCACGCTCTTCGCGTTCTTCCCGGCTCAGTGCGGGCTGCGAAGCCGCAGCCTCGGCAGCGGCCTGCTCGGCCGCCTCGGCTTCGGCCCTGGCCCGGGCCTCGGATTCTTCGCGCAGGCGGCGCTTTTCAGCGAGCTCTTCTTCCTGGCGGCGGATCAGTTCGGCTTGACGGCGTGCCTCTTCTTCGCGGCGTGCCAGTTCGGCATGGTCAATGACCGGCTCAGCTGGCTCAGCGGCAGCAGCAGCCACCGGTTCATCATCGCGTTTGATCAGGGTGCGCTTCTTGCGCACTTCCACCTGGATGGTACGGGCCTTGCCTGTGGCGTCAGCCTGCTTGATCTCGGTGGTGGACTTCTTGGTCAGGGTGATCTTCTTGCGCTCGCCCGTGCCATGGCTGGCCTGCAGGTAAGAGAGCAGCTTTTGCTTGTCTGCTTCGCTCAGCGGGTCGGACGCAGAGGATTTGGCGACACCGGCCGAGCGCAGTTGCTCGAGCAGGGTGTCGGCGGGTTTCTTGAGTTCACTGGCGAACTCGGCGACGGTGGTACTGGTCATATTCGCTACAAGCCTCCATCAATTTCAGGCTTGGCCTGCTGCGAACCAATGTTCGCGGGCTTTCATGATCAGGGCAGTGGCTTCTTCAGCGTCCTGCCCGGTGATTTCGGTGAGTTCGTCCGTGGCCAGGTCGGCCAGGTCGTCACGCGAGTGCACGCCGGCCTCGGCCAGCTTGGCGATCAGCTCGGGGGTCAGGCCCGGCAGGTCACGCAGGTCCTGCGAGACATCTTCCACGCTTTCCTCGCGGGCGATTTCCATCGTCAGCAGGGCGTCCTTGGCGCGGGCGCGCAACTCGTTGATCGTGTCTTCGTCAAAAGACTCGATCTCCAGCATTTCCTGCAGCGGCACATAGGCCACTTCTTCGAGGCTGGTGAAGCCTTCTGAGATCAGGATGTCGGCGATTTCCTCGTCCACATCGAGCTTTTCCATGAACAGGGCACGGATGGCAGTGGTCTCTTCGGCCTGTTTCTGGGCCGATTCGGCGGCGTCCATGATGTTGATCTTCCAGCCGGTCAGCTCCGAAGCCAGGCGCACGTTCTGGCCACCACGGCCGATGGCGATCGCCAGGTTTTCCTCGTCCACCACCACATCCATCGCATGCTTTTCCTCGTCCACGACGATGGACTGCACATTGGCCGGGGCCAGCGCGCCGATCACGAACTGGGCTGGGTCTTCGCTCCACAGCACGATGTCCACGCGCTCGCCGGCGAGTTCGTTGGTCACGGCATTGACGCGGGTGCCACGCACACCGACGCAGGTGCCGATCGGGTCCACGCGCTTGTCGTGCGAGATGACGGCGATCTTGGCGCGAGAGCCGGCGTCACGGGCGCAGGATTTGATCTCCAGCAGGCCCTGCTCGATCTCGGGCACTTCCTGGCGGAAGAGTTCGATCATGAATTCGGGGGCCGAGCGCGAGAGGATGATCGGTGCACCGCGCAGGGTCAGGTCGACTTCCATGATCATGGCGCGGACGCGGTCACCGTTGCGCAGGTTCTCTTTGGGGATCATTTCGCTGCGGCGCAGGCGACCTTCGACGCGGCCGGATTCGCAGATGATGTCGCCCTTGTCCATGCGCTTGACGGTACCGACAAAAATCTTTTCGCCACGCGACATGAATTCGTTGAGCAGCATTTCACGCTCGGCATCGCGGATCTTCTGAAGGATGACCTGCTTGGCGGCCATCGCACCGATGCGGCCGATCGGCAGGGACTCGACCTGCTCCTCAATGTACTCGCCGACCTCGACATCGGGGATGCGCTCCTGTGCGTCCATCAGCATTTCTTCGGCATCCGGGTTCTGCAGTCCGGCATCGTCGGGCACCACCAGCCAACGGCGGAAGGTTTCGTATTCACCGGAATCGCGGTCGATGGACACACGGATGTCCACCTCGCCTTCGTACAACTTCTTGGTGGCCTGGGCCAGCGCGGCCTCGACGGCGCCAATCACGACGTCGCGCTCGACGTTTTTCTCGCGCGAGATGGCATCCACCAGCATCAACAGTTCGCGGTTCATGACTCGACTCTCCTATTCCAGCAGCCCGATGGCGGGCTTGTTCCATTCAATCGTGGCCTGACCGGGTCAGGCACTTGCCTTGGGCTTGCGCCCCTTGAAATCGACCACGGGCGCCAGGCGTGCCTCGCGCAGTTCGTCCAGCGCAAATCCCAGCACCTGCAAAGGGGCTGGTGCGCGTTTTTTGCTCACACGTTGTCCAGGCTTGACCTCGGGCTCATCGCTCCAGACGATTTGCCAGCCCGAGGCTGCGGCATCGCGCTCAAGCGTGCCGCGGAATTTCTTGCGGTTGGCGTTGACCAGGCCGCTTGCTGCCTCGCCCATCGGGGCCTTGAGGGTGATGTCGATCAGCTCGCCGGCAAAGCGCACGAAGTCCTGTTCGTGGCGCAGCGGGCGGTCTATGCCAGGCGATGACACCTCCAGACGGCGGTAATCCACACCGTCCACTTCGAGGGCGAACTGCAGCTGCCGTGTGACCTTTTCGCAGTCTTCCACCGTCACGAACTGGTCGGCGGGCGACTCGGGCGTCCAGGGCAGATCGATGGTGATGCGCAACAAGCCCCCGGCGGAGCGTTCGATCTCCACCAGGTCATAACCCAGTCCGGTCACGGTTTCGAAGGCGATTTGCTGCAAGGCCACGGGTTGCGGGTGTTCCTGACGGTTCCAATGGATTGACCAAAAAAAACGGGCGGTGAGAACCCGCCCGTTTGGTCGTGAAGCGCTTATTCTAGCCTAAAAAACGGGCTAAGTGCGTGATTTTTCATGGAAAAACCAGCCTGCTGCAGGCCCTTTGCGCCCGAATTCAACCGGCAAATGCGGCCAGCAAGCCCCGTGTGTAAGGATGCGCTGGCTGCGCGAAGACCCGCTCGGCCGAACCGGACTCCACCACCTGGCCGCGCTGCAGCACCAGCACCTGGTGGGCCATGGCCCGCAGCACGTCCAGGTCGTGGGTGATGAGCAGGTAGGCCATGCCGCGGCTTTTTTGCAGGTCCTGCAGCAGGGCCAGGATTTGCTGCTGCACGGTCACGTCCAGTGCGCTGGTGGGTTCGTCCAGCACCAGCAACTCCGGCTCGACAATCAAGGCGCGCGCCAGCGCGATCCGCTGGCGTTGGCCACCCGAAAAAGCGTGCGGATAGCGCGACAGCAGGCCCGGAAAGTCGGCCGGCGTCAGGCCGACTTCGGCCAGCGCAGCCTGCACCCGCGCCTGCACAGCCGCAGCACCGAGTTCTGGCTGGTGCAGCAGCAGGCCTTCGGCCACGATTTCGCCCACAGTGCGTCGGGGTGAGAGGCTGCCGAAGGGGTCCTGGAACACCACCTGCACCCGACGGCGCAGTGGCCGGTCGGCCGAGGGCTGGCCGCTCCAGGTCTGACCGTCGATATCGAGTTTGCCCTCATGGGGCAACAGACCCAGCACAGCCTGCGCCAAACTGGTCTTGCCCGAGCCCGATTCGCCCATCACACCCAGCGTCATGCCCGGCTGGATGCTGAAATCAGCAGCCTGCAGGGCATGGAAGCGGCCTTGACGGAACCAGCCGCGCCAGCCTGGCAAGGGCACCGGATAACGCACACCCAGACCACTCGCCTGAACGATGCTGGCAGCGTCAGCCCGCACTTCAGCCAGGCCAGAGCGGTCGGGCCGGCTGCCCAGCAGCTTGCGGGTGTAAGCATGCTGCGGACGGGCAAAGACCTCGGCGCAATCCCCCTGCTCGACCAGGTGACCTTTTTCCATGACCGCAATCTTCTGGGCAAAGTGGCGCACCAGGGCCAGGTCGTGGGTGATCAGCAAGACGGCCATCCCGGTGCGCGCCTGCAGTTTGGCCAGCAGTTCGAGCATCTGCAGGCGCAAGTTGGCGTCCAGCGCGGTGGTGGGTTCGTCAGCCAGCAGGAGTTTGGGCTCGCTGGCCAGAGCCATGGCCATCATGGCGCGCTGACGCTGCCCGCCCGAGAGCTGGTGAGGATAACTGTTGGCCCGACGCTCGGGTTCTTCGATGCCGGTGTCGTGCAGCAGTTCCTGGACTCGCTGCCAGGCCCCTTGACGGTCCATGCCTTTCTTGAGCTCCAGCACCTCTGCGATCTGCTGGCCAATCGTCAGCAAAGGGTTGAGTGCGGTCATCGGCTCCTGGAAGATCATGGCGATCTCGTCGCCGCGCATGGCCCGCATCTCCCGCTCGTTCTGCGTCAGCAGGTCCCTGCCCTGCCAGTGCACCGAGCCGGTCAAGTGTGCAGACTCCAGCAGCCTCAGGATGGCCAGTGCGGTGACCGACTTGCCCGAACCGGACTCGCCCACCAGGGCCAGGCGCTCGCCCGGCGCGATCGACAGGTTCACGCCGTGCACGACTTCGGTGCCGTCAAACGCGATGCGCAGGTCACGAATGTCCAGCAAGGCTTTCATTGATCGGCCTTTCGGGGATCCAGCGCATCACGCAGCGCATCGCCCATGAAGGTCAGCAGCAACAGCGTCACCACCAGCACGCCGAACGTCGACAGCGAGATCCACCAGGCGTCGATGTTGTTCTTGCCCTGGGCCAGCAGCTCGCCCAGCGAAGGTGTGCCGGGCGGCACGCCCAGGCCCAGAAAATCGAGCGAAGTCAGCGCCAGAATCGCACCACTCATGCGAAATGGCAGAAAAGTCACCACAGGCGTCATGCTGTTGGGCAGCACATGGCGCCAGATGATGGTCCAGTTCGACAAACCCAGCGCCCGCGCCGACTTGACGTAGTCGAGCTGGCGGTTGCGCAGGAACTCGGCGCGCACATAGTCGGACAGCCCCATCCAGCCAAACAGGCTCAGCAGGATCAGCAGCAGCGCCACGCTGGGTTCGAACACCGCCGAAAAAATGATGAGCAGGTACAGCTCGGGCATGGCGCTCCAGATCTCGATGAAGCGCTGGAACACCACGTCGGTCTTGCCCACAAAAAACCCCTGAACGGCGCCCGTGATCACCCCCAGCAGCACACCGATGGCGGTGAGCGCCAGCGCAAACAGGATGGAAATCCGAAAGCCATAAACCAGACGGGCGAGCACATCGCGCCCTCGGTCATCCGTGCCCAGCCAGTTGCGACCGGAGGGCGGCGCGGGGTTGGGCAGCGGCGCAAAGTAGTCCAGCGTGCTGTGGTGGTAGCGGTTGGGTGCGTGCAGCGCCCAGTTCCCGGGCTTGGCCAGCTGCTGCTGGATGAAGGGGTCCAGGTAATCGGTCGGCGTTTCAAAGTCGCCGCCAAACACCGTCTCGGGCAGCGACTGCACCACCGGGAAATACCACTGCCCCTGGTAGCGCACCACCAGCGGCTTGTCGTTGGACAGCAGCTCGGCGCCCAGGCTGAGCACAAACAGCACAGTGAAGATCACCAGACTGGCAAAACCCAGCCGGTGGCGGCGAAAGCGCAGCCAGGCCCGGCGCGCGGGCGAAAGCTGGGCGTGGGGCAAGGTGCTCATCGGTCGAACTTCACCCGGGGGTCCACCCAGACGTAACACAGGTCGCTGATCAGCTTGGTCACCAGACCGATCAACGTGAAAAGGTACAGGGTGCCCAGCACCACCGGGTAGTCGCGCCGGATCACCGACTCGTAGCTCAGCAGACCCAGGCCGTCGAGCGAGAACAGGGTCTCGATCAGGAGCGAACCGGTGAAGAAGGCGCCGATGAACGCGGCCGGAAAGCCGGTCACGATCGGGATCAGCGCATTGCGCATGATGTGGTGCCAGAGCACGCGCCGCTCGCCCAGGCCCTTGGCTCGGGCAGTCAGCACGTACTGCTTGCGAATTTCCTCAAGGAAAGCGTTCTTGGTCAGCATGGTGGTCACGGCAAAGGCCCCCAGCACGCTGGCAGTGACCGGCAGCGCAATGTGCCAGAGGTAGTCCACCACCTTGGCACCCCAGGACAACTGCTCCCAGTTCGAGGAGGTCAAGCCGCGCAGCGGAAACCATTGCAGCTGCCCGCCAAAGACCACCAGCAAGGCCACACCCAGCACAAAGCCCGGAATCGCGTAACCCACCAGCACGATCAGGCTGGTAATGGTGTCAAATCGGCTGCCCGCACGCACCGCCTTGGCAATGCCCAACGGGACCGAAACCAGGTAGCTGATGAAGAATGTCCACAGCCCGAGGCTGATCGAGACCGGCAGCTTCTCCTGGATCAGGGTCCACACGTCCTTGGGATAGAAAAAACTCTTGCCCAGGTCGAAACGTGCAAACTGGCCCAGCATCATCCAGAACCGCTCTGCGGGCGGCTTGTCAAAGCCATACAGCGCCTTGATTTCCTCGATGCGCTTGGCATCCACGCCCTGACGACCACGGTAGCCAGCTCCTGCTGCCGCTGCCCCCTCACCGCCCGAATCACGGCCCTGCAGCTGGGCCACCATCTGCTCGACCGGACCGCCCGGCACAAACTGGATCACCACAAAGGTCAGCAGCAGCACGCCCAACAGCGTGGGAACCATGAGCAGCAGGCGCTTGAGGATGTAACTGAGCATGTCAACGCCCCTGGCCCGACGCGGCCCACCAGACACTGGTGACCCAGGCCTCGGGCTGGTAGTACAGCGGCATGACCTCTGGTTGACCGAATTTGCCCGCACGCAAGGCCACGCGGTGCACCGCGCCATACCAGTGCGGCACCACATAGTGTCCGTGGCGCAGCACGCGGTCGAGCGCATGTAAAGCGGCCACCAGCTGTGGCCGGGTCTGGGCGCTCACGGCCTTGTCCAGCAAGGCATCGACGGCCGGGTTCTTGATGCCGATCACATTGCCCGAGCCTTCGGTGTCGGCCGCCCTGGAGCCAAAGCGCTCCAGCAACTCGGTGCCCGGGGCTTCGCTGCCCACGGTGCGGTTGCTGATGATGTCGAAGTCGAAAACATCCATGCGCTTTTGCAGCAGGGCAAAGTCGATCACCTTGTACTGCACCTCGAAGCCGAGCTTTTCAAGGTTCTTGGCATAGGGCGTGACCACCCGGCCCATGGAGCCCGAGTTGTCAAGAAATTCGATGCGGAAGGTTTCGCCTTTGGCATTGCGCAGCTTGCCCTGCTCAATGGACCACCCCGCCGCCTTGAGCAGGTCACGGGCCTGGCGCAGGTGGTCACGCAGGGTGTGACCGGAAGCCGGGTCGAGCGAGGTGATGGGGGGCAATGGCACATCCTCGTCAAACACGGTGGTGGAGAGCTGTGCGCGCAGAGGTTCGAGCAAGGCGAGTTCATCGGGACCGGGTCGGCCTTTGGCCTCGAAGTCGCTGCCCACAAAAAAGCCCCTTACCCGGGTGTATGCGTTGTAGAACAGCTGTCGGTTCATCCACTCGTAATCCATGGCCAGACCGATGGCCTGGCGCACCCGCGCGTCCTGGAATTTGGCACGCCGGGTGTTGAACAGAAAGCCCTGGAAATCCCCGGCATTGCGGTGCTGGAGTTCGGCCTTAACGATCTCGCCGCGCTCGAACTGCCGGCCGCTGTAGGCCCGCGCCCACTCCCTGGCAATGAAGGCCTGGATGTAGTCAAACTCGCCTGCCTTGAAAGCTTCAAGCTGGGCCGTGCTGTCCTTGTAGATCTTGTAGGTGATGCGGTCGAAGTTGTAGAGCCCGCGGCGCACATTCAGGTCGCGGGCCCAATACTGCGGGTCGCGCACGTAGGTGATGTCCTTGCCGAACTGCACCGGGCCAATCTTGTACGGACCGGAGCCGATCGGAATGTCGGTGACCAGCTGGTCCAGGGGTTTGTGGCCGCTGGCGGTCTGGCCCCAGGCCCGGCTGAACACCGGCAGACTGCCAACGATCAGGGGCAGCTCGCTGCTGGGGCGCACAAAGTCAAAACGGATGCGGCGCTCGCCCTCGACCACGGCGGCCTTGACCTCGCTGAAATAGGTGCGGTATTGCGGCGCTGCCCCTTTGCTGGTCAACCGTTCGAAGCTGAATTTCACATCTGCGGCCAGCACGGGCTCACCGTTGTGAAAACGCGCCGCCGGATGCAGCTCGAAGGTCACCGATGTCTTGTCAGGCGACACCTGGATGTCGCGCGCCAGCAGGCCATAGGCGGTGGTGGGCTCGTCCATGGTGCCCGTGAGCAGGGTGTCGAACAGCAGACCCGAGAGCGCAGGCGGTGCACTGCCCTTGAGGGTGAAGGGGTTGTATTTGTCGAAATTGGACTGGCGCGTAGGCGGCACCAGCACGATCTCGCCCCCTTTGGGCGCTTGCGGGTTCACGTAGGCAAAGTGGCTGAAACCGGCCGGGTATTTCATGTCGCCGAATTGCCCATAGCCGTGGGCGGCCCAGAGCGGACTGACCGCCAGACCCAGCACCCCCATGGCCCACCAACGGGCGAAACAGCGCCACAGATTTCGCATGCGACAATTCTGCCCAGAATTTTTCGGAGATTCCCCCATGACCACAAAAACAGGTTTCCTCGCGGGCAAAAAACTGCTGATCACCGGCGTGCTGTCCAACCGCTCGATTGCTTACGGCATTGCCAAGGCCTGCCATGCCCAAGGCGCCGAACTGGCCTTCAGCTATGTGGGCGAGCGTTTCAAGGACCGCATCACCGAATTCGCGGCCGATTTCGACTCCAAACTGGTGTTCGATTGCGATGTGGGCAGCGACGAGCAGATCGAGCGCCTGTTCAAGGACCTGTCGACCCACTGGCCCAAGTTCGATGGTTTCGTGCACGCCATCGGTTACGCCCCGCGTGAGGCGATCGCTGGCGACTTCCTCGATGGCCTTTCGCGCGAGGCGTTCAAGATCGCACACGACATCAGCGCCTACAGCTTCCCGGCCATGGCCAAGGCCGCCCTGCCCTACCTCAACGACAAGTCGGCCCTCCTGACCCTGTCCTACCTGGGCGCCATCCGCACCGTCCCCAACTACAACACCATGGGCCTGGCCAAGGCC
>JACCDI010215274.1_pt1 | contig 11175 bp, 9 predicted proteins | sample 7442791 | NCBI WGS metagenome assembly JACCDI01 (sample SAMN15323434, study PRJNA562643) | freshwater metagenome | isolation source: river surface water | place: USA:Blue River Watershed | collected 2017-08-15
AAGCGCAGCAAGTACAGCCTGCAGTACTACGTGAAGATGGCCAAGGCGCTGGAGAAGGCCGGCGTCAACATCATCGGCATCAAGGACATGGCCGGTGTCTGCAAGCCGGCGGCGGCGCGCGCACTGGTCAAGGCACTCAAGGAAGAAGTCGGCCTGCCCATTCATTTCCATACGCATGACACCAGTGGCATCTCGGCCGCCAGCGTTCTGGCCGCGATCGAGGCCGGCTGTGACGCAGTCGATGGCGCGATGGATGCGATGAGCGGGCTCACCTCGCAACCCAACCTCGGCTCGATCGCTGCCGCGCTCGCGCACAGCGACAAGGATCCCGGGCTGGACCGGGACGCGATGTTCGCGATCTCGCAGTACTGGGAAGGCGTGCGCCATTTCTATGCACCGTTCGAGGCCGACATCCGCTCCGGCACCTCGGATGTCTACCGCCATGAAATGCCGGGCGGCCAATACACCAACCTGCGCGAGCAAGCGCGTGCAATGGGCATCGAGCATCGCTGGAATGAAGTGTCGCAGGCCTATGCCGATGTCAACCAGCTGTTCGGCGACATTGTCAAAGTCACTCCGACGTCGAAAGTGGTCGGCGACATGGCGCTGTTCATGGTTGCCAATGACCTGAGCGCGGGCGATGTCGCCGACCCGGACAAGGAAATCGCGTTTCCGGAATCGGTGATCTCGCTGTTCAAGGGCGAGCTCGGTTTTCCGCCGGACGGTTTCCCGAAGGCGCTGGAGCACAAGGTGCTGAAGGGCGGCAAGCCGCTCGAAGGCCGCTACGGCGCGAATGTGCCACCGGTCGACCTTGACCATGCGCGCGCAACGGCCGAGAAAGCGGTCGAGCGCAAGCTCAGCGATCAGGAACTGGCGTCTTACCTGATGTACCCGAAGGTATTCACCGAATACGCGCAGCATCGCCGCGCGCATGGCGATGTGTCGGTGCTGCCGACCGACGTGTTCTTTGAAGGCCTGAAGGAAGGGCAGGAAATCTCGGTCAGCATCGACCAGGGCAAGACCCTGGTGATCCGTCTGCTGGGACGCACCGAGGTCGAGGACGAAGGCCAGAGCAAGCTCTTCTTCGAGCTCAACGGCCAGCCGCGCATGGTGCGTGTGCAGCATGCCGGCGTGGTGTCGACCATCACGCATCCGAAGGCGCAGGAAGGCAACCCGGCGCATGTCGGCGCGCCGATGCCGGGCATGGTAGTGACGGTCGCGGTGAAGGTCGGCCAGAAGGTCGCGAAGGGCGATCCGCTGGTGTCCATCGAGGCGATGAAGATGGAGACCATGATCCGCGCCGACGTCGATGGCGTGGTGCAGCAGGTACACGTGAAGCCTGGCATCGTGGTTGCCGCAAAGGACCTGCTGCTGGAATACTGAACGCGCCTCAGCGCAGCCAAAGGCTCGCCGTTTGATAGAACACGAAGCTGACCACCCACGCCAGAGCCAGCGGCCAGGCCACGGCCAGCGCGGTAAATGCGGCGCTGCGTGACTCATTGCGGATGGTGGCAATGGTCGACAGGCAGGGCGTATAGATCAGCGTGAACAGCATGAAGCTGTAGGCCTCGATCCATCCGACCTGCTGTGACACCAACTGCACCAGTTGGTCGCCATCGCTGCCATAGATGACGGCTAGTGCGCCGATCACGATCTCCTTCGCGACAAAACCGAACATCAGCGCAATCGTGAGTTTGGGGTCAATGCCCAGCGGCCGCAGCAGCGGCTCCAGCCAGCTGCCGATGACGCCGGCCAGACTGTCCATGCTGCCCGGCTCAACGCCTTGTGGCAAATTGGTCAGCACCCAGACCAGCACCACGCCGAGCACGATGAAGCGCGTCGCGCGGTTCAGGAAATGCCGGACTTCCTGCCAGCCGCGCAGCAGGATCTGCCGCACGGTCGGGAAACGGAACGGCGGCATCTCGAGCACGAAGGGGTCGTGGTTCACATAGCGCTTGCGGAACAGCAGCGCCGTGCCCATCGCGGTCAGGATACTGGCCATGTACAGCGAGAACAGCACCAGCGGCGCATGGTCGGCGCTGAACAGCGCCGCGGCGAAGAAGACGAATACCTGCAGCCGCGCCGAGCACAACGAGAACGGGATCACCAGCATCGTCAGCCAGCGCAGCCCGCGCGAGCGGATCACGCGCGTGCCCATCAGTGCCGGCACATTGCAGCCAAAGCCCATCAGCAGCATCACGAAGCTGCGGCCATCGAGGCCGAAGCGGGCCATCAGCGCATCCATCAGGAAGGCCGCGCGCGACAGGTAGCCGGTGTCTTCGACGATGCTCATGAACAGGAAGAACAACACGATCAGCGGAACGAAGCTGGCCACTGTCGACAGTCCCGCATACACGCCATCAAGCAGGAAGCCCTGCAGCAGCGGCGGCGCCTGCGCCAGAGCCGGCTCGAGCGCGCCCTCGCGCATACTCGTGAACAGCCAGGACATGCCATCCTGCAGCGGCTTGCCAATTGCGAACACGCCCTCGAACACCAGCAGCATCACGCCAAAGAAGATCGGCAGCCCCAGCCACGGATGGAGCAGCACTTTGTCCATGTGCTCGGTCAGCCGGTGGCTGGCCTGGACAGGCATGTCCACATGGCGCTGCAGCGCGGCGTCGATGTCGGGCTGCAGTACATCGTGCGCGGCGGGTACTGTGACATCCGGCGCGCTGGTCTCGCTGATCTTTGCGAGCGCCTTGCGCAACTGCACGTGCAAGTCTTCCATGCCCTGGCCATGCTTGGCCGACAGCAGGCAGACGGGAATGCCGAGCGATGCCGAGAGACCGCTGACGTCGATCGAAATACCCAGCGCGCGCGCCTCGTCCGCCATGTTCAGCACGGCCAGCAGCGGTCGACCCAGGGCGATCAGCTGGCCAAGCAACAGCATCTGGCGGTCCAGCTGGCAGGCATTGAGCACCACGACCATCAGGTCGGGCGCATGGTCTTGCAGGAAGCTGGTGACGACTTTTTCGTCTTCCGAATACCCATGCAGGTCATAAATACCGGGCAGGTCGACCACTTGCACCATGTCGCCGCCAATCAGCAGTTTGGCGGTCAGCAGTTCGACTGTGATGCCAGGCCAGTTGCCGACACGGGCATGGGCGCCGGTCAGGCGGTTGAACAGGGTCGATTTGCCGGCGTTAGGCATGCCGAGCAGTGCCACTTGTTTCATGGCGCTGCTCTCAGGGCGTGGCGGTGTCGGGCGTGACGCTGATCAGCGCAGCCTCAGCAGTCCGAAGGATGATCTCTGTGGTGCCGAGGCGTACATGCATGGGACCGCCGAATGCGGCGCGCCGGATCACCTTGACGGCTTTGCCAACCCTCATGCCTAAGGCCACCAGCCGCTTTTGCAGTTCATGGTCGACGTCCAGCCGAACAATGGTGGCGCTTTCGCCAGTGGCGAGCTGCCGCAGCAGCAGAGGATTCAGGGGCTTCACGCTGGCCGAGATGAGAACAAGTATTGTTCATCCGATTCTACATCGAAACATCCCGGCCGCTGATTGGCGGTGCCGCGTTGGTCAGCCAAGTGCTGGCATTCAGGCGTTACCGGATCGGCAGGCCGCGATCTCCAGCCTGACCAGGCCAGAGAAGATCGCCGGCCGGCAGCTGAGTTCGAAATCCTGCCGGTATTCCGAAGGCGGCCGCCAGCCGCGCTTGCGCCACAGGCTCTGCACATCTGACTTGGCGCGCGGGGTGGCGGGAACATCAGGGGTATCGGCGAAGGCGAGGGCGGTGCTCATGGAAGGATCTCCTCATCAGAACGGGCGCCCGGGATGGGCGGGCTTGATAGGTATAATACTGTATATGTATACAGTAAAAGTCAAGCGGCAGGAGCTTGCTGGGCGCTCGGCGCTATGTTGATGGCTGCGCTGCTCGGGGCTGTCCGGCCGCGCGCACGATCCACGCATTCCAGCGTCAAGCGCCAGAACTCCATGCCATTCCCGCTGTACTGCTCCGGCAGGTTCATGATGCGCAGTCCGTCGAACCAAATCGGAAACGCGCTGACGTGCAGCGCAGCCCGCGATGCACGTCGGCGAAAAACTTTAGCCGTAACAAGCGTAAACGCCGTAAAGATCTGAAAAAGATGTAAAACGGGCTAAAGTTTTTCGAGTTGCTGTTTTGCTGCGTTAGCCTTCGGTCTGACTGTCATCACGGAGACCGCCATGATCATAGGCAGCATCGCCAGCCCCTATGCATCCATCGCTTCGCTCAGAAGCGCAACGGCCGATGTCGCGAAGGCGACTGAGCGCATCAGCACCACGCTGAGGATCAACCATGCCGGCGATGATCCCGGCGGGCTGGCGATGGCCAATCGGCTGAAGGCCCAGCTGGGCTCGATGGTGAAGGCGGTCGACAACGTCAATGCCGGCATCGCGGTGCAGCAGCGGGTCGATAGCGCACTGACCAGCATCAGCAGCACGCTGCAGAGCATGCGCACCCTGGCGACCTCGGCCGCCAGTGGCACCGCGTCATCCAGCGATCGCGCCGGCTACCAGCTGGCCATGTCTTCGTATATTGATGAGATCGATGCCGTAGCCGCTGCGGCGACCTGGAACGGCGCATCATTACTCGACGGGACGTCGGCATCGATGGCGGTGCAAAGCGGGGTCGGGTCAGCCGAGAGCACCACGCTGAAGCTGTTCTCCACACTGAGCTCGGCGCTGGGCAGCGGGGATGCGCTGACCATCTCGGCCGCCGGCAGCTATGTCGAAAACGCCGGCCTGCTGACGGCGATGTCGGTCGGCGACCTGACCATCGGCGGCGTATCCGTCGGCGCAACGATTGCGACCGACGACACCCTGTCATACCGTTCGAAGGATGCCAGCGCGATCGCGAAAGTGGCCGCCATTAACCGCAAGACCTCGACCACCAATGTCGCAGCGACCGTGGGCACGACGACGGTGGCCGGCAGCAGCATGACCACGGCGGCCACGGGTACCTCGACCATCACGCTGAACGGAACAGACATATCGCTGACGATGAGCGCGTCGAATTCGATCTCGACCAACCGGGCAGCGGTGGTCACGGCGATCAACCAGAACACAGGCGTGACCGGCGTGACCGCGACCGACAGCGGCGACAGCGCGAGGGGCGTGATACTCACCGCCGCCGACGGCCGCAACATCACCATCGCTTACACAGGCACCACCGCGGCCGAGACCGGACTGGGGGCGGCCGGCACCTACTCCGGCAGCTATACCCTACGCAGCCTGGATGGCAGCGCGGTCACGTTGTCGAGCGTGGTCGGCAAGAGTATCGCCAATGCCGGGCTGGTCGCCGGGTCCTATGCGGCGAATGTCGCGGCGCTCTCCAGTACCGCTCGCGCTGGTTCCGTGGCCGCGCCGACGACGCTGACCAGCGGTGACATGCTGATCAATGGCTATGGCATCGGTGATGCGTACAGTACGGACGATACCGCGTCGCCGGTCACCACCACCTCATCGACCCGTGCGTCGAGCGCGATCGCGATGGCCGCAGCCATCAACCGCAAATCCGCGCTGACCAATGTGACTGCCACCGCCAATGCCAATACGCTGACCGGCACCGGCTTCAGCGCCGGCGACGTGACCTCGATTTTCCTGAACGGGACCACGATCAATGTCAACTTCAGCAGCAGCACCTCGCTCAATGACATCGTCACCGCGATCAACCCGTATCAGGGCCAGACCGGGGTCATTGCGACCAACAATGGCAGCAGCATCACGCTGACGGCCAGCGATGGCCGCAATATCGCGATTGGCGTGTCGGACGCGAATGGTGCCGTCGCGTGGGAACGCATCGGGCTCAGGGACATCAGCACGACCACGGCTCCGGCCACCACGGCAGGGGCGATGACGTTTATCTCGACGGTGAAGCTGACGTCGGATGCGGTGTTCACCGTCGCGGCGGGCAGCAACGGGGCGACAAGGCTTTCCACACTGGGTCTCCGGGATGGCACTTATGGCGCCACGGCCGGGGATGTGAAGCTGTCATCGGTCGATGTCTCCACGCAGACCGGGGGCAGCAATGCGCTGGCCGTGATCGACGATGCGATCGACATGATAGGCGAGTACCAGGCGCTGGTCGGGGCGCAGCAGAACCGGCTGGATTATCGTGCGACCCTGCTCGACAGTGTCTATACGACGACCAGCAGCGCTTACGACAACATCATGGATGCGGACATTGCGGAAGAAACGGCGAACCTGACCTCGGCAAAGATCCGGGTCGATGGCTCGACGGCGATGGTCGCGCAGGCGGCGACGATCACCCAGGAAATGGTGGCTTACCTGTTGAAGCAGTTTGACTGATGAAGCCGTGTGGCTGAGCGGCCCCGGTGCTTACTGCACTCGGATCAGCCGCCAGCCGCGGTCCATTTTGCGGAACACGAACTTCCAGGGCAGGTTGCGCGACTTGATGTAGTAATAGGACAGCGCGCGCAGGCTCTGGGCCTTTCCGAATTCCGAGCAGAAAATGCTCTCGCCAACCTCAAGCGAACTCAAAGCCACGATGCCATTCTGATATTTGATCTTGTCCAGATCGATGCGCTCGATAATCATGGGCGTACCTGTACTCTCACATCGTGGATATCGGTACGTGGCCCGAAAGCTTGAGCTCGGGCGGCGAAGCTCCCGCAAACACTTGCATTTGCGGGCACGGACGGTGAGTGTCGAGCAGGGCCGGGCTTGTCAAATTGAGTACGCCGGGTGGGCTTCTGAACGGCGTACAGCGGAACCGCGTTATCAGCGCGCCAGCGCGCGTATCCGCTGCCCGTCCCTCAGGCTGGCTGGCGGATAGGCGATCACGCGCGTGCCGGTCGGCAGCGTGCTGCGTATCCAGGCATCGCTGACATTGCGCGCGACCAGTTCGACTTCCACCTGCCGTGCGCGGCCACCGTCGGCGACAAACAGCGCCGACCGGCTGCCGACCGGGAAGACCGTGCTGACCGGCACCAGCTGCGCCTGCGCCTCGGTCTGCAGCGGGATCTGCACATCGACCCGGAACTGGTCGCCGAGCGTGCGCCATTGCTCGGGCGGCGACACGATGTCGAGCAGCACATGCACCCGCTGCTCCTCGACGCCCAGCGCAGAGACCTTGGTGAAGGCCGACGGCTCGACCAGCCGCACGCGCGCTGACAGTGTCACATCACCGCCCCAGTGCGTCAGTCGGGCAGGCGCGCCCGGCCGCACCTGTGCGGCATCCTCAGTCAGCAAGTCGACCAGCACTTCCATCCGCGACGGGTCGCCAAGGTCCAGCAGCGGCGTGCCGGCCGCGACCACGGCCTCGCTCTCCTGCCGAACGCGCAGTACGCGACCGGCGACCGGTGCGCGCACCGCCGACGGCTGCCGCGCCAGCGGATCGGGGTGGGTGCCCGCGGCATTGCGCCTGAGCGCGATCCGCCCTTGCTCCAGCTGGTGACGCGCGCCGTGCAGCTCGTGCAGCGCGACTTCCAGTTCACGTCGGCGCAGCAAGGTGGAGGTGCGCGCAGCATCGGCCTGGCTGCCGGACACGAAGCCGCGCGCGGCCAGCGATTCGCTGCGCTGCTGGTCAGTCTCGGCCTGCGACAGGGCGGCCTCTGCGCGAGCGACCGACGCGCCGGCGCGCTGCACACTCGCCTCCATCGTTGCCACCTGCTCGCGCTGCTCCTGAAGCCGGCGATCGTCGAGCAGTGCCGGTTCAGCCGGCCATAGCTGCGCGATCACCTGTCCGCGCTCGACCATATCGCCCTCGCGCAGGCGAAGGCGACCGAGCCTGCCCGCTACCGGCGCCGACACCACGTAGCGCTCGCGCAGCCGGGTCTTGCCGTCTTCCTCGATGCTGCGCTCGAAGCGGCCGATGCGCAGTTGCGCGAGTTCGACCTCCAGCGGGCGCGGCCACAGTAGCCAGCCAAGCAAGCCGGCAGACAACAACAGGCCGACGATCCACAGCCAGCGCCTGCGCTTCACTTGGGCGCCCCGGGTGCCGTTATCAGTACGATGGTCTTTGCTCATGGGCTGTTGTCCTCTTGTTGCGCTGCTGTCTCACTCTCGGGTCTTCAACACCCCGACCAGGTCCAGCTCGGCGATCTTGCGACTGACCACCAGCGCGCTGGCGACGCCCGCGGCGACGATGCACATCACCGCGTACGCATAGGTGGTCGCGCTTATCACGACCGGGAATACGAATTCATCGTTCTGGATCAGTGCGATGACGCCATGGGCCAGCGCATTGCCGGCCGCCATCCCCAGTGGTATCGCGAGTGCGATGGCGATCGCAAGCTCGCCCAACAGCAGCCGCGACACCTCGCGCCGCGTGAAGCCCAGCACGCGCAGGCTGGCCAGTTCCCATGCGCGCTCGGTGAGCGCGATGCGCACCTGGTTGTAGACCACGCCGACGGCGATGATGGTCGCGAACACCGTCAGCACCAAGCTGATGATGCGGATGTTCCGCGCCGTCACCGCCTGTACATTGCGCAGCAGCGCGGCCTTGCTGAAGGCGGCAGCGGCCAGCGGCAGGTCGCGCAGCCGTTGCAGCAGCACCGCCTCGCCGCCGCGATCCACCGCCAGCGTCAGCTCGTTGACCAGGTCGCCTTCCCGCAGCAAGCGGTTCAGGCTGCGCCGCTCGATATACGCGGACAGACCCATCATTTCATGCACGGTACCGGCCACCGGCAGCGTCAGAATCCCGCGTTCGCCTTCCTCGATCTCGACCCGCACGGTGTCGCCGACCTGCAGCCCCAGCTTGCGCGCAAGCCGGTCGGTCATCAGCAGCGCATCAGCGGGTACGTCAACGCTGCGGCCCTCCATCGTGACGATGCGCCGCAGCTCGGCCTGCGCCGGCCGGCCCTGCAGCATGCCGCGCCACGCGTGGTTGCCGTTCACCAGCCGCGCGCGTATGCTGCGCGCGCCCTCGACCGCGCTGACCAGAGGCAGCTGCGCGAACTCATGACGTATGCGCGCGGTGCGCGGTTCGATCAGGCTCACCGTCACGTCGCCGCGCAGCGCGAGCCGGAACTGGGTATCGAGCAGGAGGTCGATGGAATCGCCCCAGAACGTGCCGCAGACCAGTACCGCAATCGCGGCCGCGACGCCGGCGATGGTGACGGCGGTACGAAAGCCGTGCCGCTGCATGTTCCGCACGATCATGCGGCTGGGCGGCGACAACCAGCGTCCAAGTCCGGCGGCTTCGATGAAGGACCGGCGGTAGCGGCCGGGGGCGCGCGGCCGCATCGCCTCAGCCGGCGCCAGCGTCACGGTCTCGCGTATCGCCTGCCAGGTGGCCAGCAGCGCGGCGCTGACGGTGACTGCGATCGCCAGCAGCGCCAGCTCGGGCCGCACCCGGTGCTGCAAGGTCGGAAAACGGAATGCCGTCTCGTACAGGAGCATCATCTTCGAGCCCAGCCAGCCGCCAGCCGCCAGCCCGATCAGCACGCCAATGGCCACCACCAGCAGCGCAAGCTTCAGGTAGTGCATCGCAATGCTCGCATTGGGGTAGCCGAGCGCCTTCAGCGCTGCAATCTGCTCGCGCTGCACGTTGATCTGCCGCCCCAGCACCACATTCAGCAGGAAGGCCGCGATCGCGAGGAAGATACCGGGCAGGACGGTGCCCATCACGCGCTGCTCCTGTATTTCCGAGTTCAGCATCATGTGCGACATCTGTTCCGAGCGTCCGTAGGATGACAGTCCGCCCCAGGGCCGCAGCACACGGTCAAGGCCAGCGATGACCTCAGCCTCGTTTGCCTGAGGCGCGATCCGCGCGGCCACATGGTTGAACGCGCCTTCCATGTCATACGCGCTGCCCAACGCTTGCCGGTCGACCCAGAACACGCCATAGCCCTTGAGGTCGGGCGCGCCGGTGGCACCGGCAAAGATGGTGTCGGGCGTCAGCGCGATGCCGACGATCAGCAGTGCTTCGCGCTTGCCGTTCATCAGTGCATGGACTGTGTCGCCGGGCTGAAGATTGCGTGCGATCGCAAACGCTTCCGATACCAGCGCCTCGAGTCGGCGACCGCTGCGGCCGGCGATCATGCGGCCCGAGCGCAGATAGAGCCGGTTGACTTGCGGCAGGCGCCGCGGGTCTATGCCGTTCAGGCGTCCGATCAGGGGATCGTCCACGCCCGGGATCGTGATCTGCACCTGCTGCGTGATCGAGGTCTCGACCTGCGCCACGCCGGGCAACTCGCGCAAGCGGGCAGTGACAGCGTCGGGCGCGCGCCTGAGGTCAGCGAACACATCGGCAAAGTTCGCCGCTTCGTAATAGCGCTGGCGCGACCAGTCCAGCGAGTCATACGCGCTGTAGGTGGTGATGAAGCCGGCCACCGCGGCGCCCACTACCAGCGCCAGCGTCAGCACCTGACTCCACAGCGCGCGCAGGTCGCGCAACAGCTTGCGGTCGAGGGCCTTCATCGCGCTGGTCCGGCTACCATGAGAGCTCCGACGGCGACAGCTTGTGTGTATGGGCCTCGATTTTCTGGATGCGACCGTCGCCGAGGTGCAGCACGCGATCGGCCATCGCCGATATCGCCGCGTTATGCGTGATGACGATGGTGGTGGTGCCCAGCTCGCGGTTGATGCGCTCGATCACCTCGAGCACACGCTTGCCGGTCTGGTAGTCGAGCGCGCCGGTCGGCTCGTCGCACAGCAGCACCTCCGGCCGCTTGACGATGGCGCGCGCGATCGCGACCCGCTGCTGTTCGCCGCCCGACAGCTGCGAAGGAAAGTGGTCTAGCCGCTCGCCGAGTCCGACCAGCTGCAAGGCCTCGTCCGCCGGCATCGGCTGGGCGACGATGTCGGTCACCAGCTCGACATTCTCGCGCACCGTCAGGCTGGGGATCAGGTTATAGAACTGGAAGACGAAGCCGACATGCTCGCGGCGGTACTCGGTCAGCGCATCGTCATCAGCCTCGGACAGGTCGTGCTCCCCGAAGCGCGCGACACCCTCGCTCGGCCGGTCCAGCCCGCCGAGGATATTGAGCAGCGTCGACTTGCCGCTGCCTGAAGGCCCGAGCAGCACGATGAACTCGCCGCGACGAATATCGAGATCGACGTCGCGCAGCGCGACCACCTCGCCGGCGCCGGTCGCATACACCTTGCGCAGCTTGCGCGTGATGAAGACGATGCCGTCATCGGCGCGCGGCCCGGTCGACATGGCTCAGATCGCGTTGACGAAGGCCAGCGAGGCTTCGCGCGCTTCACAGCTGAATTCACAGCTGAATTC
>JACCDI011826413.1_pt1 | contig 11175 bp, 10 predicted proteins | sample 7442791 | NCBI WGS metagenome assembly JACCDI01 (sample SAMN15323434, study PRJNA562643) | freshwater metagenome | isolation source: river surface water | place: USA:Blue River Watershed | collected 2017-08-15
ATCATCCACGAGTGAAAAACACTTGAACTCACGAATTTCCATGAAATTGGCAGCGGTCACCAATTCAAACAGCAACGGATCGTCCATGCCCTCGAGGAATTCGCGGTACCACTGTTGCTTGATGTTGCCCTCAAAAGTATTCTCTTCCAAAGGAGTCCTGATTTCGTCCATCGGTTCCTCCTGATAATGCTTCAAATATTCGACAACTTTGGAAAGGCATTCCTCTTCGACTTTGGGAATTTGAACTGTGCGTTCCTCGACGTCCGCGTCGTCGCCCTTACCGTCGAGGGCGTTCTCAACGAGCTTGGAGAGCTTAGCGCCGGAGTAGGGGAGGGTGAATTCCTTGCCGTCGCGAGAGACGAGTCTGATTTCCATATCTGGGGAGGATTGGTTGTCGTCTTCCATGGTGAAGGATTTAAATTCACTGAAATTCTAGCGGGTTTTGATTAGAGCTTTGGTAAAAAATGGATTGATTGATTAGGATTGGAGGCTCGAATTTTCAGTGATGCAATATGATTGATCTCTTTTGACAGAAGATTACTATGCACGATTATGGAGAGCGAAGTAGTACCTAGTGTGTAGTGTGTAATGTGAACAGTATGCATCATGTCGTGTGCCACACTGGAAGAAAATAGATTAGCGATTTTTCAGTATCTTTTAACATAGGAATGATCCAAATATTATCGCTAATCTATTGTCCTCATGGCCACGGCTGAAATATCCTTTCCGAAGCTCATTCTACGACGGAACTATTCAGATCACCATAGATAGATGATTAATGACACAAAAAACATAATGGAACTACTGGCGTGAGACAAGACCACGATCGCGGACTTCAAATATTCGTACAGTACCATATTAAGATACCCTAAAGAATATATTATTTGCAAAAAATCGTTTATGACTACTATACAGCCCCGCATGGTTGCCGCTTGATCGAGCTACGAGTTTGACATGGGGGTTAGCCAGCTGTAACTGACCCAATTTTTTCATCACAAGGGTCCCCATTCAGGACCACAGATTTTTCGTTTCTCGGGAATTCCGGGATAAATAATTTAAGTGTTTTAATTATTTTTTTTTGACCAAAATTTTCTGGCACAGAGCGTGAATTTTAATTTGCAGCATGATTTATTTGCCTCCACATGCAACTTAGTACATTAAATAATCAATACACCAACCTCCCCTTCCATCCATTGCATCCCCTCCAGCCACCCCCTTCTCTATAACCTCTCCATCTCCCTCCACCATCCTGAACCCAAATGTGTAACCAAAATCTCCATTGGCTGCCATAATCATTTCTGTTATAATCAAGTTGGTTAATTTTATGTATAATTAATTTGATGGTTGACAACTCAATCCACTACCTCCCCTGCATCCATCGTCTCCTCTCCATCCACTGGCTCCCATCTAACCTCTCCATCTCCCTCTGCTAACCTCTATTATTTACTAGTGAAATGCAAGCCCTAACCAACATCTCCATCATCTGCCTTAGTCATCTTGGTTTTTATCAGCATTGCCAGTTGGTGTTACTCTCTGTTTTTTTTTGTTATTATCAAGCCCAATATTCTACCTCATCAATATTCTTCATCACTTCACTTCATCCATGCCCAATTTTATCTCAAAACAAAAATAATAGGAAAAGCATTTCCTGATACAATAGACTTTTCTGGATCAACTAAAGAAATTTCAACTGCTGAGAAGTCAGGAATTGAAAATCTGACAACAGTTGGGTGTTAATTGGTTGTTATTGGCAACTTAACCAATGACTTTCCTTGTTAAAGTGCCTATTCCACAACTGAAAAAAATGCTGTTGAAACTGAGAAAACTACATTTGGATGTACATTGCCAAGTCAACCAATGAAATCAATATCCACATTGTTTTCTTCCATGTCTACAAGCAAAATACAAGATGTCATAGACAATCATGTCCATGGTATTGTTTATCCATAGGATGGTTCTCTTCAATTCACTGTATTCAAATGGGACAAGTGCATGGGTGCAGTCCATGAGATTTTACATAAGAGATATACCAACATTGACATAGCTAAATGGTTCAATGGACAATGTCAACCCAATTGTATTTTTGTCCAACAACACATACCCTGCCACCTTCATCTACTGCACAACTTCCTCATGAACTTCAAAGTTGGTGATATACCCAGTTGTGAAATAATGACATTTTAGAATTATGAAAGGATGGGTTTAGAACTTAGACAAGCGTTCAATGCACACAGTGACAAAAGGAGAGAAGGACGAAGGGGCACATGCATGGTATGTGCTCATGACGTCACAAAGAACCAAAAAAGGAGACATGGGAATCTACTAAAGAGGATTCCTGGGAATCATGAGAGAGGCGCAACTGGGCATAACAGTTGGATTCATTTGAGGCATGAACTTGAAAAGTCTCCTTTAGAAAGTAGCAACCCCTTTCTTTCAATGGTGGATACAAGAATAACTCAGGACAATATTTCAAGAATTTAAATGTTATCATTGCTACCATAAGAAAAGAGACTTTTGAGCCAATCAACCAATTGAGGGGATGCCTTTCCAATTCACAACACTCATCAATGATAAAAAAATAGTCAAGGAATAGAAGGCAAGAAAGGAGTAAAACAAGTGAAAATTACAAACATGATAGAAATATGCAAATTCAACTTCTCCATCACTTGGGATCAGTATAGATATTTTGTCAATGTCAAGAACAATTCTGGAAACAACATACATATGGACATCCAAAACATCATGACCTGTCCAATATTCCCATCCCTACAAGGTTGTTGGATGATGATGAAGAAGAAGAAATGGTGCATCATTTAGTTGAATCTGCCTGCAACAAAGCAGCTGGGAGGAATTGTATGTTCAAAAGATTTGGAAAATTCATAAGTTCCATGAATGATTGCTTACCTGAATGGTAAGAATAATGAAGATTTGAAGATGACACTGGTGATGATGACATAGATTTTATGCTTATTAACAAGAAGACCAATGAGATAATCTTAACTACATTGTCAGATATACCTCAGAATGAATTCTGCCATTGCCCCAACTTCTCTGGGATAATCAATTCATCCATTCAAAACTATTCAATCACTGTTTCTACTGCAAAAAATAGTGACAGTAATATTATCAACTCCCCAGTGTCTGGGTTACCATCCATAAAAGAGATAGAACCATTGGCCAAGGTGGAACGAAGAGAATGCAACCTCTCTGCCACAGATATCTTATTCATTTCAATTGGATGGACTGTATTACCAGCATTAAGATCATTCATGCTATGTCCTGAATCATTTTGGGTCAACGTACATCCCATTCAAATAACAAGGGATTTAATCTTCTAACTTTTTCATGTTGTACTTCAGTTGGGAAACAGTATGTCTTTTTATGGATTTGAATACCAAACCAAAAGTGATTTTGTTACAGATGGGTGTTTTCACACAAAATTCTATTATTGAATCCATTTAAAATTCAAAAAAGAGTGGAATTCATTATTACAGATGGTGATACACAGCAATGTAACAAAATATTGAGAGCATTGAAGGGATTACTTCCAAATACAATAGAAGGTGGATATGGATGGCATACAGGTAAATATTTTATTTTATATTGCATCATGATATGTTAGTACTTATTACAATGAAACATACTTTCTCACAATGACCTAATTATTATTTTCAGTCAATCAGGAGTGGAAAGTACATGTTGGGAAATCTCCTGTTTCACCAAAAGGATTGTATTTATGGAATGAGGTAAGTATGAAAATACACATATGGGCCTATAGTTGGATAAAACCAAACTATGTTCAAGAAGGTCAAGATTATAGGATATCCAAGTATATCTTAATGAGATTCATTCATTCACAGGCAGTTTTGGATGCAGCAGAAAAAACCATGATGTCATACATCAAATACACCTGTTCTGTCACAATCATGTGTACGTTCACAAAGACTTATATCTATATTTCAAAAGAATAGAGATTCGTCATTTATAAGTGTCACATTCTTTACATCACAAGGTAAACTTGATGCTATTAATTTACAATTTTTGCTTTCTCAAAATATTATTGACAACATAAAATATTTTGTTTTAAACAGGGAACCAATCTTGGAATGAAGAAACATAGTGCACCTATGCAACCTACAATGAATAAGTCTTAATACACAAGCCTACCTTAAAGCAGAGGAAATTGGAAAAATCATTTTTCACAATTATCACTTCTGTGACAAAATATGGTCCAATTATCCAACAGCACCATACACTACAACAGTGGCAGAAGCAATAATTGCTTCAGTAATGGATTGCAGTCATCTGTATTCATGAAAACAGATAGATGTATCTGTATTTCAAGTGATGTTTCAAGATGATCCCACTGTTGATGGTGATTCTTGCAATGAAATTGATGACAACACGAAAATTATGAGTGCTCCAATTCCTTTGTTTTCAAGAAAACATACTGTTCAAGTGAACACTAACAAAGGCATGTTCTGTGACTGTTATTTATTTGAGTCTATTGGAATTTTTTGTGTACATATGGTATGTGTTTGTAAATTTTGGCAAAGGCAAATAATGAAGTATTCATGGGGTTCACTCTTATAGACAAAGTTGTTAGGTGGACCAGTTCCTATGTGCAGTTAGTAGTTAGCATGCAAGTCCTCAACTCCCAAAAACATTCAAATATTCTATGACACACAAATTTCAAATGTCCAATGCTTTGAGATGAAAATTGTGATGACAAGACTGAGTCATTGATGAGGATGGAGGCAAAGTTTGTTGTTGTTCCAGAGCAGTCTCATCAACATCATTAGCATGTTCCTCTCTTCCTTCTTCTTCTTCATCTTCATCCCTGTCTATGTGTTACACTTGGCCTTTGTCATCAATTGTGTTGTCATCACCATCCAATTCAACTTGATCATTCACATCTGCTTGATCATTAACTGATTGTTCCACTGTTGTTGTTTCATCAGCTGAACCTGCACCCCAAGGAAATATCTGAGCATCCTCATGTGTTCCTATATACACCTTCCCATCAACCACAAAAATGACAGCAGAAATGTAACTACAAAACAAGCCTGAAAGAAAACAATATACCAAATAATTATATATTCAAAAACATGCTCCCAAAGTTGGAAGACAAAAATATTGAATCACTTCAAGTTTGATTTTTGGAGAGTGACAAACACTTTGGTAACAACACATAGTTGGAACAGATAATCCCAAAAATTCTAGGTTTTTGATGGTACAGTTGATTTCATCTCTGTCATTAAGCATCTTTCTTGCATTTTGATTTTTCACTTGTTGTAGTTTCTTGACAATTTCATCTGTTTGATCTGAATGCAGAAAATCCTAGTCATCACAATGAGGTGTGCATGCAAAGTTGATGGTTGCAATAAGAATTCTACAGAAGAATATGTCACAAGAAGTTGACCTATGATTGTAAAAGCAACAAAGATGTTTGTAGATGTAGTGGGCAACATGTGAAGCAGATCAAGATATGTCATTGAATGAATGACAAGTTTTTGGCCAGTAGATTGGGTTTATGGTGTTCTTGTAGTACCAATAACCATGCTCTTCAAATTGACTTTGAAGCCCCTCACTTGGACTAGGTTGAGACTGAGCAGATCTTGATTGTTTACCTGTTTATGACAAGAAACTGGTGGATAAGAATGATTCTGACATGGAAATGTTCCTTTCTTGTCTGCAGTACTTGTAATGACAGAAACAATTTCATGATTGATCTTTACTTGGTGATGACAGGTCTCATAAAATGATGTTGACAATGGAACATAGGATTAAGTTGTGAATAAAAAAACTTGTAGTGAAGTTGTAAACCTGCCTTGATCGATTGTATGAAAGGAACTGTCAAGAGGTGGAGCTCCCAAATCTGCAAATTCTTGAACACATCCAAGATATTCTGGCATTGAGGTTAAAATGGAAGTTGCATCATCAAGGTGTTTCAGCAATTCATCATTCATGGAAGATAGATTTGAAATATAACAATTCACAGGAAGACAACTTTAGCACATCTCCACTAAGGAATTATACTGATTTTTCTGGAGAGGCTTGAATGTAATGACATTGGATGATGAAATTAAAGGTACATAGACAAAATCCTTGCAATTACAAGGAAGAGATTTACTATGCTGCTTGGATATTGGTTTGTTCTCTTGATTTGTAATTACAATGAACAAACAAATGTGCTTCTATGTATAAATGATCTGCTGAGGAAGATTCCATGCAACAACATTGTTGTCTTCAATCCCACTTAGTTGAAATTGTTGACAAAATTTTGCCAAAATTTTGCAACATTTAGGGTTTGTAACTGATTTCTCAAAAAATGTGTCATGATAGGACAATCAGGATTAGATAGTACATGTATTTAGGGTGTACCAGAGGGAAAAAAGTTTTTTCATTTTTCATTTTTTATCGCTTTTTTGAATTCTTTGGGACAATGGGAGTACATTGCACAAAAAAAGAAAAATATGCTTGGAAGTACTTTTTTGCCCTAAAGTTTGTTTGTTTTTCTTGTGATGTGTTGTTCAATTTCAAATTGTAGCAAAAATGTCCATTCCAACTAAACAATCCCAGATGCTAGAATTTTTTGTAGTTTTTTCTCATGTTGACTCTTGTTTGAGTTATTGATCCTGGAGAAGGCTTGTGGTAGATTCTCTTGTTTTGTGAAGTAAATGAGGCTGGAACCAAGATGGTTATGATGTACAGGAGGACACACTGCAAAAACGGATGGACCTTTTTTTGAACAGTGTTTACCATTATCAATGTTGTTTCTTATTGTGGAGTCTAAAGCAGCATTGTTCACAGTTCTTCCTTGTACTTGATTTAGGAATTTAATTTCAACTTTTTTGGGTCAAAACAAACTTTGACAAAGTAGGAGCTGACATCATTCCAACACTTTATATCCAATTCCACAAAGAGTGGAACATCAAAATGACTGACCTGACAACCCTATTGATGAATTACTAATTGTTCTGCTGGAACAACACTCAAAAGCTCTACTACACCCAAGCACCACATCCTGGTGTCTTTCTCTCAGACAACATTCCCATTGCAATGCTGAGGGAAACTTTATAATTGAGTAGACTCAATAAATGTGACAGGCCCACTGTTATCTAAAACAATTCAATAAACATGAAGAAGTTCTAAACCATCCAAAATGACAAAAAATAACCTTGTCCCCTTAGAAGGAGTCTTTGGGATTGGTTTTGAATTTTTTGAATCGAAATCATACATTATTCCAAGAGAAATTTGGCTATCTCCTGTTAAATCAATGCCAATGTGCCCATGAAAATGTTGTGTGTCAATATATAATTCATCATCTGAATCAACAGAAACATTGTTGTGATCACTTGAAGCATCAACGTCAGACTCAAAATTATCAAAAGTTGACAGGTAATCAATGTTGGGTGAATTGTTCATCTTTTCCAATTCATTAACACATTCAGAAAGGGCAATGATGTTGGGTAAAGACCAGACATGTTGCTCTCTGTCATCCTGTGCATCTGACAGTCTAGGCCTATTCATGAGGTCCAAACAATGTTCCTGCCTGGATTGATGTTATTGGCATGAAATATTTCATAACAAACATAAACAACATTTCTCCTCCACCTTTACTTTCACACATATGACATGAAGATGACAACATTCAAACCAGGTCATTTTGATAGTCCCTAAATAATACTGGTAGGGAAAAGGAGGGATGGATTTTGTTTTGGATTTGTGAATTTCAGGAGAGTTAAGTTTTTGTGACAGCTTGGTAAACAGAGGAAGAGGTGGTGAGCTGAATTTCTTTGTTGAGTTGTTGATGGAGGAAAGGATTATTGTTGGCTTTGTAAATGGAGGGACATGTGAGTATTGCAATGGCTATGGTGATGGCTGGCTTTGTTGGGTTTTGTTGAGGCTTCATTGATGGAGACAATGTTGGGTACTGTTTTGGAAAGATGGGGTACAATAAAAAAGAAGACAACTTTTTAGTAAATGATAAAATGCAACTCAAAATAAAAAATCATAACTTTGGAATATAGGCCTTCAAAAGTGGGGTGTTATTAAGCCTCATTCTGGCTGTGGCCATGGCCCCACTTTCTGTCCTTGGAAAATGCTGGAAATAAATCAATGTCATAGCAAATCTGATAGCAACAAAATAAATTTTCACCAAAATTTATGTGCAAAAAATAATTTTGGTTTGGATTCATTATAAAAATTGTGATACAACTTTAATTATGAGAGGTTACTTTTTGGACAAGGCATTAAAGATGGTGGGAGAAGTGGGTTTTGGTTGATGAAGGGAAATGTTGTTGAGGGGAGGGATGTGGCAGGTGCAATCTTGTGATTTGCAATTTTGTGGCTGGGTTTTGGTCAATGGAGGGAAATGTTGTTCAGGGGAGGGAAGCAGGTGCAATCTTGTGATTTGCCATTATCTGGCTGGGTTTCAGTTGTTGGAGGGAGAAGTGGGTTTTGGTAAATGGAGGGAGGTTTTGTTGAAGGGAGGGAAGCTGTAAATCACAAAAGTGTGTTTTTGTGATGGCTTCTTCAATGGAGATAAAGGTGGGTGTTGTTGCAGCTTTGTTGGAGAGAGAGGTGGAGAGGTGGAATAGGAAGGGAGAGGTGATTTTTGTTTGATGAGGGGAGATGTGGCCAGCTCATGGAGCATGTGATCTTTTTTTGGATGTGATTGCAAAAGGAATCTGGAATCCCAAAGAAATGGGGCATAAAAAATTGAAGTAGAGTCCCATGAAGCAGATGGTGGCACCAAAATCTGTGATCCTGAATTGTACCCTTCTTCAACTCTGTTTATGTATTTTGCTGTTGAAAATATGAACATTCAGATAAATATGTACAATGTCAATATTAGGTAGATTAATCAGAAACAACTCTTGATTCCATTTTGATTTGTGTACAGTAGCCCCTACCCCCTTTTAGAAGCTGAGATACAAATTAGCATGTGAAGCTATGTTGTAAAAATAAAGTGGATGTGGATTCAATCAACAACCACATCTTTTGTTACCAGGTAATACAAAACCACCACTGAAATTCACTAGTTCATTTTTGTCCAAATACCACAACCAAAGCCAATCTGCAATTAAATATCTATTTTTGGACAACAATGGCAAAGACAAAGTCAGTACCCAAACAGGTCCAAAATGTGGCTGCAGTCAGGGTTGCAAATCACAATCTCACTATGATTCAAGAAATGTATGTAGCCAGCAGCTATAAGGAACAAGATTGCTGAGAGTGCACTTTGCAGACAGCAGCTTGTTGGTACTGTGAGGAGATAGCCCCTCCAAATTTCTCATTTTCTGTTGTCAACTGTCAACCAACCCACAAGCACTTCCATAACAGCTGAAATCTTTAATTTGACACCGCAACCAATGGTATTGTAGTTGTCATTTTAAATCATTTCAAATCACCCCTTAGACAAAATATCTGCCTGAAACCATGTACAAACCCAGCTCATCCACCACAAGCACAAGGGGGAAAAGAAACTCACATCTTCTTCAAGGGGCAAAAGAAATCAGAAAGACTTTGCAACAAACACAACAAAGCAGAATCAACAAAAGGAAACATAATGATAAGAAGAAAAAATCTGACAAAGAGGCATCATAATTACCAGGCTGATGAAGAAAAGATTGAAAAGAAATGAGGAGCAGAGATAATTGTAAAGGAAATTGATAAAAAACACAATACAAATATTTCTGATAGATCAGTGATGTGAGATAGTTCAATGGGAATAGCCAGACAGTGACCACTGAAGATGGGACTAGATGGAGGTGATTTGGACAATTTTTCCAGTTACTACTCTCAGCTTTTGAAACTTGCATCAGGATTGAACAAATAAAAGCTAAAAGAAATCTTCAACACAACCAAGCATCTTTCTTAATGAGTAAATGAAATGAAATTGACTTGGTTAAAGACCAAGACAATTTCAGTTACTATGAATGACACAGAATTCAGCAATTTTAAAACCAGCAATAAAAGGGAATGGGTGGCAACATTCAAGGCCACAACAAATTAATAAAAGAAGTGCTTTTTTAATGATATATAAGAAATAGAAATGATGAAGGGAAGGGAACTGACAAGGAAAAGGAGTCATTTAATATATTAGTGTTATGATGGTTTTTTGTGTGACAGGGACAGTATCAAATCAAACACAACTAGAAATATTATCATATTGGAACCATAGCCTTGTCAGCATCAAAATATTGGACAAAAATTTTCCCAACTATAATAAACCGCTTATATTGCTCTGAATATTGAATATGATATGTCAAAGTGGCTTAATAGCTATTAAAGTAGTGAGGGTGTGATATAAGCATAGTTTCGGATTTTATGAGCTATTTTGACTATCTGAGAAATGAATTGCTCTTTCCCAGGTGATAAGGGGGAAAGGGAATCAAATTTGGATCAAGGAACATGAAGTATGTGTTCAGGATCATCAATCAAATCTTTTGGATCTTCAGATCTTCAATTTTCACGTAAATCCTGGTATTTCATGAGTAGGAACTGATGCAGTTATGTACAGAATGGATATAAAACAATCCTGGAACGGTCCTCTAACCATTTGGTTCGATTCTGTAAGCTCAGGCAACCTCAAGATCTTCCCAATATTGGCTGGATTGATGATTAAACTTACTTCCCTTTTTCATGCAAATTCAAACAAAACAAATAACATCCAAAGTGACCATCAACACTAGCTGGCCAGTAACTCTACACTTTTAAGCAATGATACCCCATTGCAAGAGCAAAGAGAATGGAATTGGTTGAATTTGGGAAAAAGAATGTTGAGCACTTTGTTTGCCACCACAATGCTACTGTTCCAATGAAACTAGTTCAACTCCTACCTGAAGGTCATTTTCACATCTTTGTTTTGAATGCACCTAAATTGAAAACCAAACAGGATAGGATTGACACATTTATAGAGACAATTGGAAACTCTGTCTATACAGATGAGTTTGATAACCAGGACATGACTAGGATGGATCAAAAATGGTATTTTGAGGCTTCCACAGCAAATAAAAAGATCATTATACATATACCATCATGCCATATGCCAGTTGTATACCAGTAAAAAATGATCATTTCTAGTAGTCTCTGGTATTGAACATACCATTGGTATAATGAAAAAACTATACAACAGTTCATATACCAGATGTTTTTTGTATACCACAC
>JACCDI010370945.1_pt1 | contig 11172 bp, 11 predicted proteins | sample 7442791 | NCBI WGS metagenome assembly JACCDI01 (sample SAMN15323434, study PRJNA562643) | freshwater metagenome | isolation source: river surface water | place: USA:Blue River Watershed | collected 2017-08-15
AAGAAACATCTGGCTTGTCTGATCAAGGCTTGACAAACTTACGAAGACACAAAATCGGATTCATATTCCAACACCACTGTCTCTTAAGCGCGTTTTCTGCCATTGAAAACGTCATGCTTCCTATGTTGGCAGAGGATGGATTTGTCAGCCATGAAATGCGAAGTCGTGCAGCTTTTTTGCTAGAGTGTGTGGGGTTGAAGCCTTGGCTCAATGTGCCAGCTACGCATTTGTCCGGAGGGCAACAGCAGCGAGTTGCCGTGGCGCGCGCATTGGCCATGCAACCTGCATTGATTTTGGCTGATGAGCCTACTGGTAACTTGGATACGCAAAGTGCCAATGCAGTTTTCGATTTGCTGAAATCCTTCAGTGATGCACGACAAACCACTGTTTTGTTTGTCACTCACAATCCCGGATTGTCGGAAAGGTGCAAAAAAATCATTCAAGTTGTAGATGGTCTTGTGATGCACGCTACCTCGCAATGAGGTCTTTCGAACAGAAGGAATCTGTCGGCTCAATGCATGATGGAAACCATCGATGTCGGGAATGGATGTCGACATCATTGGAAGGGCATACCCATGAAACAACAACGTTGCGCATTGTTTGCACTGGTTTTCTTCATTGTTCACATACCGTCGATCGCCGAGTCAAGTTATGACATGGGAAAGGCCATTTACTTGGAAAACTGTGCTTCTTGCCATGGGATGATGGGTCAAGGTGACGGTCCATTGCGTCCATTTTTGACTAAACCGCCGAGTGATCTCACACTCTTGACAAAACGCAATCAGGGCATCTTTCCCCATCAACGACTTTGGGAGTCCATTGACGGGCGTGGCATCGGCGACAGTGGACCACACGGATCGCGTGACATGCCAATCTGGGGTCGAGAGTTCAGGGCGCAATCTGCAAGGGAGTCAGGTGGGTGCATTTCCGATGCAAACCCCTATGGCGTCATACCTTATGGGGGCTTGCACCGAGGCCATGGCGTTGAATGGCGTGTGCATCAAAAAATTTCGTTACTCGTTGACTACATTGCAAGAATTCAATCGCAGTGATGAATTGACACCGTGAAAGCAATTATGAAAAACAACCATCAAAACACAAACCCGCCAATCAACCATTCTGTGGAAATCGCAAACTTGTACCATCAACAAGTTCTGGGTTTGATCAATGTTGCGCTCAGCCATAACAAATCGTCGATCGAAGCGGCACACCGCAGAGCGGCTGAATTGTTGCGAGTAAAAAATGCCAAAGAAGTACAAGAATTTGTTGCGCAACACATTGTCAGTCACATGAATGAGTCACTGAGTTATGCTGTAGATGCCTATCGATTAGGGCTTGAGGCCAACATGCAGCTCTCTAAGGTTTTTGCAATGCAAATTCAGGATGGGCTTGGCCTGGCGCAAGACACGCTTCAATCACATCCATTGCTGGTCAATCCTATTTCCAATATGGCGCTTCATATCGTCAAGAATTCATTGGACAAAAGTCAGTCTGCATTGAACGGTGCTTCGGGTGCCAGATGATTCATGAGTCGACTGATGAGAATTGTTCTCAACCAGTGATCACGTTCGACTTTGTGATCGGATGGAATGACGTACCAGGGCGCTTCTTCTGAGCTGGTACGCTTCAGTGCATCGTCATACGCTTGCATGTAGTCATCCCATCGCTCTCGATCTTGAAAATCAGCCCGATTCAATTTTCCATGTTTGCTGGGATCGTCCAATCTGGCCTGAAGCCTGAGGCGCTGCTCTTCCTTCGTAATGTGTAAAAAGCATTTCAGGATGATGACTTGATGATCAATCAACAGTGACTCAAAATTCACAATGTGTCGAATTCTTTTTTCAATCACGTTTTTGGAAATGCCGCCTCTGACACGTGCAACCAGCACGTCCTCATAATGGCTTCGGTTAAATATGACCACTTCACCTTTTGCAGGTGACTTCTGGTGAACTCGCCATAAAAAGTCATGTTGCAGTTCGTCGTGGCTGGGCTCTCGGAAGGCTTCCACGCGAAGATTATTGTCCCTCAAGCCTTTCAACAAGGCGCGTATGGCGCTGTCTTTACCAGAAGCATCCATGCCCTGAAGTATGAGCAGCAATGACAATTGCCGACCTTTTTCTAATTGTGAGATTTTTTGTTCAAGAACAAAAAATGATTCATCGATCTCAGGTAGCTTGTTTTGTAAGATGAGTGCCTTCTGACCAGGGCTTTGTGTGGAAAGTGTGCACAGGTTGAAACTACTGATCTCGTGCACCGGGGGTATTGAACTGATTTCTGACTGCATTTTCATGATAAGTTGGGATGACGCCTCTGGTCTGAGGCGCCATCAATCACTCATCAGAAACGCGTACCTAAAGACAAGGTATAGCCCTTGGAGCTTTGGCCGTCTTTGTCGTAATAATTCATGTAATCAATTTGGCCATAAACCGACTTGGTCAAATTGGTTTGTAGACCAAGCCCATACGCTAAATCAGTTCCAGTTCGCGATCCTGCGCTGGAGGCAGTAAAGTTTGCATGTGCCACACCAAATCGCGCAAAAACGATGGTTTCAGATGTGATGGCATATTTTGGTTTGAGCACCAAGCCGTAATGGGTTGATTTGGCATCAAATCCAGGCCGACTGTCTTTGCTGTAAGTTGTCAAATACAGCGCTTCAATGGCTAAATTCTCATTCACATCCTTGCCAAACAAGAAACGCATGGTTTGTGGATGTGATATGTCACCAGCTTCGCTTTTCAGGTGGATCGGTGTCAAGCCGATTTCGCCATAGTAGTCTTGTGCATGCGCTGCATTGAAAAGCGCCAACGTGCTGAAAGCCAGAGCCGTACGGATGACACTCAATGTAGGGGAGGCGAGGAATTTCATTTTGATTTCTTTCTGTTTAAAAGTAGATGATGGCTGTCATGGCGGCAGTTGTCTGTCTGCCAGATCACATAGACACATGCCCTTTGGCAATCTTCTGCGCGACATTTATGAAGAGATTCCTGTCATTTTTTTTCGCGCTGCTTGGCGCATTGCCAAGCCTCCCGCTAAAAATAAAAACGCAAAAATGCCCAACACTTCAATCTTGTAGGCCTCCCAGGAAAGCAGTAAAACCAATGTTGTCAGTGCAATGAGCCCAAAAGTCATCAGCATCCATCCGGTAAGCAGCATCCACATTCCATCAATGAGTCTCAGCTTTTCATTTGCAAACTCAAGCTTGAGTATTTCAAGTTGAACGCGTAGCAACGATCGACAACTTGTCATTAACGAAGGGCCTGACGCCAGCAAGCGAATGAGTAAACGCATCATGGCGATCACGCAAGTGTTTAGCGGCGAACCATCAAGACACCCAGCAAGAGGCCTAGGCCCCCTGCCAAACCGATAGCTTGCCAAGGATGTGAATGCACGTAGTGGTCGGCGACTTGTCCAGCTGCTTCCGCGCGTTGGAATGCCAAGTCCTGCAGGTGTTTCAAATTGGCTTTCGCATTGCTTAGGCGATCTTGTATCTGAACCCTTGCCTCATTGAGGGAGTCTTCTGCATCATGGGTGCCGCTTTGCAGCAAGGCTTCGCTGTCAGCAATGACCGCATGTAGATCTTGCATCAGACGCTCTTTTTGTAACTGTAGGTTTTTTGACATGGTGATGAATTCAAAAAAGTGAAAAGAAATTTGATTATTTTTGAAAGGCTGTGAAGCGGTCTGTTCGAAAGATCACATTGAAGCGGTTTACTTTTGCTGGGCGGCTTCTAGCAAGCCAATCTTTTCCTCAAGGCTTTGTATCTTTTTTAAGAAATCCATGATCAAGACAATCGTGAACAAATCAAGGTCATAATCCACTCGAAGGCGATTCGCAGTTTGCAACATCAGCACACTCGGCCAGGAAAAATTTTCTTCGACGGACTGGTATTCGGCATAGGAAATAGCGCCATATTCCATTAATTCCTCAATTTCTGTGATGTCCAAATTGCAATGCAAGCTGACATCTGCTTTGGAACAAGGCATTTGCGCTTTCATGCCTGTCATTTTTTCCATATCCATTTTTCGCTCAACTCCAATATTTTTTTATCGCATAAAGACTCAGTATTTTTCAGGAACATACATTTCATTCGCTAAAGGTTTTCTGACGCAGTCAGCGTTGGATTGCCTTGGTGGAAGATTCACTATTTTTTGTGGGACGTCTTCATAGTCAATTTGCGCCAGAAGATGCGCCATGCAATTCAGTCTTGCCTTTCTTTTGTTTGAGGCATTCACAATCCACCAGGGTGACTCTTGCGTATGCGTTCGCTCAAACATTGTTTCTTTGGCTCGTGTGTAGTCTTCCCAAAGTCGACGGCTTTCCAGATCTGTTGGACTGAGCTTCCACTGCTTCATGGGATTGTGTATTCGCGATAAGAACCGAGCTTCTTGCTCCTGTTCAGTCACAGAAAACCAGTATTTGATCAATTGGATACCACTTCGAATGAGCAATTTCTCAAATTCTGGTACGGACTGGAAAAACTCCTCATACTCTGCAGTTGTGCAAAATCCCATGACCTTTTCTACGCCGGCCCGGTTGTACCAACTGCGATCAAACAGCACCATTTCGCCTGCCGCAGGAAGATGCGCAACATAGCGTTGAAAGTACCACTGCGTTTTTTCTCTGCTGTTAGGAGCTGGAAGAGCGGCGACCCGGCATGTCCTAGGGTCAAGCCTTTGCGTGATGCGCTTGATGACACCCCCTTTCCCTGCAGCATCACGTCCTTCAAAAAGGACAACGACTCGTTTTTGTGAAACAGCCAACCATTTTTGGAGTTTGATCAACTCCGATTGAAGCTTCACTAGGGTGTGAAAGTATTGATATCTTTGCTCGTCAGAGAAGGCTGTTCGTATGGCGGGGGATATTTCATCCTCCATTTCGAGTTCGATTTCCTCGTCAAAAGCTTCTAGAAGATCATCGCTCGAAAGAAGGGCGATATTTTTTTCTCTGAGTGAGGGCATGAAAGGGCTCCGTTATCCATGGAGTGTTTTTTGTATCCACGGGTAGCTTATGGCGTGCGCATTTCATTTTCTGTACGCCAACGTACCTTAGCCCCTCCTCATAGGGCGAAAAAATTCATTAGACCGGATGCAAGAAGACACCCATCCAAGTGGCCGCTGTCACGATGAGGACGCCTGTCATGGTGTAAGCTTTGTATGACCTGCTTCCAAAAAAATGGCAAAAGACAATCTTCGTCAAAGCATTGGTAGTAAAGCCAATCAAGATCGCCATTTGAGCCTCTGATATGGTCATCAAACCCTTGTTTTGAAGGGCAGCCAAAGAAGCAATGTTGGAGTGCGCATCTGCAAATCCTGCCGCTGCACTGGCAATCCAGACGCCTTGCGCTCCATACCAAGCGTGCAGACCGGCGCTGATCAGACTGAGTCCCGTCACCATGACTGTCAGAACCAAAGTTGACGCCAAGTCAAATGCATGGCCTGACAAAGGTGCAGAATATTTGGATTCTGTTTCAGATTTGCGCCACCAGACAAACAATGCGTATATCAGGCCTGAAACGGCTCCATACACAATCGGGTACAGCATGACAGGATCAAGGTGTGGCATGGACATGGCAAAGATGATGTAGAGCTGGATCATCGTTGCTACATTTGAAAAGAGGGCGCCAATGATGGCGTATTGGGTCTGTTTTGGATTGTCCTTAGAGAGTTTTCCCATGGTCATCATGATTGCCGAACTTGAAATAAACCCTCCCAAGAATCCACTCAAAGGCAATCCGCCACGCTGGCCGATGACGCGTCTTGCAATGTAGCTCAGGGCACTGATGCCCATTACCATCACTACAAAACTTGCTATGTTTCTGAAGTTGATGGCATTGAACGGGCCCACAAATTGATCGGGTGCGATCGGCAAAATGATGAGACAGACCGCGCCAAAAATGATGACGTCATGCAATTCTTTTTCTGAGAGGATTCGAATGACGAAACGATGTAACCAATCTCTGGATGCCAACAGGCCTGCCAGGCAAACTCCTGTTCCTGCTGCCAGAAATGTATTTTGAATGGCCAAAGCGCCAATCATGTAAGTTAGCAGAAGGGACAGCTCTGTGGTGATGCCAGAATCTTCGTGACTTTTTTTGAAGTGTGACAGCCACACAATGCCGCCTAAAAGGAGCATGGTTGTCATGAGCAAGAAGGGATGGTTCACGATTTCGGTCACCGCGCCGAGCAAGGCGATGACTGCAAATGTCCGTATACCTGCAAAACGGTGAATGCCACCGGAGAGTTTGCGGCGTTCCCGCTCAGCGCCTATCAGTAAGCCTACACCCAATGCAACACTCAGTTCGAGGATATGCATTGAATCGATGGGGAAAACTTTGAGTTATTTGGATTGGTCTTCTCTTGCAGCTCTTGCATATTGAGCCGCCAAGTTGGACATTTCCACGGCTTGCGCGGCAGCTTGTGTGGCCATTTGGGTGGCTTGCGCTGCTTCTGCCGAGGCAATATTGGAAGCGTCTTCGGCATGGTGTGCCACTGCCAGTGCTGCGGCGGCGGATGCGGATGCGGCGCTGGCCGCTGCTTCCATCGCTGCTTCTGCAGCCGCGGCAGCTGCCCTTGAGGCTATCTCTGCGGCCAAGATCACAGAGGCAGAAGCAGCCACTTTCGCCGCTTCAGCGCAATTTTCCGAAGCCAGAGCAGCATGGCTTGCTGCTTTGGCGGCGCGTTGGGCTGCAGCCGACGCATGATTGGTGAGAATTTTTAAGGAGAGCAAGGTTTCATTGTGATTGCTGTTGAGTTCGCTGTAACGCTGCTTTAACTCGGTCACCTCGCTCTGCAGACTTGCGAGAGATTCACGGATGCTTTGCAAGTCGGAATTCATAGGGTGATTTTTATCCGGGTAAGCGTTAACGGAACTTTTCAAACAGCAAGTTGAGGCGGTAACAAGCGCTCATACTCATTTTTGAGGGTTGAATAACATTCACATGAATGCTTGGTCAATCCTATTCGATCCCTGACAGTGATGCAACCACGAGAGTAGTCTATCAAGCCTTCACGTTGAAGCCTTTTGGCAGCCTCACTGATTCCCTCACGTCGTACTCCCATCGTTTTGGCAATCAACTCATGTGTAAAGCTTAAATCCATACCAACCACGCGGTCCAGGTTCAACAGCAGGATACGTGCAAGTTGTTGGTCAATGGAGTGTTTTCGATTGCAGGCGGCCATTTGTGATGCTTGCGTCATGACCGCCTGCATGTACCTGAGGATCAGCCGTCGAAAAGCACCCGACAAATTGAATTCTTCGAGCAAAACCTCTGCACGCATGCGATAGGCAATGCCTTTGCCGATCACAATGGCCTTGCTGCATGTCGACTGGTTTCCCATGAAAACATAGATGCCAGCCAAGCCCTCATTGCCAATTTGAGCGAATTCTGCTGACCCGCCATCTTCAAAGTCATATTGTAGTGAGATGATGCTGGAAACAGGAAAATAGACATGCTGAATCTTTTGACCTGATTCAAAGAGGACGTCATCCACAGACAAACTCACGGCACTGATATGTCGCTGCCATCGCTCCCAATCAGCTGGGGGCAAGGACGTCATGATCTTGTTGGCTTGCTTGATCGGTGAGATGGTTGATAGATGCATATGATTGATTTTTTTGAAGCAACATTTGGATTTCTGATGACCTGAGTGAAATATAAGGACGTTTCCCTCAATCCAATGTGTGCCAACACACACAAAAAATCAATTTGATAAATTCATCATCAATATTCAGAATTTATTTAATTACCAGTTTGTAGTTAAAAGCTTCAAACGCTCCAGATCTGTCACTCTTACATACTTACGATTCACGCTGATCATGCCAACTTTGGCCATATTGGATAACTTGCGACTGACAGTTTCAAGTTGAAGCCCAAGGTAACTGGCAATGTCCTGCCGCGTCATCCGCAACATCAACTCAGTTGAAGACAGACCCCTTGATCGCTGCCGGTCCATTAAGTTGAGCAGAAAAAGAGCCACTTTTTCTTTGGCGCACATGCTTCCCAAGAGCAGCATCAGTCGGTTGTTTTGCGCCAATTGTTTGCTCATGAGCTCTGCAAATCGCCATCGAAGTTTGGGAACCTCATCCGCAAGCTCGTTGAATTTCTGATAGGGCATCACACACACCTCTGCGTCCTCCAGCGCCGTTGCATGGCAAGCGTGTTGTTGACCCTCAATGCCATCAAGCCCCAAGATTTCGCCATACATTTGAAATCCTGTCACTTGTTCATGTCCATTGGAGCGACTGATCGTTGTCTTCATTACCCCCACCTTGACAGCAAAGATGGCTTTGAATGCATCGCCCTGGTAAAACAAGCTTTGTCCACGCTTCAATTTGATTTTGTATGCTGCGCGCTTTTCAAATGTCTCAAGCTCCTCGGCACTGAGCCAACTGGTCACGCAATGTGACTTGACAGGGCAATGCGTGCACCCTGCATATTTTTGATGTATTGCCATGTTCAAGATAAATGATTTGTGATGGATCAAATTGCATCACGGGTGATTTCTCTTGAATGTGTGCTCACCCACATATGCGTGAATGATTAAAGTCCATGGCCAAAGGGTGCAAACCCAATGGCATAACTCGGTGGGCTTGCAAAAACAGATCTTGAGGTGAATGGTTTGAAGCAGGTGTTTTCTGCAACATAGGCTCCCTGCAACCCATTGTTTGCAGGGATTGCATTCATTCAATCAACTCGCAATCTGAATCTCAAACGCAGCTCATAAGGAATGACCATGGCTAAGAAAATCACACCCGCTACTTCCATTTCTCGCGATGCCAAAATGTCGATGAAGCCGATCACGGATGAAGAATTTCTTTACGGTGAAGTTTGGAAGTTGCACCAAGAAGTTCCAGACATCCAAGTACTTGCTTCGGCAAAACTACCTGCCACTGTAGGCGTACGGTTTGATGATGCCGATGAGAAAAATCTGGATAAATCTTTTTCTGATTCTGATTTTGATGCTTCTAAAAGAAATGATGAGATAGAAAGCTCGCATTCACAAGATCATTCCCAGTCTTCTGATGAAGTTGCATTGCCTCTGTCTTCATCCATCGAAATATCGCTGACTGGATCGAGTGTCAGCTTGGACGAATCGTTTGATTTGCAAAATGCAAGCACGAGTTCTATCGTAGGTGATCAAGATGATAACGACGTGAATGTTGATCTGCTGCCGTTCGTTTTTTCAAGCCGTCTAGCGGAGTTGTCATCACAAACGCCAATGGAATCTGCTTGGAGTGGCTATGACGGGGTAACCGGTCACCATGTCATGTGTATTTCGGTTGCAACGTCTGGCTACGATCTTGCTTTTACAGATTCACATGGCCACGCATTGAATGGCGCGGACAGTGGGTTGAGAACATTGCAGGATGAGGCGATTTACTTGTATACCGATACGGAACATCACAACATCGTTATTGGAAAAACAAACACTGATGCAATCATTTTCTCGGCTTATTTGCAAGAGATTCCGTCTTCTACCAATGACGTCGACCTTTGGACAGTCTTGTACCAACCGCTTGCACACCCCGATCACTTATTGCCTGATGAGTCCATCAATCTCCTCAACAAGCTTTATGTATCGGTCAGTTCTGGTGGCCTTGACAATTTAAGAGATGCCACAGCTGGCCAACATCTTTTCATCATGACGGGAAATGCTTTGGAAGCATTTGTCATCACTGGTCTTCATCCCGCCAATCAATCGACTGGCGTGAAACCCCATGCTGGTGATTCAGTGAACATCAGTCATGCGGGTGAGGTTACATCCGTGGGAACCAATAACCAAATGGTGGATCCGCCAACCTATTCCAAGAACGGACGCGTGCTCAAGTCAGCAGAGGGCTTGACGCTGACATTCGTATCTGGCGCAGCAGAAGACTTCACGGGACAGAACTTGAGTCCCACTGAAGCTGATGTGGAGTCCAATATTCAGTTTTCCGGACTGATTGAAACTCAGTTTGCACGTTTCGTCGTCAGTCAGTTACAGCCTTCCAAGGCCTGTACGCTGAAAATTTCTGCCTTGAATACCCAACTTGAAAGTGGCGCCCAATTTGTTGACGGCTTGATCAGCGGCGATTCCCAGGTTTCTGTCAGTCGTGTACGGATATCAGACCACAACGGAATCCTGCTGGAGGATACCAACGGTTCAGCCAACGTTTCGTACATTACTGTGATCTTTGACTCAGGATCTGCCACGGTTTCGGGTGTTAAACAGGGCGATCAGATCGAGTATTTTTCTCAAAGTGGTTTCAACCGCACGGTCATCATGAATGTCGGATCTGAGAGAGCAGATTTCGATGCGTCTTTTGACATCGGTGACTTCAGCATTCACCAATATCAATCCAGCACGGTAGAAATTGGTTCAAAGATTATTTTTGATGATTCTGCACCTGAGGCTTATCTCAATCAAAGCGTATCAATTGATGATGATGCTCTAAGTGGTGGAAACCCCGGTGGCTTGGGTGATGTAGAGCCAGACAGTGTGAACGCTACAGGCATCCTGGCCCATTCTTACGGCGCCGACGGCGGCAGCATGGCCTGGCTTGCCATTGGCGCACCTGCAGGCTTTGCATATGAACTCGGCGAGGACGGTGCTTTGCTGGTCAAGCAAGGCGAAGCCACTGTATTAACCTTGAGTTTGAACGCAGAAACAGGTGAGTACTCCGTGATCCAGGGCGCAGCCATCCAGCACATGCCCGGTTCTGAAGAAAACACCCAGGAATTCACGCTGAGCTACCAAGTGAGCGACAGTGATGGCGACATGACCGATGGTCGATTGCTGATCCAGGTGAACGATGACACACCCACGGTGAGCGGTAATCTGGTTGTGCAGATCGATGACGATGCACTGGAGGGAGGAAACCCCGGTGGCTTGGGCGATGTAGAGCCAGACACTTTGAACGCCACAGGCATTCTGGCCCATTCCTACGGCGCCGACGGCGGCAGCATGGCTTGGCTTGCCATTGGCGCACCTGCAGGCTTCGCATATGAACTCGGTGAGGACGGTGCTTTGCTGGTCAAGCAAGGTGAAGCCACTGTATTGACCTTGAGTCTGAACGCAGAAACAGGTGAGTATTCGGTGATCCAGGGCGCCGCCATCCAGCACATGCCCGGTTCTGAAGAAAACACCCAGGAATTCACGCTGAGCTACCAAGTGAGCGACAGTGATGGTGACA
>JACCDI010542826.1_pt1 | contig 11171 bp, 12 predicted proteins | sample 7442791 | NCBI WGS metagenome assembly JACCDI01 (sample SAMN15323434, study PRJNA562643) | freshwater metagenome | isolation source: river surface water | place: USA:Blue River Watershed | collected 2017-08-15
GCGGCTGGATTGTAAAAATTAGAGGGCTCCGGAGCGGCATTAACAAGTACAGAAAATTACTGCGAGCGACTGGGGCAACCGTAATAATTTTGACGCTTGCGCTGAATCGTTAAGTTTACTAGTCGAGCAGAAGCGCAAAAAATCCCACAAAGCTCCAAGATCGCTTTGGTAATTATAAATAGTTCGTTTCAGCACAAATATACCGGTCAAAATCACGGAAGGAAACGCAGGTGAAAAAAATTATTTTATTTTCGATGTTTTTGCTTAGTGGGTTTGCCGAAAGCGCCGAATCTGCATTATTAAAAAAAATATCTACGGGGGATTGTGTTGACGTAAATCAATCATCCTCAACTATCTATATACCCGGGGAAACCGTTAGGAGCTTCGACGATCCTTTTAATCGACAAATTAATATTCCAGGTAGAACTACAACAGTAGACCACGATTCTTTTAACATTGTGCTCTACAAGGGGGCACTTAATAAATGTAAAATTGAGTTTGACGGGAAGCTTATCGTGGAGAAGCTGAGGGTTACTGAGGTTGGGTCGGATTTCATTGTATTATCAGAAACAACAATAATTCCGGCGAGTAAAATAGCAAAGATCGAGTTGATGAGTTGGGAGAAATTGTCCGCTTTTGCAATAAACAAAGCACGTAAAAGTAGAGAGTGGGAAAAACATTTTTCGGCAAAAAACGGTGATGTGCCGGACACTCTAAAACAACTCGATGAAGAAGGAAGGAATCCACAATTCCTAAAAAAATTCATCAAGATTCATCTGCTAGATAAGATGTAGTACCCAGAACCTTCATGAAAACTCAAAGAACGAGAGCGTTGCTGTTTGTACTATTTTTGATTTGTCTTCTTGCGTCGTGCAAAGATATCGAGTTTTTGTATAGCGCAACTTCTCGGCAGCTATTTTCAAAAATATCTCAAAAAACATCAGCTCAGATTGCGATTAGGGGAATTAAATGTGACCAAAGAGAAATTCAGGAAATTTTGAGCATGTTGCCTAAGGATCTTTCTTTGGATAACCCTACTTGCAAGGGCGAATTTGTTTATCTCACTATTGCCGCTTCTATTGTTTCTGAAAATATTCCCAGTAAGCCGGATGAGCACTTTAAATTAGTAAGAGTCAATATTCCTGATATTGAACAAGAGAAAAAATTTTTTGAGACCAGGGGAATAAAACTGAAATTAAGTGAGGAATTTTTAAACTTAATAAACAAAAAATTAAACCTCGCGTCTCGAGATATAAAGGTAAAGATATCAATAAAGAATAATCAAGACGATGATCTTTTGGTGACAGCGAGTGATTTTTGGATTGATGGAGACCCCCACGAACAAATTAGAAACAAAAAGTTATCCCCTGGGCAAGAGGCAACAATAGAATTTTCGGAGCTAGCAAATGCCCTTGTTTTAAGTAAAAGAAGTCCAGTAAGTTTTTATGTTACTCGACGTAAAATAGAAGAATCTCGTCAAGAACGTGAAAGCCAGTCTCGCCATAATCAACCGTCGGCTGAGCAAAGCAGTGAAAAATGGAAATTTTAGACCCATTTTTATTTTCTGAGGCTAGCAAGACTCAATCTTGCGCGTATTATCTTTTGGTTGCTCAAGTTTATGTCCCGAAATAAAATCACAAATCTATTCGTAGTCATTCTCAAGCTCTGGATCGACATAGTCTATTTTTTAGTGGGGGTGCGTAATAGCCAGGTAAATCAAAAAATCATCTAGCCCTGGTTTCTGATGTGCCAGTTCCCATATCATGCAAGCTGATTATTTGCCAAAAACCTGAGCGTTTGGTCAATTGATAAAACGATGTCTGGCTAAGAATTTCCTTGTCCGCAGCATCAAATCGAGAAAATCGCATCTCTACCATTGCTGATTGGGTATTCTCGGCCAACACACTTACGTGATGGATACGTGAATATCGCCAGCCAGTGCGCTTAATGGCATCAAAGTCCACAGCAGGTTTCAAGCTGTCCTCAAAGTACACCATATGACCGGACCGAATCTTCACATGGGGGAAATGATAGGCGCTTTGCAGGGCAGGCAGATTTTCTTCATTAAATATACGCACGTAGTAGTGCATGAATGCTTCGGGACTCAGATCCTGCAAAGACTCCGCGACAGCATTGAGAGATATCAAAGCGGTAGCAATCAGCGAGACGAATTTTTTCATGGGGTTTGAATACGCAGAATTTGTCAGGCGAACGCTGAGAAGAAAAAACCCCATGCAGTCGTGCACAGGGCTGGAAATAATTCGAAAGCTTGGAAATGCGGGATTCGTGAGATCCCGCGATATAGTTATCTGACGCAAGGTTTCATTTATTTCTTCTCCGTCAGCGCTTTAACAATCTCACCCAAATCCTTGAGCGCGATTGCATCTTCGGCACTGACTTTATCCGAGCCAGGGCAACGTGGATCCGTTCTCTGCAAGGCGCCGAACATCGCTTGCGTTACCGGAATTGGGGCGCAGCCATTTTCTGATCCCTTGCCGCACGTGAGATCATGTTCTGGTCGTGCTTGTACATGGCACGCAAAACAGTTCAGGCCGAAACGATTATTGACTTCAGCAAAGCCGCGCGTATAGATCTTTTGCCCTTTTTTGTCGACATCAATCCAGAAAAACTCCCAGTCTTTGGTGGCAGGGCTATAGCCTTTCTGTTGCTTGATCATGACTTCATTGGGCATGAGTTGAAGAACAGAGCCAGTGGGATACTCGCCCTTTCCCTCTTTGGCAACTTTAACCGTGCCGGCCACATTGCCCACAAGATTATCGACATAAAAATGACCCACCTTGGTCATGCTGGTAATGCACTTGAATGAATTATCATCCACTTTAATCAGCGGTTCAGCTGTCAAAGCGACAGGTGATTGAAGAATCAGAGCAGCGCCAGCCAAAGCCAGCGATATTTTTTTTATGAATGAATACATCAGTATCTCCTTGTGAGTTCGAAAACTGACAATCAACCAGGCAAATTGTGTTTGCACGATCAGTCGTCGATTTTATGAAGTCGCCATGAGGCACGAGTGAATGGATAATCACTTGTGCCCGTCAAGCATGAACGACATTAGCTACCGCATGGTGCTGTGTCAATTTTTTTCGGTGGAGGCAATAATTTATTAAATCTTTTGTAATCCTTTGTCTTGATACGACCCATGATTGGTTAAATTCGCAAGCGCTGAACAGTGTCGGGGCGGTCAGTGGGTGCTATTGCGAAAACGAAAACAGAAACAAGCATTGGATATGAAGGTGAGTAGGTGCCGCGCTGATCGCCAACCAAACGCCAGACCCATAGCTTCGCTCACCCCAGGGCAAGGTCTACACCGCATTTTTTGGGTAGTGGGTCAAGCGGTCGCTTGAGCTGAAAACGGCTTGTCGGGCGCGTAAGCCAGTCCGCGGACTTATCCACAGTCGTTGTGAATAAGTCCCCCAGATAACACCCAAATCAAGCGGGAATGCTGGAGAGCATCGCTGTGCTTACAAAATCAGCAGGGAGTCCGTATACATTGGTAGATCCTTCGGGCACCAGAATTGCCATGATTGAAAAACACGAAGGCCCTGTAGACCTCAGGTGCATAGTGCAATAGATTGCGCATGGGTGAGCACGATTCTTATATTTGCAACTTCATTACAAAAAACAAAAAATCGATATTTCTGGTATACCGGAAAACACGAAAAATTTTAGAGACTGATTCAGAAAATACACCGACAAAATATCGAGGACAATCTATGTGGCTCAAGCTTAAACAGTTCGCTCTGGCGTTGTTTTTATTTAATTCGTTGGCCGCAGCCAATGACATCACCCAGATCGATGGCGACTGGTACAGCTTTAAATGGAAATATGGATACTCACTCAGCAACGGCAAGGGGATTGCATTTGTCACAAACAGTCCGAATTTCAAGGTCGGACAAGAGATAGTCAGATTGACTGCAGTTGGAAAAAATTCATACGTCGGAGAGAATATCTACAAGGACGGAAAATTCTATAAAGTCAAAGTGACCCTACAGTCTGACGGGAAATTGCTTTTCGAAGGAGAGAAGAACGTAAAGTGGGAGATGGAAAAAATCGATCCTGAGACGTATTCTTCACTTACAAACGTAAAATCAACAAGCTCAAAACCTGAGAAAAAAACCTCTAATAGTGAGGCAAGAGCAGCAACTGATGAAAGCTCGCTACTGCCGCCTGAGGGAACCGCGCGTTTCAAAAAATTAGACTTATTGGAGAAGTTTTTTATTACCAAAAACAAAGCTTACTGGAATGCGATGCAGGACAACGGCGGTATATCAGGTAAATTTTTTGGGCTTTCAGTTAGTTCTGCGGTGTCAGAGGAAAACTCTTTATTGGTACAGACCAGCCAAGCGCCAACCCAAATCCGCGCTTGGGCCGAGCGTTTGTGCGTCATTCAGGCGAATGCATGGGATATTCAGCGATCACCGGGCTTTACCTCTGGAAATGCCGTAGGTAAATACTGTGATGCAAGCTACCAACCGCTCGATGATCGCCTTTGGATTGTGATCGTTGCAGGGCCGAAGGTGCCATAGAACTTTTACCTTCGGTGGCCGCGGGGCGCGCCTCTCCGAGGTGGTGCAAGTTCAGCGAGTTTGATATGGACAAGCCCGTGCTTGTGTATCTGGCGAGCGAGTCGCTCTTGGTCGAATACCTACACACGCAGCAGCGAATCCATATGTTGGCAATATGGCTTGGTGTATCAGCTAACAGGCTTAGGTTTGGAGAAGATAGCGAAAAGCCTCAGTCAAATGCTCTTTCCGCAAGAATATGCGTTGCTGAGGGATGGTGATCCAAACATGCCGGCATATTGCTTGTTTGCTGGCAATACGCCTTTGAACTGTTACCGTGCATGTGAAGCAAATATCCGCTACCGGAATATCGAAGCCACCTTCCGTCAAAATCACCAAAAAGTAGCCAATCGTAAATCATAATTTCTTCACCGCTTGATCTCCTTAATGCCCGACATACAGCTTTCATCAGGTTTGGGTAATCCTACGCTTCCTTACGACACAATTTTACAGAAGGTGCAAAATGTCAAAAATAGAAAGTCTCGTCATTTCAATCGGTGTCGCCATGCTGGCGCAAGCGAATGCGGCAAACAACCAGGCGCAGACTTGTACTTTAAATCCAGGCCAGACTCATGTAACGACGTTCCTGGACGCTAAGCTAAAAAGGGAAGGTAATGCCATTAGTGAAGAAGATGGCTATGTATTTAAGGCAGAAAAAAAAATAAAAGTAGGAAAATCTGATGTGTTAGTCGGCAAATTATTTCGCCAAGATGGTTCAATTGCCGAAAACAAGTCTTATGCGTTCGCTTCCGAGTGGGCCTGCAGAAGTGCCTCAGCAGAAGGTGACGCTAACACCGCGACACCTGACGTGGTGAACAAGGTGATGAACAAGAAATGGTCCCTTGGAGACCTGCCCTGCAATCTCAATGGTGGCACGTACACTATTTATACAAATCAGCCGCCTAGTGGCGTGGTTGAGTACCTGGGCGGCAATAAAAATCAGTCAGAGCAAAAGCAGGATTTTGAGTATAGAACAAGCAATACAGAGGCTAACGTTCTTTTCAGGCGTCATACCATCTACGCCGACGGAAATAAATTTGTGATGCAACAGGTGGGTGACCCAAACATGGTGGTTTCTGAAGTCATAGAGAAGATCACCTTGCAAGCAAACTCCAAGCTGATGATAACAAGAGAGATAAAGCAAATAGATTTCGACAAAATGCTCGCTGGAAAAATTTCTTATAACGTCAAAACGGAAAACTCAACAAAAAACCTCTGTAAATAAAAATTTATAAAAAAAAGTTTTAATGAAAATATTTGAAAGAAATTCTAAAGCCTTCGTCCTGGTTGCTTCCAAGTTGGCACTCGTGACTTGTCTTTTTTCATGCGCTGGAGGTCCCCGCAAAGAAGCGAGATCTCCTTCGTTTGAATCAAGTGTTGATTCTTCTGGTCGAGGGAAATTGCAATCGGGTACCGTCAATGCCACAGGACAAAATACTTCTTCATCCGTAGACAGTTTGAATAGTAAGCATCTGAATGACGCGCTAACCGGTTTACAAGAGCCTGATATCGGAGATCAGGAGAAATTGAATATCTCCCAACTTACCGTTGAGAGAAACTTCGATAATGATGAGCAAATTCAGTCTTTAGAGAAGGATGGCGAATGTGAGCACTATTTCAAAAATACGGTTAAGTCGAATATTAGCTTTCCTTATGCCACCAAAGGTCTTATTGTTGGCGTAGAAATAAAGCTGACCCCATCTCGCCTGATTGGAGAGCTCAAGGTAATTAGCAGGTCCGGTAGTGCCGCATTCGATGCGCAAGTGGAGAGGGGTATTGGGAGAGCAGGCGAGATGCCAGTAGTTTGTCCGACGAACATCTTTGTTGTTGTGCACCATGATCAACAAAATTTGTTGGCATCAGCGCCTGTTTTTACGGATCAAAAGTCACAAAATCCTCGCGATAACGCCTTGTCCGCAATCGCCCCCTCTGATGCGGAGCACGCCCTTGCAGGAAACGGCGGGCTATCACATTCCGAGCTTGTTGCAAAAAGTGACGTGACTTTGGACCCAAATTTAAAATCGAGAAACAATAAAGAAACGCTCAGCATAAGTACCGCTGCGTCTGAAAACAAGATCATAGATTCTGGAGAGAAGAATGGCGTTAAAGAATCTGTAGACCAAGCAAAGAAAGACAAAGCGAGTGCTTTGAGAAATCTTGACGGCGATTGGTATAGCTACAAGTGGAAATACGGGTACACGTTGAAGGATGGCATAGGCTATGCAACTGTCACGAACACACCAAATTTCGAGGTTGGGCAGGAAATTATCAGGCTAACGATGGTTGGAAACAACACTTTTTCTGGCGAAAATATATATAGCGATGGAAAGTTTTATAAAGTCAAAGTCACCCTGCAAGCTGACGGAAAGTTATTTTTTGAGGGTGAGAAGAACGTCAACTGGACGATGGAAAGAATAAAAATCTCAGATCTCGTACAAATCAAACAAAAATTGCGTCTTGATGCGGAGGCATCCGCTGAGCCAAGTGCTGCTGATCGAATTCGGAAAGATTTAAAAGTATTAAGTAAATTTAATCAAAAGCAGTTTATTCAAATTGTGCGGCAAGGGCAGAGTTCATTGAGGGTAGTTACAAATGACATGCAGCGTGGCGGCGTAAAAGCAAAGCGCGATAAAGCAATTTGTGAAATGGTAAGAAACATCGGTGGATTAAACGTATCAAATTGGGTTGGAAAAATAATCAATCTCTCATCCAACGGGGACGGGAAGGGTGTTCTTGGTATTGAGATTGCTCCGGGCATAACGGTTAAAACATGGAACAACAGCTTATCGGATGTTCTCCATCACACTTTAATTGATCCGAGCAGTAAGTTATTTGAAAAAGCGTCGGCAATGAAAATTGGCCAAATGGTGCAGTTCTCTGGCAGCTTTCACCCAGGATCCGAAACAGAGTGTGTTTACGAAGCGAGTATCACACTGAATGGCAAGATATCTGAGCCAGAATTTGTCATGACCTTTTCTGATATCAAGAAGAAGTAAAAACCGTGGTTTTTACGAAGTCAAGCGGACTGCATATCGGGTCAAAAGTATTTTTTGATTTTTTTGAATGAGATGAAGGTTTGAGTAAGAGGTGTGGGGTTTGCCTTAATAAATCGGTCAACGGTATTGCCACTGGATACAGTAGTTCGTTCCTGGTTTCTTATAGCTAGTCGAGAGATTAAAATTCATCTTTTGGCACTGCATGAATTCACTATTGCCAATTTGTATAGGGAATGATCGTATTTTTTATAAAAATAAGTTAAATGCGCACGGCTACCTTGATTTGTTAGTTTGAAGATAAATTATCATGTGTGGCTGATTTTTGAAGGTCAAGGGGTATGTAATATGCATAGTTCAAACTGGAAATCAAAAGTAGTCGGCTTTTGTTTGCCTGTAGTCGTCAGTTTTTCCGTGGCGGCTCAAAACGAGTCGGAGGGGGAACCCGGACCTGCGCCATGGTATGCGGTGGAGGCGGTGGCAGGCGTTATGACGACTGGGGAGTGCATAGAAACAATGAGTGCGGTTCAAGTCTTGGAAGCAGTCAAATTTGGGCTAGCCAGCATAGTTTCGGAAAAGAAGGTTGGTGGTAAGGTCACTCAACTCACATTTTCTTATCAAGGTCAGCGCGGCACGATATATAGAGAGAAAGCTGTCTGTGAAGTGGCGGCACGTGCGGCCCACAAGAAAAAGAACGCAATTCCTGACAAGTACAAGTAAATGCTCAATCTCTGGGTTCTTGGAATATGTCCGATTTCGGACTCTATTCGCTGATTTCAAAAGAGTGCTGGTTGAGCGTTTGTTTGCCCAGTCTTCGGTCAGCTGACGTAAAGCCGCCTTTTGGAGGGTCAGAAGATACGTCTCGAGAAGTTTAATTGTCTTTTAATTTATGTATTTTGCGGGTTGAGATAAATTTTCATGAGAAAAATTCATAAGCTAGCTACACCGCTACTTGCTTTGATATTGTCCGGCGTTTTATCGTCTTGTAAAACTGATTTTTTGTTCGATGTTTACACATCAGACATATTTCTTGAAGAGAAAATAAAAACGTCTGCTCAGGTAGCATTTGAGGTTTCTTCTTGCAAGAGTGAGAGACTTGAGGAGAGAAAGGAGGAGGTTCTAAAGCTATTTTCGGTTGATTCAAATCCAAAGGTGGTTGGGTGTGAAGAGCGCGGCATGAATTCAATGCTTATGGTTTCAACCAATGCGGAGATCGTATCTAGTTCTCCGAGTGCGGATTTTAGTTTGGTGAGGGTGAGCTCTCCCGATGTAAAGCAGGAAAGCAAGGTTTACGAAACAAGAGGAATGCGATTGGTCATAAGTGAGAGATTTCTTCGCAAGTCGAAAGAAATGATGAAGGAAAATATGCAGACGCTCTCATACGATCAAATCAAAATAAAAATATTTTTCAGCAATGATGAGGCGGATGACGTAATTGTCTCAGGGAATAACTTGTGGGTGAACGGCGAGCCTTTTGAAAACTATAATCGACAAAAGCTATCGAGAAGGCAAAAGATAAAGTTAGAGTTTTCAGACGTAACGAATGCATTGATCCTGAATCGCAAAAGTCCAGTTGGATTTTATGTTAGCAGAAAGAAATGATTGTCTCGTTTTTGATATAGATTTTTTAGCGATTAATCGATGATCGCTGTCGAAATTGTTTTGTCTTGTTCGCCACGACCTTATGCGAGGTAGGTGGGTCGAAGGTGGGTCCGATGGTGTGGGCGCTCTGGACAACCTCAGTCTGGAAATACGACTCAAAATTATTATTTTTGAAATAATAATTTTAAAATCGTAATTATTGTATTTCTGGTATACCGGGAGCATATCGACCATAATCGAGGCAGCGCTGGTTTGTTTGCGCTGTGATTGATTGTGATGATTATTCTAAAAAAGCATTTGGTACTTAGAACTAGAGATCCGGCTTTTCCTCGCGTGTTTCCGCAGTGTCGGTTGTATATTTTTTTGAGTTAATTCCCAATATGAAAGTCAACATCGCTCGCGCCTTTCTCCGGTTGCTGTTTTTGCTGATTGCTTTTGTCGGAGCCAGCGTTGAATCAGCAGAGAACTCGTCCGCAAAGCCGGGACCACCTCAGATAGGCAATATCTACAACGGGCACATTCTCCTGGATGACAAGCGGCGAATCGTTCTCCCTGATGGTACTTGGGAAGTCAATAATGTTTTCGACGATAGGATGCATAACTGGCATGCAACTTGGAAAGTCGTGACACTCGTAAATCGCGATCCCGCAACTCCGTTTTACTTGACTACAGTCCGATATTTTTTGACTTCTACTCCAGACTGGGGAGCGGAAGAATGTCCAAAAAAATCTAATCCTCTTGCTTTTTTCCATGACGTCACCGGAACGAAAGGCAGCCGTAGTGTCTGCTCCAATTTTTATGATTTTGCAGATCCCGCGGATCTTTTGAATGTTGTTTTGCCTTCGAAATACAAATTTCACTGGGCAAAAGCCTTGTCTAAATTGGACAGAGAGTTTGTTCGGAGTTTGCCGGCGGGTCTAGTCATGCTTGCAGCCACTGCGAATAGAGGTGGCGGGCTATTCATTATGCAGGAGGTCTTGTTGGATGCAAGAAAGGTTGGAATTGACCCTACTACCTTTCGATACAACTCCACACCCAATTTGATCACGCCGAGTATTGAGATGTTGAGTAAATGGCGAGTCAATTATGTCTCGGCCATGGCGCAGTCTTTTCTTGAGCGTTCCGAAGTTCCTGCTGCAACCTACGCTTTGAGTATTACGGTTCCGGGTGCGCCATCAGACAAATTGGCGAAAAACGATCTGGGTCCAACTTCAGAAGCATCAAATGACAAGTTTGGTGAAGAAGCACTTGTTAAGGAGAAAGAGGCCGCTCGTTCGAAAGCTGATTTGGTGGAGAAAGACAGCGAGCAATCCCGTGCGAAGGCACAGGCGCTTGCGCTCGAGAGCGAGCAGGTGCGGGCCAAGGCCGAGGCCTTGGCCAGGGAAAACGAGGAGGCACGGGCCAGAGCTGAAATGCTGGCGAAGGAGAACGAAAAAGAGCGAGCTAGAGCGGAATCGCTTGCGAAAGAGAGCGAAGAAGCAAGGCGTCAAGCCGAAGCGCGCATAAAAATGCTTGAGGAGATCGCAGCAAAAGAGGCGCGTGCAAAAGAGGCGGCATTAGTAGAGGCCAACAAAAAAATAGCCGAGCTCACGGAGCAAGCCAAATCTGCCAACAAATTGCAGTCCGGTGGCGAAAAGTCAAACAAACGAAAAGCCCTTTTGATTGGCAATGACAAATATCAGACCGTAACACCTCTCAAAAATGCGGGAACCGATGCCCATGCCATGGGAAGGGCATTGAGCGCATTTGGTTACAAGGTGTGGGTTAAAACAGATTTAAACCGCCGGGATATGCATGCTGCCATCAGGCAGTTCAAGGCGGAGGTCGAGGGTGGCGATGAAGTGGTCGTGTTTTACGCCGGACACGCTGTGCAGATTGGCGCGGCCAACTATCTGCTTCCAACGGACATAGTTGGCTCTTCCGAAGATGAGGTTAAGGACGATGCCATTCAATTGCAGCGCCTGTTAGAGGATATGGGAGAGAGGAAAACCCA
>JACCDI011834293.1_pt1 | contig 11170 bp, 12 predicted proteins | sample 7442791 | NCBI WGS metagenome assembly JACCDI01 (sample SAMN15323434, study PRJNA562643) | freshwater metagenome | isolation source: river surface water | place: USA:Blue River Watershed | collected 2017-08-15
AATAGACATTCCGGGTTATGTATTTGGTGTGGGGTATTTGTTGTATTCCATTTACGGAATGAAAGCGCAAAATGACAACATCGGTCACACGGCTCATTTTGGTGGTGCAATTGGAGGTTATTTGATTACATTATTGAAAGAGCCGCAAATTATAAGCGAGAACTTATTTTTAGTAATTGTTTTAGCTGTGCCGATTGCGATTTTATATTTCTTGACTAAAACGGGAAAATTATAATGGCACAACTTTTGGAATAGCAAATAAAAAACATACATCATGAGAAAGACAATTTTAGTATTAACCATTTTAATGAGTACATTAATGGAAGCTCAAGAACAAAAGGGAACTCAGATTCCGCAAATTTCAGTTACTGGAGAAGGAAAAATTAAAGTCGTTCCCGATCAAGGCGTAATTTCGCTTGGAGTAGAAAACACAGGTAAAGATGCCTCTGAAGTTAAAAAAATGAACGATGAAATAGTAGATAAAGTCATTAAATACATCAAGAAAAACGGTATTCCCGCTTCTGATTTTCAAACGACCAATGTGAGTTTATATAAAAACTACGATTACGAAAAGAAGAAATATAATTTTGTAGCCAATCAAACGATTACCATTACTTTGAAAGACTTAAAAAAGTACAACGAATTCATGATGGGAATTTCTGATACAGGAGTAACAACGATTCATGGTGTTGAATTCAAATCGTCTAAATTGGCTGAATATGAAAGTGATGCACGGAAAAATGCTATGGTCAATGCCAAGAAAAAAGCAGAAGATTATGTTTCAGTATTGAATCAGAAAGTTGGGAAAGCGTTAATGATTTCGGATAATACCTATGTAAATCCACCAATGCCTATGTTTAAAGGCGCAATGATGTCGATGGATGCCGAAGGCGGAAGTATGCCAAGAGAAACCTTAGCAATAGGCGAAATTGAGGTCACAGCCACCGTACAGGTTTCGTTTGTGTTGGAATAATTTTTGTAAGATTATAAAGAAGAAGCTCAGTCGAAAGATTTGGCTTTTTTTATTAAATATTTTAAACCATTAAGTTATTAAGAAAATTAAGTTTAGAAGGTCTTAATGAACTTAATTTATTAATGTTTTACCGACCCTTTGTAAAATAAAATGGTCTGATTTTTTCAAACAAAACTTATTGTTTCATTTTTCATTCTATTAAACTTTATTTTGCTTAATTCAACGAATCAGGATTGACTTCGTCCATCCTGACAAAGCTACGCTTTGAAAATAGAAAGTATAAAAAAAAAGTGCTCAAGCAGAGCTTGGTTTTAAGAGGAAATACACGAATCAGGATTGACTTCGTCCATCCTGACAAAGCTACGCTTTGAAAATAGAAAGTATAAAAAAAAGTACTCAAGCAGAGCTTGGCACTTTTTTTTATACTTTCTATTTATTCGTGGGGAGAGCAGGATTCGAACCTGCGAAGATGTAATCAGCGGATTTACAGTCCGCCCTCGTTGGCCGCTTGAGTATCTCCCCATTGCGCTAGGCGTTGCAAATATAAAAACACTTTTAGGCTTTCCAAAGAAAAACGCAACAATATTTTGGATTAAATTTTAATTCTTTGGTGTTGAGACAAATAAAAAATCTCTTCAACGAAGAGATTTTTTATTTATAGCAATTTACTATTATTTTGTTTCTAATAATGCTTTGATTTTTGCTTCAAGTTGTTCGCCCATTAAATCCTTTGCAATTACTTTACCCGAACTATCGAGTAAAAATGTACACGGAATTTGTTCAACTTCATACTCGAGTGCAATTGGCTCTTTCCAGCCTTTTAAGTTTGAAATGTGTGTCCAAGTCAACTTATCTTTTGCAATCGCTTCTTTCCAACGGTTGATGTCTTCATCCAAAGAAACTCCAATTATGTTTAATCCTTTAGAATGGTATTTGTTGTACAAAGCAACTACTCTAGGATTTTCTGCTCTACATGGTCCACACCATGAAGCCCAAAAATCAATTATAGTTACTTTTCCTAATGATTCTTTTAACGAAACAACTTTTCCAGTAGGAGTTTTTGCAGAAAAATCAGGAGCAATATTACCTACTATTGAACTGGAGCTGGAGTTGGTGCTGGTTGCGGAGTTGGATTTTTTTTTGCTTTCTCAATTGCTGCCAATTGATCTTTGATTTTTTTGCCTCCTTTTAATTTTTTCAAGTCTTCATCAAGAGCATCATACAATTCTTTAATCTTTTTAGGGTCACCATCAGGCATCCTAAACATGTTCTCGATAATCAATAATGAGATGAATGATTTTGGATGATCTTTAGCGTAAGCTACCATCGAGTCAGAGTATGCAGTTTGAATTTTACTAGCTTCTTTCATCAATCGATTCATAGTAACGGTATCTTTGGCAGTAACAGCTTGTTGGTAGGCTGGAAGATTTTTATCTTGAAATTCTTTCATTTTTTTCTCAACGCCTTTACCAATTTTCTTCATATCCAAATTGAATTTATAAAATTCATCATTATGATACGTTCCCGATATTTTAGATGCTTGAATACTGTCCTTGTATATTTCAACTTTTACTTCATCATTTTCAACAATTAAAGAAATACCGTTTTGTAATTCAGGGAAAACGATAGAATACATTTTAGGCTCTTTAATTTTTCCCTTAAATTCGAATTTACCATTTTTTACTTTTACAGTGTCAACAGGCATCATCATCATTCCGCTGTCGTCTTGAGTTTGTAAAACTACTGACTTGCCGTCTTCTATACCTTTTGCTGTTCCACTAATCAAAAACTCTCCTTTTTTAACTTTACTACATGAAAATAAAACTAAACTAAGAATTAGTACACTTACAATTTTTCTCATTACTTATAATTTATAATTATTTTTTTTGCAAAAGTATTTAAAATTTTGAGACTACCAATTTACTTTGGTAATATGTTAACTAATGTGTTATTAAATTGTTACAAACCTCTGATTGATAATTTATTTTGCCTAAATTTGTTGGCTTTATTTTAATTAAAATGCTTAGAAAATTTGCCCTTATTCTGACTTTTTTCAATGTTTTATTTGCTTACAGTCAGTTAGTTATTAATGAACTCGATTGCGATACACCGAGTACAGACGATAAAGAGTTCATCGAATTAAAATCGACAACTCCTAATTTTTCATTGAATGGTTATGTTTTGGTGCTTTTTAACGGAACCGGAACTCAGGCCAACATGAGTTATTATGTGGTTGATTTAGATGGTTATTCTACTGATGTAAACGGAATTTTTGTATTAGGAAACCAAACAGTTTCTCCTGTTCCCGATAAATTTCTTCCGGAAAGTATTTTTCAAAATGGTCCCGATGGAGTAGCCCTTTATCAGGGAAATTCTTCCGATTTTCCGAATAATACAATGGCAACCACCACTAATTTGATTGATGCGATGGTGTATGGAACTAGTGATCCAAATGCAGCTGGTTTGATGGCGATTTTTGGGATTGTCAATCAGTTGGATGAAAATATAAATAGTGCTGCAACCAGTCAATCGATTCAGCGTAAAAATGATGGTACTTTTGAAGTCAAAACTCCAACTCCGGGCGCCAACAACGATGGAAGTGGATTTGTTTTTAATGGATTAACAATTTCTGTTGCTGCAAATCAATACACTGAAGGAAATTCGTTTACTATTCATTTTTCTACTCAAACTGCTGTAACTTCCAATTTAACGTTTAGCTTTTCACTGAATAATTATTCCTTTAATTCGGCTGATTTTACCGGAAATACAACTGTTTTTATTCCAACTGGTAGTTCCACTTTTTCTACTACAATTCAACTGGTCGATGATACTTTAGACGAAGGAGATGAATTGGCCAATATCCGATTTGGAACACTACCATCGGCATACAATCGTTTGAATGATAATTTTGAAGTTAGAATTATTGATAATGATTTTTATACGTTACCTTTTGGAACTCCGCTAAATCCAACTTACGGAAATGTCACAAGTACTGCTCCGGCAGGTTATTATTCGTCTTTAGAAGGACTTTCGGGCGCAGCTTTAAAACAAGCGCTTCAGGATATTATAGCCAACCCTGCTGTGGTTAGAGCGCACAATTATGGAGACATTACAGATATTTTAAAAACTGCCGATCAAAATCCGCTCAACAGTAACCAAGTGTGGTTGATGTACAAAGAAACACCTCGCGCTAAATTTGATTTTCAAACGTCGAGTAACAGTACTGGAAAATGGAATCGAGAACACATTTACCCACAGTCCAGAGGTGGTTTTGCCGATGCAACATCAGAAGTTGGAGATGGAATTAATGTATGGTTGCCCACGAGCGCTTCTGACATTACGGCTGGTCACGCCGATGCGCATCATATTCGCGCTGAAGATGGACCTGAAAACAGTTTACGCGGAAACAAAGACTACGGATTGACGGGTTACAACGGTCCGGCAGGCAATCAAAACTCATGGAAAGGCGATGTGGCTCGAGCTGTTTTTTATATGGCGGTTCGCTATGCTGCTCTGGATGTTGTTAATGGAGATATACCTGATACAACATTAGGACAATTGGGTGATTTGGCAAGTTTGCTTACTTGGAATACACTTGACCCGAGAGATGATTTTGAAATGAACCGCAACAATTACATTTATACTTGGCAAGTCAACCGAAATCCGTTTATTGATTACCCCAATTTGGCCGATTATATTTGGGGCGCTAATGTTGGACAACCATGGTCTTCTAGTCTTACTGTAACTTCTACAGAGAATATAACTGTGGCTGTATATCCTAATCCAACTTCGGATTATATTAGTATTTCCGGACTTACATCAAAAGGTAAGTTAGAATTGTATAGCAGTTTAGGAACGAGTGTTTTTTCTTTTGATATTGAAAATACGCAACCCATTCAGTTGAATGTTGCATCTGGAATTTACTTTGCTAAAATTACCTCTGATACGACAACTACTACAAGAAAAATCGTTGTCAAATAGCATATATGGCAAATAGTGATAATAGGAATCGTTCTCCTTTGTACAAAAAATCGGAAGAGATTTTCAAATTGACGCATGCATTAATTCAAATAGTTCCAAAAGACAATGAGTTTTTGCAAGAAACATGCGTAAAGTTTATGATGGAAGATGCCATGATGATTTCTGCAAAAATTTCGGGAGCTGATGCGGTTGATTTGTATGATTTAAAAATGGAAAATGCTGCAATCATCCGAAAGTGTGCTAGAGAATTGTATGTAAGAGCAGGAAGTCTTCGCTTTGAAGAAGATATAAAAGACAAAGAATACATCGAATTGTTGCGTAATGAAATAGAGGAGTTTCGACTCCTTTTCATCGATTGGGTTGCTTCATTCGACCCTTGGAATTACATTATTGATCGTTGGGGTTTATTTAATCCACCCGGAGTTTCTGCACACGATAAAGATCCTGACGATGATATTCCATTCAATCCAAATGACTTTTTTGAAGGTATGGATTTGGATGATGAGGAGGAATAGGTGTTATTTCCAATACCGAAATATTGATACTTAGTTTTAGAGTAATTAGAGTATTTGGGTACAAGCTTTCAAATGTATTTATATATGCTTACTAAAATTGGTGTGATTCTAAATTAAATTTTATTGTATTTTATCTTTCAGAATATTAGAGTATATTCTAAAATTTAAATAACAACATGACTAAATATTACAAAGGATATTATATGATCACTGCAAGATGTAATTTGTCTTGTTCATATTGTATTTTAGAAAATGCGCCACATCAATTAAAGCAAGAATTGAGTTTATCTGAAAAAATGGAGCTTATATCTCATTTGTATTACAATTTAAACTTCAGATCCATAACTATTTCGGGTGGCGAGGCTTTAATTATAGGTAAAAGAGCTCCGTCTGATTTTTTAAAACTTTTAGATTTTTTAAAACAATTCAAATCAAATACTATTGAAGAAAATCTAAATTTAAAATTATATACAAATGGTATTTATTTAACTGAAGAAGTAGCTAAAGCTATGAAAGGAATAGTCGATGAGGTTTCGATAAATATTGATAGTACTAATGATGAAACTTTGTTGTCTTTAGGAAGAAATAAAACCAAAAAAGACGCTTACTTTTCAAAAGCATTAGAAGTTATTAAGTTACTTGCAAACCATCAAATCAAAGTTAAACTTCATACTGTTGTTACCGCTTTGAATTATAAAACTATTGCGTCAGAGGTGAAGACAATTTATGAAGCAGTACAGAATGCAGATAAGATGTTTAGTCGGTGGAAGATTTATCAATACATGTCGTACGATAATCAAATAATTGATGAAAAACACCAAATAAATGATGTTGTTTTTAATAGTGTTAAACTTGATATAGAAACCGAATTGAATGGATTGGAAGTGGACATACACTTTAAAGACAATACTGAAATGAATCAATCGCTTTTTAATATTTTGGCAACTGGAATTGCTCAGTATAGGCTTCCTGGTACTAGTTGGACATCCACACCTAGAACCGAAAATCTATTGAGTTACACCTCTATGGAACAACTTTTAGAAAAAAACAAAGTTGATGTTGATTTATTTTATTTGTATCACTCATATATACCAAGTTCAAATTGATGGTACAAAAGTTTGATAAACTAATTTTATTAGATTTTGATGGTACCGTATTAGACTCCACTACGGCTTGGTCTAATGTGTATCAAAAATATTGCATTCAGAATAATCTAGATGTTTCAGAAAGCATTAGGCTAAACACAAGTTGTCTTCGTTTTTTTGAATGGATTGATCTAATAAAAACAACCCATAAAATAAAAGAAGACTCTCCTTTGATTATTGAAAAACTTAACGAATTAGCATTAGAGGTTTACAAAACTATTGCTCCTAAAAAGGGTTTTATTGAGTTCGTAACACAACAAAATACTTTAAAAAATAAAATTATTATTATTTCTAGAGAAGAGTCAAATTTAATAAGCCAGTATCTAAAACATAATAAAATTAAATTTATTTCAAAAGTCTTACAAGACACATGTAATCGTAGAGCGACAATAAATTTTTATCATAATATTGCATCAAATTACGGTTTTAACACTAAAGATGTTATACTGATAGATGATTCATTATCTCATTGTAAAAGTGCAAAACAATCAGGTTTGTATGTTGTAGGGTTAAATGATAATCATTCGGCAGAAAGACAAAATCAAATGAAGGAGATTTGTGATTTATATATTAATGACTTTTTACCATTGGTATAATTATGAACGAATTAAAATTTGCTTTTACAATTGATTTAGATTGGGCAAGCGATGAAGTACTAAACTTTGCGCTCAATCCGATCATAAAACAAAACATTCCTTTTACGGTATTTTCAACTCATGATTCAAAATGGTTGCTTGACAAGTCCACAAATAATTGTAATATAGAGTTAGAAATTCATCCCAATTTTTGTTTAAATAGTTCTCATGGTACTTCTTATGAGGAGGTTTTTGATTATTGTGATCAACTCAAAACCGAAAAAATAGGTTTTAGAAGTCATAAATATTTTGATGTAAATGAAATAAACGAGCATTATAAAACTGTTGGTTATAAATATTCTTCTAATATCTGTACTGATTTACAATATGTTCAACCGTTTATCAATAGAGTAGGTTTGTTATCAATTCCATTATTCATGGAAGACGGAGGTTTCTTATTGCAAAAACATGATTTATGTTTAAAAACCATACTTGATAAATTGCCTAAAAAAGGTACGGTAGTTTTTCTATTTCATCCAATGCATTTAGCTTTTAATAGTAATGACTTTGATACAATGAAAGCACTCAAAAACTCAATGACTATTGAGGAATATCAAAATATTTCTTTAAATACGATCAAAAAAAATTGTAATAAATCATTTGGAGTTAATAATTTATTTTGGGAACTCATAGAATGGGGTAAAAAGAAGGGTATCGAAAATGTTTTATTAAAGTCTTTGATTAATGAATAATGATTCACAAAATATATATGTTTTTGATGTTGGTAACACATTAATAGAAAAACCTAGTAATAAAATGGTTTCTACATTGGCAGCTGATCTGAGATCATTACAGAAAAATGGGAACACTATTGGCATTGCAACTATGCGAAATTTAACAATGTTAAAAGAACTAACAAATCAGGTGAAATTTGATTTTATCATTGCTTTAAATGGTGCTTATGCTCAATGTGGAAATGATGTTGTTATTGATAATCCAATTGAAACTAAAAGTTTTATTGAAGTAAAAAAATATCTTGATTATAAACAAGTTAATTACAAACTTTATACTAAGTATGATATCCTTTTTCAAAAAGAAATTAATGAAAAAGTTTACGGAATTGAATTGAAAGAGTGTTACGATTTTGTAGATGATTTGAAGGCTAATTTTCCATCATTTGTTTTTCATGTTTGGGAAAAAGGAATGAGCTGTGATATACATAGCCTAGATGTTTCCAAGGCTAAGGCTATAGAAAAGGTTTGTAATTACTTTGGTATTGCAATTCAAAAAAGCATTGCATTTGGAGATGGTTTCAATGACATAGAAATGTTTAAAGTTTGTGGAAAGTCAATAGCAATGGAAACAGCTCCAGATCAATTAAAACAAGTCGCCACTTTTGTCACAAAATCAGTAAAAGATAATGGCATAAGTTGGGCTTTAAAACAATTGCAATTATGAAGATCCTACTTTTTGCAGATAAATTACCTCCGGAAATAGGAGGAATGGAAATACATGCCCACTACTTTGTCCAGCATTTTTCAAAAGAAAATGATCTTATAATTATTTCAAAGAGAAATGGCTCTGATGTACTTGTTGATTATGATTATGAAATCATAAAAGAGCTTATTTTACTTGATTTCTTAAAAGCATTTGAAAATGAAAAATGTGTCGTCTTTTATAACAGTGGATTTTGGATTGAAAGTTTTATCGATATAAAAAACGTGTTAAAAAAAGCTGTTTTTTTATATAGAACTGGTGGAAACGAAATTAATAAAGCTCAGTTAAATAAAAAGATTAGTCTTCATTCAGATAGGCAAGAGTATTGGGTAAAAACAATTAACAATAGTATCGATTTTTTAATTGCTAATAGTCAATTTACTTACAAACGATTAATTGATTTAGGAATACAGAACGAAATTATTACTATTATCTCTGGCGGAATTGATAGTATTAACATTAAAAGAGCTATCAAAGAAAAGTCACAAACAAGATCACTATTAAATTGCAATGACACTGATAAATTAATTGTTTGTTGTTGTCGTTTTGTTCCTTACAAAAGAATCGATTATTTACTTAGAGTATTTCAGTATTTATCTCCAAAATACAAGATTGTTTTAGTAGGTGATGGCAATTTACTTGAAGATGCTAAAATAATGGCTGCAGAAATGAACTTGAAAATATCTTTTTTAGGTAGAATGTCCCATGAAGAAACGCTGAAAATTATTGCTGCTGCCAATATTTATTGTCAAGCAAGTACTGATTTAGTTGTAAAAGTTGAAGAAGGAAGCTACATACACACCGAAGGAATGGGTAGAAGTTTACTAGAATCAATTTGTTGTGGGAATAGAGTTGTAGTTACAAATTGTGGCGCATTAGATGAATTGATAAACTCAGAAAATGGTGTTTTGATAAATGGGGATGAAAAAGAATTTGCAACTCAAATTGAACACCTGCTTTCATTACCACCAATTATGGAAGATAGTAGAGAAAACTATTGCAGAAGATTTAATTTTGAAAATATATTTACTCAATATGAAAATTTCTGGCACTGAAAAAGTTCTGTTGATAACAGGGAAATTTCCTGATGTTACCTCCGACATAGATGGTGGTAGTATAATGGTTAGCCATTTAATTGATGCTTTGCATGATAATTGTATTCTGGATGTAGTATTTACAAGATCTTACAATGCTAGTTTTAAAGCCATTAAAGGAATTAGAAATACATTTTTTCACACCAATATAACTAAAAATGAAAATAAGTTTCTTCGCAGATTGGCAAATTTAGATTGGAACAGTACTATGTTTTTAAAACTAATTCCACGCTATGATAAAGTAGTTATTGTTCATTGTAGCAAAGCATTTGGTTTAGAAAATTTATCTCAGGAATTATTAAATAAAGTTGTTTTATTTCCAATGTATTTAACTTCTTCCTATTTGCGTTCAAACGAAATTGTACCTTCAAAATATTCAGAAGCAGAGCAAAAAATTTTAAGCAAACTATCTAAAATTATTACTCCAAGTCAATCAGAAAAAGAAGACATAGTAAAAGATTACAGAGTAGCTGAAAATAAAGTTGTTGTTATTCCTAGAGCTGTAAATTCAAAAATCAACAGTAAGCTGAGGTTGAACTCCAAATCAAATAAGCTGATTTATATTGCTGCTGTAAGAAAACAAAAAAGAAATGATGAAGCAATTATTTTACTTTCGGAAATTAAAAAAATGGGATTAAAACCTCATTTATATTTGGTTGGTTCTATACAAGATAAAGAGTTGTACAATCATTGTTTAGATTTAATAAATGATTTAGAATTAAAAAATGAGATTACTTTTTGTGGTGTTTTATCTCAACAGGAAATAGCAATCTTACTGAATGAAATTGATATTAATATTTCAGTATCTTCTTGGGAAACTTTTGGAAGAGGAATCTTTGAAGGCCTTTGTGCGGGATTGCCAACAGTTGTTTATAATACTATTGATTGTCTAGTTGAATACACAAATGAAAATAATGGAATTACTTTTGCAAAAAATTTTGATGATTTGGTAGATAAAGTCTACGAATTATGTACAAATTCAAATTTCTATAAAATACAATCGCAGAAAGCAATTGAGAATAGTTCTCAGTTTTCAATTGAAAAGCAAAAAAAATTATTGTTATCAGAAATTTTAGATTAGTTCTAATATTGATTTTACAAATTATTTTCCAATACAGAAATTCGCAAAAATATTCCCCAACAACTCATCATTAGTAACTTCTCCAGTGATTTCTCCAAAGTAATACAACGCTTGCTTGATGTCGATGGCCATTAAATCAGACGATAGGCCAGAAGTAAGGCCAAATTTTACCTTCTGAATTTCTTCTAAAGCTTTGAGTAACGAGTCATAATGACGCGTATTGGTAACTATAGTTTCATTGTTGCGCAAAGCTCCTGTGTTGACAAAGGACAGGAGTTGTTTTTTTAACTCGTCGATACCTGTATTTGA
>JACCDI010757103.1_pt1 | contig 11169 bp, 6 predicted proteins | sample 7442791 | NCBI WGS metagenome assembly JACCDI01 (sample SAMN15323434, study PRJNA562643) | freshwater metagenome | isolation source: river surface water | place: USA:Blue River Watershed | collected 2017-08-15
GAGGTTCATGCCGGACTCAAAATAACTGAGCACCTGCCCGTCCTGCCTGAACGCATCATGCTGCCCGGGCCCGATCACCACCTTATCGAACTGGTCGCCGCGAATAAATATCTTTTTTGTCTGGCTCTGGATCGACCGGATATTGAAGCAATCCTTTAGCGGATTCAGCGAATCAAAAAATGGCCGGCCATTCGATGCGAACTCAAGGTGCCGGATTATTCCCCCTTGATGCCCGCTGTTTGCTTCCAGCATCGCGACGAAAGCTTCTTTGGAGGGCGCGTACAGGATTTCGTCGGCATCAAGATAAAAAATCCAGTTGTACTTTTGTTCCGTATTGATGTAGCGCGTGACGCTGGTCATCACCTTGCTGTGCTGATAATCGCGGGTGTCCAGGTTGACCTTGTGGATATTGAATCCCTCAGCGGATAAGCGCTGCAGGATTTCTGGCGTCTTGTCCACTGAGTCATCGACGAAGTAAAAATCATCGATATAACGGCCGTTATGGCGGATAAACGATTCGATGATGTCGGATTCGTTTTTTGCTCCGGTGATGGAGGCTATGCGCATGTTGCTGTTCCTTTTGTCTCAGCTTTGTCTGGATGCGTCCCCGTCTAGGGCACCACTTCCCACTCAAACCTGACAAAGCTTTTCGGCCGCTTCAGGCCTTCGGCAAACTTCATACGGGATACCAGCTTGTTATGCTCGAGATCGCGACTCAGGCTCGTGGTCTTGAAATCCTGATCTCTGAAAAACGGAATTTCCCCGATCATGGCTCTCATGCCACCATTTTTTTCCCACAGGTAGGGAAGATAAATATCTTCGTAGCCATAGTGGCCGGCAAAGTCTTCGTCATACATTCCATCGATCCGGAACTGCACCGCATTGACCAGGAAGGTATTCGGATGCACAGCCAGTTGCTCGTTGATGTTACTGTCTACGAAATTCTCTACCAGGAAGAAGTACATCAGGCGTCGGTCCAGCGAACCTGCGTGATTGACTACATAGCTGAGTCCAAATTCCGAAATCAGCTGGTCCATATCGAAATACAGCAGCCACTCGCCATTGGCGGTTACCGCACCCAGATTGCGGGCTCCCGCCTGATTCCAGGGAATATCATCGCGCACGCGCAAGTGTTTCAGATCCAGCCCGTGCGAATTCAACGGTTGGCGCAGTTCAGAGCAATCGTCAACAATGATGATCTCGATCTGATCGGTCACATCCTTGCTGATGGAGGCCAGATGATCAAGCAAGTGCTGTGCTTTGTCGTGTGAGTTGTAATGATGGGTGATGAGGCTGAGTCGTTTCATTTTTAAAATTCAGTGCCTCAGCGGAAGCGCGTAGGCTTGATGGGTATGCTGGCCTTGAGTTTCTGGTAGGCCGACAGAAATTCAGGATCGCCTGAAGTACAGTAGAACTCTTTCAGCAGGTCGCAGGCCTGCAAGGTTTTTCTTGTTTTTAAATCGTTGTGGAACAGATGCGTAAACAGCTCTCGCGAATAGCTCTGATCGGGCACCAGTACGCGGAAAGATTCTGTCGCCAGCAGTACCGGAGCAATACGCTCCTGAATGAACACCTTGAAGGGTATCGCCTGAGGGCCGTAGGTAGTTTCGCCGCGCAATATCGCGCCGAACTCTGTTGGGCTTTCAGATATCTCCAGCAGCTTGTCTGCCAGCTCCAGCCAGCGGCGCCAGAACACGGGTTTTGCAATCACATAATTGCTGGTCACTGAATTCTTAGAGTAGTGAACCATGTTGGCGCAATCGACTTTTTGGCCCGCCAGATCAAAGAACTTCTGCGCGACCTGGGTGATACCCTCGTGCCATACTTCTCCCTGCTCAAAGGCATTGCGGTAATATGCGATGAAATCCCAGGTTGAGGAAAACAGCGCAACATCCGCTTCTTTGTCGAATTGCGTGATCGCTTGTTTCAGATAATGGCTGTCAAATCCGGTCTTGGCATGGAATTTGGGCGAAACGACGCCATACCAAGAGTTCTCGCTCAGGCGGGTTTCTTTCAGCAGCTTCCGTATAGGCCAGAACTCATACCAGTCAGGGCGTTCACTGTGACTGTTATCGAGTGGAATAAACCCCGGATCCAGCGCCTTTCGCGTTGCCTCATCGTAGTAGATCTGGAAGATATTTATCGCCACAAGCTCACCTTTTTTGCAGATGCCGAGATGATCGAAAAGCTAATTGCAGCACTAGGGCAACAAAGACCTATCGAACCAACTGAAGATACTTCTGCTCCAGTTCCCGTGTGAACAAGGTCATGTCAAATGACCCTCCCGGCTCTCGCTGTGCCAGCATGCGTGTGCGGATATCTTTCAGACGGTCGGGTTGCTGTGACAACTGCACTGCCAGGGATTCATATTCTGCATGGCAGGAAGTAATCAGTTCATCTAGCCCGGCGTAATGCAGCAGACTTCCCGCCATGCGCGACACGAATGTCTTTCCTGCCAAAGTGATCATTGGCGTCGCCATCCACAGGATATCGCTCGCGGTGGAGCCGGCATTGTACGGATGATTATCTAGGAACAAATCGGCCAGCGGCATGCGCGCCAGGTAAGCCGGGGCACTGACCCTCGGCGTGAAGACCAGACGCTCTCCCGATACGCCTTGCTTTGCAGCGAAATTACGGAGGTTTTGTGTTGCCCAGACATTGTCATCGATGATCCACAACACACTGTTTGGCACTTGCTTGAGTATGTTCATCCAGCTGGCGAACATCCGCTCGTTCAGCTTGTATGAATTATTGAACGTTGCGTAGATGAACTTGTCCGCCGGCAGGCCGACCGACTCACGCGTCGGCGTTGGCTCAATAATTTTCTTGCGGTCTGTCGGCAAACATGCGCGGTCAAGCATCAGTGGCGCTTCGCTGTAGAAATGGGACAACTCATCGGTAAAGCAAAAGCGGTCTGTGATCGCATAGTCGATGTAGGGCATCATTGTTGCGCCGATGTAGCCGATGTAGGTCAGCTGCATCGGTGCCGGTCTTTGGGCGAGTATGCCGGCACGCAATCCCAGGCTCAAGCCATGCAGATCAACGAGGAGGTCGATTTCGTCTGCTCGGATTTTCACAGCAGCCTGCTGGTCGTTTAACGCCGCAATCGAGTTGAAGTTTTCGATGATTTGCTTGTACCGGTGGCGAAGCGGTGATCCATCCTCACGACTGTAGTCGTATGCGAATATTTCGAAGCGGCTGCGATCGTGCAGCTCAAAGAGCTCAGGCAATAACAATCCCACCGCATGGGTGCACAGGTCACCGGACAGATAACCCACTCTTATCCGGTCGTGCCCGTAAAACTTTCTTTTTTCAGTCAGCGCCGGCACCGGATAGGTGAATTTATCCCGGACAATCTTCTCGCCGATATACATCTGAAATGCTGGATCGTCATCGTGCGCTAGCGCTGCCAGCGGCGACATCGAACGAATTACCTGATTTTTGGTGATGTCGGGAGGAAGATTGTCCAGTACCGGCCATTTGCACTGCTTCTGCCGCAGATGGAACCAGTGGTGTATGGCATCCGGCTGTTGCGGGTTGAGCGTCAGGCTCTGCGCCAGGGCTTCTTCGGCCGGGCCGTAGTCTTTCTGTATCTCCAGCAGACGCCCGATATGGTTTAGCGCCGTCGTGCGCATGTCCAGACCGGCAGCCTGATTCACTACAGGATTGTCGACTACTTCTCGCCAGTATTCGAGCGCTTTCTCTGGCTTGCCCTGGCGCTCCATGGTCAGGCCAAGATTGATTCTGGCGTGCGCGAATCCCGGGTTCAGCGAGATTGCCATCTCATAGACCTTGACCGCATCGTCGTCGCGGCCCCATCCTGCGAGCAGCACACCATAGTTAAAACAGGCGATGAATTTGTACGGTGATTGGCTGCTGGCAATCCAGCCTGAATACAGCGCGTCTATCTCGCCGGTCTTTCCCTGCTTCTGCCAGTCATCGGCAGCCTTGATAAGGTCATCAAGCGAGAGCGCACCGCTTCGTGCTTGATGGAGTACGTTCGCTTCAGACGATCCGGGCGGGGCGGTCAGTTTGCTGATGATAGGTGGGACGGATAGCGGCTTTTTCCGCGCGGCGGCTTTGGTACTCATAGGTTTTTCGGTTATTGGCTGGCGCGGTCGAAAAGCAGGCCGATATTGCCTCGTACGTTGGCGACACCGATCATGCCGTCGTACAAAGCCGTGAAATACCCGCTCTGAAGCGTCAGCTGCTCTGCCTCTATCGCCAATAGTTCAAACAAGGTTCTTCTTCCAAGCGACGACCATTGTTCGAAGAAATCTTTCCGCACCTTATCATTAATTTCCAACAGCCCTACGAAATCACTGGCTCGCTGAAGGTTGGCTGCCGCAAATTTCGCTCTTTCCCGTAAATCCGCACTGAGCTGGTTGCGCGCTGTTTCGATGCGTTCGGTAACTGCGCTTGCGCGCTCCAGTGCTGCACGCTCGCTGGATAAGAGGGTTTTGCCATCATAGAGTGGCACTGTGGCAGCAAGCGTAACTACTTGCTGATAATCATTGGTGACGCTCGCGGCGATCGGCGATTGCTCTGCCCTCAGAGTGACTTGCGGCTTTCTGGTTGCGCCGATTTGCTCTGCGTTCTTTAATGCTTGCTGATATTCGGCCTGCAGGACTTTGATCTGCGGGTGCTCATCTATCAAACGGAGGATATCGTCCTCTGGCGGTCGACTCATCAGTCCGGCGCCTATGTCCACACATATTTCGGAATTGCCATGGCCAAGCAGACGCTCCAGCCGTATATTGATTTCTCTGACTTTGCTTTTGATGAGTTCTGCCTGCGATTCACCTTGCAGCAACCGCGATCTCACCTGCACCAGCTCTGAGCTGCGCCCGCTGTCTTCCGCTACGATTCGTGCCAGCATTTCCTTCAAGCCGTTGAGCTTTTGCAGGTATTCGAGGTTTGCGGTGAGCACAGCTCGCTGTTTGTTTAGTTCAAGGCAAGTGCTCGCAGCGTCGACGGCGATCTGCCGGTCAATCAGGGTCTGGCGGGCATAGGCAGCCTCTCTCGCCTGCTCCCGGCCCTGAATGTTGGCGTTGATCCTGCCCCAGTCATAGAGCGCATACTGAGCAGCCAGCACTACACTGGGTTTTCCCGTCGCGCGTGAAGCCCGCGCCATGTCGCCATCGGAATACAGCGATTGCCCGGTCAAGGTGACCTGCGGCATGCGGGCGCCTTTTGCCGCCTCGATGTCCTGACTGGATGCGATAATGTTGTAGGTTCCCTCCCGGCGCGCTGGGCTGTAGTCCTCCGCCATTCTGACCAGCTGGCGCAGTTTCAGGATCGAGAGTTCTACGTTGGCGGGTGTCGCGAGCATCGCGAAATTTCGCAGACGCTTTGATTCGTCGGCAGTGATTCCCTCGACCATTGCGTGCTGTGCGGTTGCTGTTGCCACAAATATGGTTTGCAACGCCGCCAGACACAGCACGACACCAAGCTGCCGTGTGAATGCAGGCAGCTTTCTAGAGCGCTTGTCAGCGCTCACGGAATGCCTCCTTCGCTTTGGACAGAGGCTTCATCAAGTATTGCATAATCGTCTTGTCGCCCGTCTTGATCTGTGTGGTTGCAGTCATACCGGGGATGATCTGCATATTTTTTTGTTTATGGTTCGCGGGATCGATCGTTGACTCGATCATCACACGGTAATAGCCACCTTGGGCGGTTTCTGCCGGGCGTGCATCTTCCCTGAATGTGTCAGGGCTAACAAGCACCACTTTTCCGGCCAGTTCACCGTAGATCGCGGTGTCGTAGGCCGCCATCTTGATTGCCACCGGAAGGTCAGGGTACACGTGCGAGACATCTTTTGGGTCGAGACGCGCTTCGAACAAAAGCTTCGCATCTGCGGGGACAATATCAAGTATCGGCGCTGATGGCGGCACAGAAGCACCGAGCGTAGTGATCCTTACGTTCTTTACGACGCCATTTACCGGCGCCTTCAACGTAGTGCGTTTGAACGTGTCCAGACGCGCATTCAGGTTGGGCGTGAGTTGCGCCAGTTCGCCGTCCAGACGCACCAGTTCGGCGTTGGCATCGGCGCGAAATTTGTTGGTCCTTTCTGCGATCTGCTGGTTCAAGTCGTTTTCCTGACGGCGCAGGCGGGATAGTTCGACCAGCGAGAACAAGCCCTGTGCGGCAAGCCGCTCCGAGATCTGTAGTTCGTTAGCGATCAAAGCCTGGCTCTTTCGCAAGGCAGCGACTGATTCTTCGAGAGTTTTTTTGCGCGCCTGATAGGTCTGGGTCTCATTGAAGACCAGCTGCTTGTTTGCGGCAACCTCTGGCGGAAAACTCAAAGGCAATCCGAAGGCTTCAGCGCGCGCTCTCGCTTTTGCGGCCTTCATTGCAAGCATGCGCGACAGCCCCTCCTGGTACTGGGACTCGAAGCGGGTCGGCTCAAGGCGAACGATAGCTTGGCCTTTTTCGACGGTGTCGCCTTCTTTCACCAGCAACTCCGCCAGCACGCCGCCCTCCATGCTGTTGACGACTTGTTCTCGCGAGGTCGGGATCACACGGGCTTCTGCCTGAGTGACTTCATCGACGCGGGCGATACTCGCCCAGATGATGGCGATGACGGTCAAGAGAACCATCACGTACAGAATAGCCGACGAGCCTGGTGTTGCCTGAGCCATCAGCGCCTCCCGCACATCCTGCATGTACTCGAGGTCGGAGCCTTTTAATTTGCTTTTGCGCTTGAAGCTGAAGCTGAAATGCCAAGGCGAGAGTCGATCCAGGTCGTGAGGGGAACGCATCAGTGGCCTCCTTCGTCGAAGAAGCCTTTGTTTTCCTTACTGACAGCCGACGAGCCACTTCCAGCAAGCATCGCGAGGATCTTTTCTTTCGGGCCATCCGCGACCAGTTTTTGCTGGTCCATCACAACGATACGATCAACTACCGACAACAGCGAAGGGCGATGGGTGACGATGATCACTGTGCGGTCTTTTACGATGTCAGCAAGGCGCTTGGTGAACATTGCTTCCGTTTGCATATCCATCGCGGACGTCGGCTCGTCCATCAACAAGATTTTTGGCTGCGTAATCAGAGCGCGTGCCAGGGCGACCAACTGCCGTTGGCCTCCTGAAAGGCCAACCCCCATTGCGCCAATCGGCATGTCGTAGCCCATCGGATGCGCGTCTGCTATTTTGTCGAGGCCGGTAAGCGCAACCACTTCCATGAAAGCATCCATGCTGGCACCCGGGCGCCCGAGGAAAATGTTTTCCCTCAGCGTGCCTCTGAAAAGACGTAAATCCTGCGTGACGTAACCAATGTTGTTTCGAAAATCCACCGGGTCGATCTGGCGGATATCGATGCCGTCCACCTTCACCTGGCCTTCAATGGGTTGATAAAGCCCGGCTATCATTCTCAACAGAGTCGATTTGCCGCTGCCGATCTTACCTACGAATGCTACGCGTTCGCCCGGTTCGATCTTCAGGGTAACGTTACTCAGGGCGATGGGTGCCTTGTGATTGCCCGTCGACGGATACGCAAAACTGAGCTTTTGTACTTCGATTGAGCCCTTGACCTCAGGCTTTTGTAAATAATTACGGGTGGGGTCGCGCTCAACGGGCAGACTCATCAGGTTATTCAGCCCGCTCATGGCCGCCTTCGCGGTTTGCCAGCGAGTTGCGAGTCCAACAAACTGCCCCACAGGAGCAATCGCACGCCCGGCGAACATCAGACTACCAACCAGCGCACCCGTGGTGATATCGCCTGAATGAATCAGGTAAACGCCCCAGACCAGCATGATGATGTTTTGCGCCTGCTGGATCATGTTGAAAAAAGTCATCACGATATTCGACAGTATGCGGAAACGCATGCCGGAATACGCGGTCGCGGCGTTCAATTCTTCATAGCGGCGCGTCATCAGACCCGAGGCACCGGTCACTCGCAATGTCTCGATGCCTTCTATGGATTCGATCAGTACGCCCATCATCGCCGCCTGGTCGCGGTAGGTCTGCATCATGTAGTGATGCAGCGGGTATTGGATGAACAGAGCTGTCAATATTGAGATCGTGATCGCGGCGGCAGGGACTACAGCGAGCGGCCCGGCGACCGTGAAAATCATAAAGATGAACAGCAGCGCGAACGGCAAGTCGGTAATGACCGCCAGCGTCGCCGAGGTGCCGAAGTCACGCACCGTCTCGAACTGGCGCACCTGGTGCGCAAAGGCCCCTGAAGATGGCGGTGTGTGCTCCAGCCGGAGGCCTAGCGCCTGCTTGAATAAGGCTGAGGAAAGGGTGAGATCCGCCTTACGGGCGGCCAGATCCATCAGGTAATCCCGGACTTGTCGGGTTCCCGCCTCGAACAGGATGGCGATCACCACTCCTGTGACAAGTGCCCATAGGGTGGAATAGGCCTTCAGCGGTATGACGCGATCATACACATGGATGGCAAAAAGGCCGATCAGTGTGGAGAGTACGTTGATCAGGATGGCCGCCACCACGCTGTCGTAATAGTAGCGCCGGTAGCGCCATACGACTTTCCACAGCCACTTTGATCCTGTCCTTACCTCTTCTTCGTCCTCACCACCCGCCGCACCGGGCTTCGGCCGCTGCTTGATGAAAAGGCAATGTCCGCCGTACTTGTCTGCCAGTTCGGCGTCATTCAGGAACGAGGTTTTGCCCGCCGGACCGGCCTCATAAACTTCGTAGCGAACCGTCCCGCCGCTGCGGTTGATGTTCAGCAGCACATACGCTGTGCCGTCACGATTGAGCAGTACCGCAGGGAGCAGCTCGTTGGGCAGGGATCCGGGTTCGCGCTTGGCCAGCTTGACGGAAAAACCGGCTGCCTGCATTGCACGAATTCCGTGCTCCACAGACAACCGGTCCATGCTGGGCATCCCAGCGAGAAACGAGGCAGTTGACTTCTCTACTCCGTACCTGCTGCAGACCCATAACAAGGTCTGCAGCAGGCTGTCGGTCTCTGCCGGGCTCGCTTCAAACCGAGCTCCGCCAGGGTGATTCATGAACGTTTCCTTTAGACAATGATTGTGTGAATCTTATCATTGACTAACAGTTGTGCGTTCTGATTCACGTACACCATGTAAGTCTCTGCACCGTCGGTGGTGGTGCCCGCGAGGCTCCATCCTCCGGTGCCGGCCAGCTGGACGGTATCGCCAGCATCACCGGTGACGGTCACTGAGGAGGTGCCACTCAGGATATCCGCCTCACCCACCGCCAGCACATCCGACAGGGTCACCTTCAGCGTGTCTGCGTTTGTGTTAGCCAGGTTGATGCTGGAACCTCCCGCAGCCTGCGCCACGGCAGCCAGATCGAACACCTTCGCACCGCTGGAATCAGTCTGGAACCAGACGTCGCCCATGGTATGTGTGGTGCCGTCAGACTTGGTGTAGCTGCCCATCAGACCGATCAGGTTGCCGTTGTTGACCTCTGCCGAAGCGGTCGAGGACAGCGACAGCGACGTGATACCCAGACTGTTCAGGCTGACGATCTCGCCGGCATGGGTAATGCAGTCGCCGTTCTGATCAGCCCAGACAGCCAGCTGACCGAATGCAGCGTCGTTCGCGTCAAGGATGCCATCAAGGTTGCTGTCGAGGGCACGCATTGCTGCGTAACCGTCGGCGGCCTTCGAGCCATCTGCCAACACCGTGCCGGAACCGAACAGTTCGCCACCGTTGTTGATCATGCCGTCGCCGTTAATGTCACGGACCAGCAAACCATCACCGCGAGCAACCCAGCCGGTTCTCTCAAGCGTGCCGTTGTTGTCGATATCGAAGGTCACGCCATTCTGGACGCTGAGCGTCTGGATGCCGTTGCCGTCGAGGTCGAGCACGATCGGAGTGACCAGGTTCAGCGTCGTCTGCTGTGCCGAAGTCAGGGTGGCCAGCTGCGTCGTCAGCAGCGTCATCATCTGCGACGTCGTCAGCGAAGACTCAAATGACTTGCCAAGGGTCATGACAGACACGCTGGTCAGGGCAGTCAGCTGCGAAGCTGTGATGCCACCAAAGTCCTGCGTCTCGATCGCCGCCAGCTGAGCGGTGCCCAGGGCGCCGAACTGGACCGAGGACATCGCACCGATCTGGGTTGTCGTCATCGCCGTGATATTGGATGCCGACAGACCTCCTAAGTCCCCGCTCTCGATCGCCGCGATCTGGGCAGTACCCAAGCCGTAGATCTGACTTGTGGTCATGCCACCGATCTGCGCACTGGTCAGCGCCGCTATGTTCGCGGAGGTGATCAATGCGAGGTCGCGCGTCTCGATCGCGGCGATTTGCGCGGTAGACATGGCACCCAGACCGACGCTGGTGACCGCCGTGATCTGCGCCGTCGTCAGAGCAACGATCTGATCGGTGGTCAGGCTGGCGACCTGTGCACTACCCAGTGCGGCGACATTCGCCGAGGTGATCGCTGCAACGTCGATCGTCTCGATAGCCGCAATGTTTGCGGTACCCAGCGCCCCCAGTTGTGTCGAGGTGATCGCAGCAATCTGAGCCGTTACCAGACCAGCAATCTGGTTAGTGGTGAATGCCGCAAAGTCGCCGCTTTCAATCGCCACCACCTGCGCGCTGGTCAGCGCTGCAATCTGCATCGTGGTCAGCGCCTGGACCTGTACGCTGGACAGCGCCGCCACATTCGCAGAAGTCAGGTTGACGAGATCACGCGTTTCGATCGCTGCGATTTGCGCAGTACCCAATCCGCCTAGCGCCGCACTCGTGATCGCACCCACTTGCGCGGTGGTCAGCGCAACGATCTGGTCGGTGGTCAGAGCACCTGCCTGAGCGCTACCAAGCGCTGCCACGTTCGCCGAAGTCACCGCAGCAATGTCGCGTGTTTCGATCGCGGCAATCTGCGCTGTACCCAGAGCACCGAGCTGCGTAGAGGTGATTGCAGCCACCTGCGCGGTTGCCAACGCGACGATCTGATCGGTCGTCAGCGCGGCGACGTCGCCGCTTTCGATTGCAACCACTTGTGCACTGGTCAGCGAACCGATCTGGGCTGTAGTGATCGCTGCCGCCTGTACGCTGGACAACGCAGCCACATTTGCCGAGGTCAGGTTGACGAGGTCACGTGTTTCGATTGCAGCAATCTGAGCCGTGCTCAGGCCCGCCAATGCACTGCTCGTGACTGCGCCGATCTGCTCGGTGGTCAGCGCCACGATCTGGTCAGTCGTCAGCGAGCCGATCTGTGCGCTGGTCAGCAC
>JACCDI011570322.1_pt1 | contig 11169 bp, 3 predicted proteins | sample 7442791 | NCBI WGS metagenome assembly JACCDI01 (sample SAMN15323434, study PRJNA562643) | freshwater metagenome | isolation source: river surface water | place: USA:Blue River Watershed | collected 2017-08-15
ACAAACATCACATCTAATTCTTGTAAAATGACTTGGACTGCGGCATCACCTGTGCCTTCTTCTAATTATGATATCTATATCGTTACTACGAATTCAGCTCCTACTGCAAATTCTACTCCTACCTTATTCAGTACAACTAACTTAACGACTACCCTAAATTTGAATGTAGCCGCTGGCACAACCTATTACTACTGGGTACGCTCAAACTGTGGTGCTACAACAGGAACATGGATTTCTGGTGGTAGCTTTACTACGCCAGCTGCATTAACATGTAACGGTGCAATTTATGGATTATATCCTGATGCCACTTATACTCCTGCTTGTACAGGAAATACAGAACAAATCGTTGCAAATGCTTATGCAGGAGAATATTCAAATGTAAATATATTGTCAAATAAACAATATACTTTTACTAGTTCAGTGGCAACAGATTTTGTTACCATAACTAATGCTACAGGAACAGTAGTTTTGGCCAGTGGTACAACTCCTTTAATCTGGTTATCTGGCACAAACACTGGAGTAATTAGATACCATTTGAACACCAATTCTAGTTGTGGAGCTCAAAATTCAAACCGAGCAAAATCGATTAAATGTGCCGCAATTCCTTGTAACGCACCAACGCAACTATTTTATGATGGTTTAACTTCTACTTCAAACAATATAGCTTGGACAGCTCCAAATCCAGCGCCAAGCAATGGATATACTTATGGTTACAGTACTGTGAACAATCCAGCTTCTCCAAATGTAATCACAGCAACGACAACAAATACCTTTGCAGTTTTAAACAACTTAACGCCAAACACTACCTACTATTTTTGGGTAAGATCTAATTGTGGTGCTGAGCAATCTAATTGGGTTTCGGGAGGTTCGTTTACTACACCTTCGGCATCAGGATGTAACGCGCCAACACAAATATATTATGATGGTTTAACCGCTACAACCAATACTATTGCGTGGATAGAAGGTGTGCCTACACCAAGTAACGGATATACTTATTGTTACAGCACTGTAAACGATCCGTTTAATGATAGTGCAATTACAGGAACAACGACAGAGACTTATGCCAATTTAACCAATTTATCGCCAAACACTACTTATTATTTTTGGATAAAATCTAATTGTGGAAACACCCAATCTAATTGGTCAACTGGAAGTTCTTTTACCACACCTTCAACATCAGAATGTAACGCACCAACACAATTTTGGTCAAGTAACATTACTTCAACAACCGCTGAAATTAACTGGATACCTTCAACATCAGCACCAAATGGTGGTTATTTGTATGTATACAACACCACTCAAACTATCGGAGGTATGGATGGTAATACGCTTTCTACAACAGCCGATTTAATCAATTTATTGCCAAACACTACGTATTATTGGTGGGTTGCTTCCAACTGTGTAAGTAGTCAAAGTGCATGGGCATATGGTGGATCTTTTACAACTGCTGCTGCTACAGCTTGTAATCAACCAACACAATTATTTACTGATCCCGAATCGGCAATAATTGTAAATATCGCTTGGACAGCACCAAATCCTGCTCCAAGCAATGGTTATATTTACACTTACAGCACGGTTAACGATCCATTTTCTCCAAATGCTATCACAGGACAAACCTCAAATACATTTGCGGTTTTAAATAATTTAACACCAAATACGACTTATTATTTTTGGGTAAAATCTAATTGTGGTACAACACAATCTAACTGGGCTTCAGGCGGTTCGTTTACTACAGCTTCTACACCAGCAACTTGTTTTGCCCAACTTAGCTGTGCTGCTTTGGGAGCTACAGCCATCAAGTCGGATGGCTCATTATGGGCTTGGGGAAATAATGTAAATGGTTCTATAGGTGATGGAGCTAACACGAGCCGAAATTACCCAGTACAAATTGGCAATGCAAATCTGTGGCAAAGTGTTTCTCAAACTGCTTTTACAGGTATCGCTATTAAAAATGATGGCTCGCTTTGGGGTTGGGGACAAAATATAGGAAACATCAATTCGACTTCTGGAAGTGCTGTTTTGTCGCCCATCCAGATCGGAACAAGTACTAATTGGCAATCCGTCTCTGCGGGTACAGGTCATACTGCAGCGATAAGAACCAATGGAACCCTTTGGACTTGGGGTTCGAATGGATATGGACAACTCGGATTATCAACCAGCACTAATTACTTTGAGCCAACCCAATTAGGAACCGACACTTGGATTGCTGTTTCTGCGGGTTATGATTATACATTAGCAGTTAAATCCAACGGTACGCTTTGGGCTTGGGGATACAATAACAAAGGACAGTTGGGAACGGGTAATTTGAGTGATAGTAATGCACCTATTCAAATCGGTACAGCGACCAACTGGTCAAAAGTATATGCGGGTAATGGAAGTTCATTTGCCATTAAAACCGATGGTACTCTTTGGGCTTGGGGTGACAACCAATACAGTCAATTGGGTGATGGAACCATTACCAATAGGACTACACCAGTACAAATTGGTACCGCGACGAATTGGCAACACATTGGTGTAGGTGGTGCACATGCAGTAGGTAAAAGAAGTAATGGCACTATTTGGGCTTGGGGTTTGAACAATTATTCACAATTGGGTAATGGTAGTACAACTAGTTCTTCTGTTCCAGTACAAATAGGTTCAGCTACTGATTGGTTAACCATTGATGCTGGAGTTTCAACAACTTCGGCCATTAAAACCGACGGGACGATGTACGTTTGGGGACGCAATAATTTGGGACAACTAGGCGATGGAACTTACACACAACGCAGTGTGCCAACAGCGATTAACTGTCCGACATCTACTTTAGCAAATAATGACTATGCAAACACGTCAAATGAATTGAAAGTGTATCCCAATCCAGTGAATGATGTTTTAACTATTTCATTTGAGCAAGAAATTACTACAGTAATATTCTATAATTTAATAGGCCAAGAAGTAATTACCAAATTGGTCAATGCCAGTGAAACCACAATCGATGTTTCGGCATTGCCATCAGGAACTTATTTGATTAAAGTTAATGCTGATGATACTGTAAAATCATTGAAAGTTGTAAAGAAATAAGGATTAAAATTCCAAAATACAAATCCCAAATTCGTCAAGAATTTGGGATTTTTGTTGATTTCGACAAAATAATATAAATCATTTTGTATTAGATAAGTAATAAAAAAACCTTACTTTTGGTGCCTTTTGAAAAAAATGCTTTAGCTATGAAAAAATTTTATCTATTAATCTTAATTACATTCAACATTATAAATGCTCAAGAAGCTAAATTATTTTATGTTGATTATAACAAGACAATACATTCGTTATCTCTTTCAGGAACAGATGACAATGTGGTTAAAACTTCGTTTAACACTCCCGCTGGAGTATCGTTTTACAACCAGAAGTTATATGTTTCTGATGAAAATGCCGTGAATAGAAATTACAGATTTGAACCAGATGGAAGTTTGCCTGAAATTATTCATGATCAGTTAGATGGCTTAATTCAGCCTAAAAGTGTTTTTGGGTTTAATAACCAATTGTACTTTTTAGATCAAAGTTCCATCAGAAAATCAGATCTCGATGGTAGTAATGTTGTTGTTTTAATAAATAATATTTCCTCTTCAGCAATTAAATTAGTAGTGGCAAATAATAAGATTTATTGGATTGATTCACAAACAATTAATTCCGCTAATTTGGATGGAACTAACCAGCAAGTTCTGACTGATGAAGGCAGTGATTTTAAAGGATTATGGGTTGATAGCAGTTTTATTTATTGGAGTGTAAACAATGCTGGAGCGAGAGTAATAAAAAAGGCACTTTTAGATTTGTCGTCGGAGACGGTTTTGATTAGCTCAGCAACATCACCAACTGGATTGTCTTCATTAAATGATTTAACAGTATTAGACAATAAAATTTATTGGACTGATACAGGTTTAGATAAAATTATGAGAAGTAATTTAGATGGTACTACTATCCAAACAGTATATACAATTCCTGGCTTGGCAAATCCTAAAGGAATTGCTGGAAATGATGGATATATATACTGGTCTGATACTTACGTTACAAACAATAAAGTTCATAGAATTTCAACGAGCTCAACAAATTATCAGGTTGTAGTTGGAGAGCAATTTAATAGCGTTAGCACTGTTGCCCTAAGTTCTGGAGAATTATTTTTTTCATCAAATTATTTGAAAAAGTTAAACTTAACTTCAGCTGTTTTTTCCACCTTGTCCTCAAATGTTGGAGCAATTATAAATGACTTGGAAGCAACTAAATTGAGTGAGGTTTATTTTTTGATTAATAATGCGACTATAAGAAAGTCATCAACAACAAATTACAATCCCTCAACCATTATAAATGCTTCTAGTGCTGAGTTCAGTATTAATTCTTTTTTAGTAAATGGGGATTTTATTTATTGGATCGAGAATGGATTAAATACAACCGTTGGTAAAATATATAGATCTACATTAAGCGGACAAAATATAACGCTTATTTATACTTCCAATAGTTTATTATCTAATATGAATTTAAAAAATGACAATTTATATTGGTCTAGTTTAAATACTATTAGCAAATCTGATTTAACAGGTGCTAATGTTCAATTAATTCACACTAGTAATGAAGGCGATATTTCTTCATTCACTATTAATTGTGACAAGATATATTATTCATTAAGTCGTTACAATTTTACGTATGGATTGATTTCAATTGATTTAAATGGATCTAACCTTCAGTTACTTAGAAACACTCCAACGGTCCTAACTTCTTTGGTCGCGTATGATCCTCAGAACATTCAACTTTTATGTCAAGACAAACAAGTTTTGCCAAATAATAATCAGTATATATTGCCAGATTACACTAGTGATTTCCCAGTTTTAAATGCCAATTGTTTGTCCGATATTTCAATTATACAAAACCCTGTTCCAGGAACCATTATTACTCAAGACACAAGCGTTTTACTTACTGTTTTAGATGAACAAGGTTTTCAGATAATTGAATGTGAATTCAATGCAACATTAAGTAGTCTTTCACTAAATCAAAACAATTTAATTAAAGAGCTTCAAATTAGTCCTAATCCAACATCAAATATTATCACTATATCAAGTGGATTTGAGTTCAATACGGTTGATTTGTATGATTTGTTTGGTAAAAAAGTTAAAGCAATTACAACAGATGGAAGTAATAATTACACAGTAAATATTGATTCCTTAACGAGTGGCGTTTATCTTGTAGAGGTGAGAGGTATTGAAACAGTTAGTCGCAAAAAATTAATAAAGATTTAATTTGTAATTTTTACACAATTTAAAAATCCCAAATTCCAAAAGAGTTTGGGATTTTTCGTTTATTTGCAGTAAGTGTCTATCGGGCGCTTTTGCGTAAGGGATAGGAGCAAAGTGCCGCGCACTGCGGATAGCCCGACCCCGATGGATAAAAACAAGTTTATCAAACGTAGTTTTTTACCAATCGGGGATACGCCCACAAAAACTAAATTAAAATTATGTCATCCAAGAAAAAGTCGGCAGCCATAGGTTTTATTTTCATCACGATGTTGATTGACATCACGGGTTGGGGAATTATCATTCCGGTGATACCCAAACTGATTCAGGAATTGATTCACGACGATGTGAGTGAAGCCGCTAAAATTGGCGGTTGGATTGCCTTTGCCTATGCGATTACTCAATTTATTTTTGCCCCGATTATTGGTAATTTGAGCGATAAATTTGGAAGACGACCCATCATTTTGATTTCGCTTTTTGCCTTTGGGTTGGATTATATTTTGTTGGCATTGGCACCTAATATTACTTGGTTGTTCATTGGCCGAATTATAGCTGGAATTTCGGGTGCGAGTATTACCACAGCTTCGGCGTATATAGCCGATGTGAGTACACCTGAAAACCGTGCGAAAAACTTCGGGATGATTGGTGCAGCCTTTGGATTAGGCTTTATCATTGGTCCGGTTATTGGCGGATTGTTAGGGCAATTGGGTTCGAGAGTTCCGTTTTATGCGGCGGCTGTATTGTGTTTGTTGAACTTTTTGTACGGTTATTTTATTTTGCCCGAATCGTTGCCCGAAAATAATCGTAGAGAATTCAGTTTGAAACGCGCGAATCCTATTGGAGCGTTTCTGAATTTACGAAAATACCCGCAGTTGATTGGATTGGTGATTTCGATTTTTTTACTCTACACAGCTTCACACGCGGTTCATAGCAATTGGGGTTATTATACCATTTATAAATTCAATTGGGACGAGAAAATGATAGGTCTTTCATTAGGTGTAATCGGATTATTAGTTGGATTGGTGCAAGGACTTTTGATTCGATGGGTGAATCCAAAATTAGGCAATGAGAAAAGCGTGTACGTCGGTATGGCATTGTACACTTTTGGAATGTTGTTATTTGCTTTAGCAACTGAGAGTTGGATGTTGTTTGTGTTTTTGATTCCGTATTGCTTGGGCGGAATTGCGGGTCCAGCAATGCAATCGTTAATTTCGGGTCAAGTGCCACCCAATGAACAAGGCGAAATTCAAGGAACGCTATCGAGTTTGATGAGTGCTTCGGCCATTGTTGGTCCGCCCATGATGTCGACCGTTTTTTACTATTTCACCCACAAAGAAGCACCGTTTCAGTTTGCTGGAGCACACTTTGTTTTGGGAGCGTTTTTGATGTTGGTCAGTACAATAATTGCTTACTATACTTTACGAAAAAAATAAAAACAGAAAATGCAAAATACAAATCCCAAATTCCAATTGTATACTTTGGAATTTGGGATTTTTTTATTTGGAATTTCCCCTGTTAATCTTTTACAATTTTTACAGTTTTTTCTTGCCCTTCAGAAGTCACTTTTACAAAATAAATGCCTTTAGAGAAGTCGCTCATATTGATTTCAGTTTGTAAACTAGTTACTTTTTGCGAAAGCATTTGTTGACCTAAAACAGAAGTGATTTCAACAGAATCAATTATAGAATTATTTGAAATCGTTAAACTGTTTTTTACTGGGTTTGGGAAGTAATACAAATTTGCAAAGACAAAATTTGGATTCTCTAAAGTTTCTACAAATTCAGTTGAACAGGTGTTTGTTGTAATTGGAGGATTGAAATCAAAATAGATATTAGCATCATTTGGAATGATATCTCCAACAGCATAATTTGGATAAGGTTTGATACGGAACGTGATGTATCCGTGGCCAATTTGAGTATTCGGAATAGAAACAGGCAACAGTATATTTCTAAATTCAAAGTTGACCAAAGAACTGGCAATATCACAAATATAATTGCTTGAGGCCGAAATTACTTGAAGAGTAGAAGGATTGAGTTTTGGATCTAAATCATCCGTGATTTTTACATTTACAGCGCTTGCAGTACCTGTATTTTCAAATCGGATGGTGTAGTACAAATAGTCGTTGGTTCCAAAACTTGAAAATAAAATTTTATCGCCATGACTTTCTTTTTTATCATTAGGATCGTATGAATTTACAACCGTTTCACTCAAAGAGAAAGTGTTGTCACCACTATTTATATCACCTTCGGTTGGCGTAATGGAAGCACTATTTACGATTATTTGTCCAGCGGTAATCGTTGTAGGTACATTCAGAACAACATAAATATAACGAGTTTCAAAAGGCAGCAAATTAGTATAGTTGTATGAAAAACCATTAGTTATTGGCGTTGTCCCCGATTGTGATACCATATTCATATTTAAAAGAGAATCATGTGAAAAACTCAATTGTCCTGATGGAATGGTTTGGTTACTCAAATTGGTGTAAACAATACTAAGAGAATGTTCAAAACCTGGCCGTGGAGCATCCGAAGAAATTACTGTTACCGCTACATCAGTGTAATTTTGAGTGGAAGTTATTGGGAACCAATAATCTTGAATGCCCAAACTTTGATTTATATTAATATTGGCATAACTCGATGGTGAAACAGTGTAATAATTACTCAAGTTAGAATAGATACTGTAGGATAAATCATAGCTGTTGGTTTGATTGGTATCATAAAAAGTATACGAACCACTATCAGATGATACATGGTGAACAGTTCCAGAATTATTTTTTTCAATATGAAATTGTCCGAATGGGAAGTATTGTTCACCACTATCTTTAATGGCATTGTTATTAGTATCCATAAAAGCATGTAATCGGATTCCAGAGCAATCTAGAGCACCTTGTTCTTGGTTGATATCAGTAATACGAATATAGCCTATTGAATTACTGAAGTTAGTAACCATAATCAAATAATATTGGCCAGCAATCGAATTTTGAATCACAGGATATTCAGTAGATTGAGCAGAATAACTGCAATTCACGATTTTATCAGCCGTCAATGTGGAGCAACCCGCAATTGGATCAGTAAATGGTCCGTACACTATATAATCAACATCCAAGAGTTGTCCGCCAAAATTAATGTCTGTGTTTTGTTCAATTTTTAGATTAATACTGCCGTTTTGGTTGGCTTGCATATAAAACCAAGTTGGATTTGGATGCGACGCCAAACAACCATAATCAGCATTGGGTTCGTCATAATTAGAATTTTGATTATTTAGAAAAGGCACGCCAAGAGCACCGCATAACGAATTGGCTTCAATACATTTAAACGGATTAATACAATTGGTTAAAGAATTCAATATTATCCCGTAAACATAGTCACAATCTCCAGGTTGATTGATCCTTCCATAAATAGTGGTAAAGGATAAAGCATCTATTGAAAAATTGGAAATATTTGAAATAGGATTAACTTGATTTAGTGAATCGAATTCAGTTAAATAGTAAGTTAAATTTGAAACACCTATTTGTTGTTCGCTATCTGTTAAATTGAAATATACTAAACCATCATCATCATTGTCGCAAGCATACAAGTAGGCAGAATCAGATATGAATGAATACGTTATGATTTGAATGAAATTTGGGTTAGTGAAATAAAGTGTTGGGTTAGTTATATTTTCGATTCGTGAATAAATGACATGATAACCTTCTCCTTGACAAAATGGGTTAACAATTGGATTGGTGTCAGAATCTGCATCCAATTGACTTAAGTGGTACGAAATAGTGTACGATTCTGGGTTCAAATTCCCATAGACAGCTGGGTTGTATTCGGTTAAGTCCTGGCAAATGGTTCCTCCTTGATCAATGCAGAAAGTAGAAGAGAAATAACTTGGATTTGGATTTTCTGTACAATCACTCAATAGTAATTCGAATGAAAAAACTTCAAAATTATCGGTTTGTAAGTTGGTTAGTCTAGCAAAAACAGTTTGATCGGCTGCGACACAATAACTTGTAGTGTTAGCAATTGGATTGCTATTGTTTATTGCATCATTTTCAGAGGTAAAATAACTTACTTGATAGTTGTTAGGATTTAATGTGTTTAAAATATGAAAAGTATTGGTTGTAAAATCGAAACAGTCAGATGGTAAGCAACCGAAAAGACTTGTGGGTGTTCCGCCTTGTGAACAGTCGGTTAAAGAAATAGTATAAGTACTTATTGAAAAACAATCTATGTTTGCTTTTTGAACGCGAACGTACAACGTGTGATTTCCATAGCCAAAAACAGTATACGGTTCGAATTGGTTTAAAGGATTTGTTGCGTTGGATGCATTTTCAAGAGAGTCATAATAAGTTACCGTATAATTTCCGTTTTGAGAAAAGAAATTGTTGTACTCAAACAATGGGTAATAGGTTGGTTCATTTCCATTTAAATCAAAATCACATAATGTTTCTGAGAACGATACAATAGCAGGATTATTGGCTACTTCAATATCGAAATTTTTCACAAAGATTTCATTAGTAATGGTATTGGTAATCTTCATGTAAAGTGTTTGCGGATTACTCACATTTACATAATTACTCACATTAGAAATGGGATTGCTGTTAGCATTTAATTCGCCCAAACTTAAGAAAAAATTCACCTGAAAATCAGACGGATTGTATCCGCTCAAGGCTTGAGTTGTCGCCTGATTTAAGTCGAATGTTCCTATATTATTATCGCCACAAGCATAGATATTGGCGATTTGATTATTGGCTTGCCCAACAACTAAAGCTGACCATAAACCGAATACTAAGTAGAATATCTTTTTCATAATTATTTATTCTTTTACAATTTTTATAATTTTTTCCTGTCCTTGAGAAGTCACTTTTACAAAATAAATACCTCTTGAGAAGCCACTCATATTGATTTCAGTTTGCAAACTAGTTACTTTTTGGGAAAGCATTTGTTGACCTAAAACTGACGTGATTTCAACAGAATCAATTATAGAATTATTTGAAATGGTTAAGCTATTTTGTACTGGATTGGGATGGTAATTTAGATTCGAAAAAGTAAAGTCAGTGTTAGATAATGAACTCACGTAGGTTAATACAGGTGTTCTGGTTAAACTTTCTACTCCATTTAGAGTTTGTGAGGCAAAATAAGTAATTCCGTCTATCAATGGTGTTGAAGCAGGTAGAGGTGTTGAGGATTGATATGAAACGGTTTGTTTGTCGGCTGCACTGCTGTACCAATTAATATTTTCACCTTCTATCACTATATCCTGAAGTGTAGCTCCTGTATTAAAATATTGAGGTGATATTGCTGTTGGCGCAAGAGGAGTAATAGTTACATCAAGACTACTGTTTCCACATCCATTAGTTGAAGTTACATTAATGACATGATTTCCTATTGAGACATTTTCAAAAACATTGCTATTTTGAAAAATACCATTGTCTAATTGATATTGGTAATTACCATTGCCTAATGCATTAACCGTAATGGTTTGGTTGTTGATAGTTGCCGTTACATCTGGGTTTTCAGGCGGTAGTACAATAGCATCAAATTGACCTATGTAAACGCATGAGAAATTATTTAAATCCTCAATTCCAAAATAAATGGTTTGGTTATTAGTTACTAAAAATGAGCTAGGGTTGGAAATAGGAAAACTTAATGTCATTGCATCTGACTCACTGTTGAAAAAATAAACATAATAGTCATTAGGGTTTAGATTTCCGAGTATTAATGGTATAGTAGAGTTGAGGTTAAAAACTGCTTCTCCATTTGAAGAACATTGAATTAAGTTGTCGGGTTCTTGATAAATTAAAGTAGGTAGAACTGTTACTGTAACAGAATCTGTAGCATTTTCAATGCATCCTGGTTTGTTAGCGATTACAGTGTAAGTAGTTGTTTGTGATGGAGATATAGTTATTGATTGCGATGTAAACGGT
>JACCDI011275001.1_pt1 | contig 11166 bp, 9 predicted proteins | sample 7442791 | NCBI WGS metagenome assembly JACCDI01 (sample SAMN15323434, study PRJNA562643) | freshwater metagenome | isolation source: river surface water | place: USA:Blue River Watershed | collected 2017-08-15
GATATTGACAATATTATATGAAACGAGAATAATAGTTGCATCACAACCCCTAAATTTAACTCCACACATGAAAGTGAGTAGAAGATGAATATATTTTATATTTAAAATACTATCATCCCAATCATCAATTTGACATTATCCAAAGAGGTAGAAATAATGAAGCGATAAAACAAATGAAAAATAGGGGTTGATTTTATGACAAACGACATACCACAGACGGCTATTTTACCTAATACAGCTTTCATTTTAGGGGCGGGATTCTCTAAAGACGTTGCCAATCTTCCGACAATGAAAGAATTATCAGAAAAGCTAAAAATAGTTGTTCATAATTTAAATGAACCCATTAAAACTCATTTATTGAAAAATATTCCACAAAACTTATGGCATGATTTTGAATCCTTGCTCACCTACTTGTATTCTTCATCGCCATGGACAAGTCCAAAAGACAATCATTTAAATTTAGCATCATTTTATCAAATCACGGAGTCAGTAGCACAGATAATTGAACAAACTCGTTTATCATCAGAATCAAATGAGGCTCTCATAGAGCTGGCCTCTTATTGGCAAGAAACACTTTCTCCAGTCATAACATTTAATTATGATTTAGTGGTTGAGGAATGTGTAAAAGAGAATATTGGACCAAGATTTCCGCTTTTTGGAATTACAGCTAAAATGGGAGAGATAAGTTGTAATTTAAAGATTGAAACATTTTTTTTTAGAAAAATTCTAAATATTCCTAGTGGTAAAACATGTATCATAAATCACCAATCTATAAATAATGATATTAATATAAAATTATATGTAAAACATGGTTTACACGAGATAAAAAGTGAATCTGATTTCAATAAAAAAATTGGAGATTGGATGAAACAAACACGTAACCACGAAAATAGTATAACAACAACCCGTACAGTCATTTCATCTATTCAAGAGGTTTGTGGAAAAGTCAATAATCAACTCAACAGAAAAATAACTAATAGCGAAATAAAAAACATGTATCAATTGTCTATTTTGCCACTGGAGTCCTTAGAATCAAGGTCATCGCGGATCACTTTCCCCTATTATAAACTCCACGGCTCAATAAATTGGCTCTATTCTGGTTTACATGAAATTCAAGATGAACCCATTCATTTTAGAAATGATAATGAGGAATATCTTGGACTCATCCCTGTTATTATTCCTCCCGTCTTAGATAAGAATAGCTTTTATAGAAATCACACCTTAAAAGTTCAATGGAACAATGCACTCAAAGCACTACGTGATGACCACATTGATACCTATTATTTTGTTGGTTATTCATTCCCTCCAACTGATATGACTGCACGTTATCTTTTTAATGATGCCTTTAGCAATCGTACAAAAAATATTACCCTCTATATTGTTGATTATTGTGATGCCGATCGCCTTAAAAGACTTATACATAATTATTTAACAACTCTTGCAGGATTTAGTGATGAAGAGGCACAGGAGAAAATTGTAGATAGTTATACCAATAATGTTAAAGAAATAACAAATCCTGACACTCATATCACTCTTAATTGGTCATTGTGTCGTATTCGTTCTAAAGATAGCGAATTTTCTTCAAGTGTTAAAGTTTTAGTGGAACATTTGAAAAATAATACAAAATGATAAAACTACAAGAGCTTAAACACGAAAATAAAATCGAACATGTTGGGTCTAAGCGAACAGGTTATTGGAAGTATAGAACTGATGTTTAGTTTTATTTTAGATTTAAATTTAGACTTAAACGAAAATAAATCCTTTTATTACATGGTGTTGCAAAATCTTTATTCTTGAGAACTAGTTATAATTTTAGATATATTCTCAAAAGGGCTAAAAATATATCTTAAATCCAATAATTTTGTAAAAGCCACGACTCAATTGAAAAATGCACACTCTTTGTTCATTGGGCTTTTAAATGCTAAATTGGCTTTGTATTAACAAATGGGGGCAGGTCAAGGATCTCTAAAGACAACTCATTATTTACATTTGTGAGATTCATTAATTATCAATAATATTAAAATCACCATTAAAGTCAAATAGTTATTTTGCTATATAAAAAATATTATTTATCAAATGGCAATAAACATATTTTACATTTTTACTCAATAAATCCGCCATGGCAGTAGAGCCGACAAACCACTTTGCCGTTTTTAGAAATTTCCTCAATACCTGTAAAGGTTGCCAAATCGCCGTCAGTATTAAAGGTATATTTCCATTCGCCATTTATAAACTCTTTTGGTCCGCGAACTGGAATATTATCACCAGAGCCGGACATTAGAGCGGGGCGAAGAATTGCGTCAAATAAACCCTCACTTATTTCGTTACTAACCGTAAGGCCATAATAATTCATGCCCCAAGCTGGCTTATTGCCTTTATAAACGATTTCTTCACCGACAAACTTTGTCGCGCCAAAATAAGTGTCATGAAAAGTTAGGTCGCCTTCTTCAAAATGATAGTCGCTTGACCCAGGACGAAGTGGAGACGCTTTTTTAACATTTACATTTGCGTAAGTGTTCAAATTTGCTTTTCTCAAAAAAGCGTCTAAGACATCAATCGGTAAGTCAGAAAAGTTTGGTAACAGATAATCTGGTGTTCCGACAGATAGGCCGTATTTAATCATTTCATCGTAGTCAGATTTTTTACTGCGGTCTATTTTGAAAACTCTATTTTTGAAAATAACAAATTGGTATTTATCATTTCGATAGTCAATATGCCAGCCGTATTCTTGGTCAAGGGCTTTGCTTAATTTATCAGCCAAACTGCCAGCTTGACTTTCTTCAACTTCAATTGTGTGTAAAGTCCATTGCGAAAGCCATGGCGTTTGATGTTCTTCCGTCACTTTTTCAATTCTCGTTGAAATTATTCTTACCTCTTTAAGAACACTTTTATCACTCAAAGATTCTTCAATAATGTCGCCTTTATAATTGTTCATAATAATTCTTTTGGCTCAACGCCGATGGCTTTCGCCATTTTGTTAATGGTTAATAAAAGACGGGTTGCGTTTTCCTCGCTCAAATCCGCTTATATAAATTCGATGAACGCCTAATTTCTCGGCAATACCGCCTTGTGACAACTTCATTTTTAAGCGTGCTTCGCAGAGACGCTTCCCAAAATTTGTAATCTCATTTATTAAATCCAAACACTAGTCACATTCTCAAAATCAACAATGTTTTTTTTCAAACACTGTCAAACATTATATTTCATTATTGTAAACGATAATGTTTAAATTGGTGGAGCCGGTGGGAGTCGAACCCACGTCCGAAAACTCGAATGCATGGCTTCTACAAGTTTAGTCGTCGAATGTTTTTAACTTAAGTTTTACCCAACAACAGGTGACTTAAGCGAGTTTGCATTAGTTTAGCTTTATTGCCGACAAACACGACACATCAGCGAGCTTCATTTAGTTGCGCCCTTTTAATCGACTGAAGCGATCCACCAAAAGGACGTCGTTAACAATTGTAACGATTAGGCTGCCATAGCATAGCCAGCAACAAATGAATTGTTGTTAGCTGCACCTTGAGCAACCAAGTTTCTAACGTTTGCAGTTAGTATTTAAAGTCGTTTTAGGAGAGCCTTTAACTCCACTTGCCACTCATACAATAGATATCCCCGTCGAAACCGTGACGGCCCCATATCCTCTCTTAATTTTAGCACACCCTCCCCCAAAGGTCAATCCGACTCTAATTCAAATAAACCCAAGGCTTCCTCCATTCGTGCAAGTATTTTTTGAAAAACAGGATCGAGGTGTTGGCGGTTATTTGTATGATTATTAATTACAGTTCTAGCAAAATTAAGAAGATCCATTTTTCCGTTTAAAAATAGCTCAACAGAATATTTAATACTATTTTTAACATCTTGTATTTGATCTTCGGTTATATTTTTATTTATGTTTTTATAAAATGATAAGACTTCATCTTCAAAACTTTCATAGTCATTCTTATTTTCCAAAAGGGCAAACAAAAAGAGCAAATTACTAATCATGCTGAGATCAATTGCATAGCGTGACACCATGTCCTTGGTTATTGCTATTAAGTCTAGACTTTTTACATTATTGACTGCGTTGATCAAATTAACAACACTGAGTTCTCTGGCATCAGTATCTGTAACATTCAACAAAAGAGATTGGCTCTGGTATCGTACTAGTTCAGAATCTGCAATTCCATTATAAAGGCCTGTGATATAAAAATCAGCACTTCTACGGCTTGAGTGTTGAATAAAGTAACCAAAAGTTTTCTTATCTTTTATAGCCTCTAACAAAACTTGAGGCGATCTTAGATGTGACTGGGGTTCAGCAGATATTCTATTCAACAACTCATAAAAATAAGGCTGTCGAATATTTGTCAAATAAAACAACCCCGCAAGAACTGCAATTGATGACACAGCACTCGCATTACATGTATTTAGGCTCATTGCATTCAATATCTTTATAACTTGATCATCCATTTTCAAAAATGAAGTTAATCCCGTAATCGACTGATATCGCAAAAGATGGTACGAAAGAAGCACGAATGGTCCCACTGACCCTAAAGCAAATACATCAGTATAAACTTTAAACAATTCATAATTTATGAAAATGCGACTACGAATTTTCCCATACATGCTTTCAAATAATTTATTGTAATAGTCATCTCTTCTAACATCAAACATGGATAATAAATTAAGTACCTCTGACTCATAAATCTTTTTTGGATCTTGACCATATATAAAACCTACCAGCATAGAAAAATAATCATTTTTATAGATATATGTCTCTAGCAAGGCTTCTGCTCTGCAATATTGCATCATGAGGTCTATAGCTTTATTAACGACCATAGTTTGCCATTTTTCAGGGTCACTTCCATGTTTATTAATAAATTTTTCTAGCTCTAATGCATAGCGATTATCTTTTAATGTTTCAGGATTTCCTCTACGAAGAGCGCATTGCAATTTAAAAATATCAGGGCTATTGTTTGATGCATTATCATTTTCTATGACAATGCGAATAAATGTTTGGAGATTAACAGAAGGAGACAGTGCTTGATTCCCATAATCTTCAAACATACTGAGTAATCCATTCCTCAAGCCTTGTCGCGTGACCTCGTCTCCATTGGTAATCACTCGTGACACAGCTGGCACATTTTGAAATTGAGTTAACACTCTCCCTTTATCAACAGCGCCCGATGAATCCTGTGCCGCAAGGTTTGTAGGGTGTTGTGCAATCAAAGGTCTGCCCAGTGATTGGCTCGTTTGAATGGTAAAATGCTGATTAGCAGGATAAATTGTTTTCATACTTTTCCTTTTTTATATTATTCTTAAAATTTCTTTATAAAACTCACAAACATCACTCGTGAGATGATTTTGTCTGAGGGCTTGCTTGAGAGAGCGTTGCAGAGCTTTTAATTTTATCTCCAAAACACGTATATCTCTTTTAAAAGCATTTCCTTGTGCTTCAAAATTCTTTTCACTTCCGGTAAATTTATAAGTGTTTTTGTACATGGTATGAAAAATATAATGCAATGCGCCTGCAGACTTTACTAAATCTTTAAGAGCTTTCATCTTAATCAAAACCTCTTGGGCTGATTTTTCATTCACAGTTTGAAATTCTTGAAGATTTAAAACAAAGTTTGCGAGAGCATCGGCTTCTGACGAGGGTGTGAATTTCTTATTTTTAAATCCCTCTTTTAATCTCTTTATTAATTGTGGATCATTTTCTGAAATCTTTTGATACATCATCACTCTTTGATTGGGTGTTATGATCTGCTGTGTGTCAATGTCTGCCAACGAATGAATCACACTATCTGTGTAGACTCCCCATAGCAATCTCATCAAATCAAAGTCTTTCACATTGGCAGGTAAAAAATAGTCCGCATAACGGTATAGATTTTCTAAATGTAATTTACCCTGTTCGCGACTTGGTGTTTTTTGGTTAGCACGCTCAAGTCCATCTTGTAACGTTGTCATTTCTGCATTGGCAAAACAATAACGATAAGCAAGTAGGCAGGATAATCCTCTAATGGTAAAACCTAAAAAATCCATGACCGAAAACATCATACTTTGAGGCTCAATATTTGGACCAAGAGGCATAAATGTTGCGCCATACATAATAACAAGACTCAGAGCAGCCATACTCTCCTTATCCATAATTTCTGCATAAAACGGAGAGAGAGCGACCAAATCGCGTGTGATTTGATTCCCAAAGCCAAAAGTACGACTCTCTGCCAAAATCCTGAATACTTCTGACTGTGCGATTAGTTTTGCCGTTTCAGAGGTACCAAAATTGCCATGAAATTCTTTCTGTTTAGCCTGCAAATAAATATCTTTTTTTACTTTTGCTACAGCCAATAAGGGAGACAAGGCTGGCGATGCTTCCTTCGTATTTCTTAGCTTGGTGGCTTGATCTTGATCGAGAAGCGCTGGCGCCGCAAACCCTCCTACGGCTCTATTTACAAATGAAGTGAGTTCAGTCTTTGGTATTTTAATTGATGGTGTCATAAGTTTCCTTGTTGTCGTTACGTGTTATGTAACCAATTTCATATCATTATTTATATAAAATATCAATAATTCAGCATGTTAGATTAAACTCACCACTCCTATCCTCATACACTTCATTTTTTATCACTAAAATTAATAAGTTATGCCTTTTAGAGCCTTAAGTCTCTTAAAAATGAAAAAAAAGAGGGTTTTATCATTGACACCTGTAAAATCAGACTTATATTCCAAACAAAGCAATTGATTTGTCAGGTCAAATCAAAACAAGTTATATTAATGGAGGAACCTATTATGTCAGCTAAGAACTTAAAAATCCGTCCTCTTCATGACCGTATTATTGTGAAGAGACTCGAAGAAGAAACCAAAACCAAAGGTGGTATCATTATTCCAGATACAGCGAAAGAAAAACCACAAGAGGGTGAAGTTTTGGCTGTTGGTAACGGCAAACAACTTAATGATGGTAAAGTTGTTCCATTGACAGTCCAAATCGGTGATAAAGTTTGGTTTTCAAAATATTCAGGAACTGAATTAAAAATTGATGGCGAAGAGTATCTCATCATGCGTGAAGATGATATTCAAGCTGTTGTTGTGGCGTAATTTAAATTTTTGTCTTGTGATTTTATCACAGCCAATTTGTAAAAAATAATTCTTAAAAGGAGAATGTATGGCAAAAGAAATTATATTTGACGAACAAGCCCGTCAAAAAATCCTCAATGGTGTAAACGTACTGGCTAACGCTGTTAAAACAACACTTGGCCCCAAAGGTCGTAATGTTGTTATCGAAAAATCTTTTGGTTCACCTGTCGTAACAAAAGACGGCGTCACTGTCGCTAAAGAAGTTGAGCTTGAAGATAAATTTGAAAACATGGGTGCCCAAATGGTAAAAGAAGTGGCTTCAAAAACTTCTGACATCGCAGGTGATGGAACAACAACGGCAACCGTTTTGGCTCAAGCGATTTATCGTGAAGGTGTTAAAATTGTTTCTGCTGGTCACAACCCTATGTCACTTAAACGTGGAATTGATAAAGCCGTTGCGACAATCGTAGAACAACTTGGCAAGCTCTCAAAACCTGTTAAGGATAATAAAGAAATTGCTCAAGTGGGAACAATTTCTGCCAACAATGATGAAGCCATTGGCAGTATCATTGCAGAAGCCATGGAAAAAGTTGGCAAAGAAGGTGTGATCACTGTTGAAGAAGCGAAAGGTATGGAAACAACTCTTGAGGTTGTTGAAGGTATGCAATTTGACCGTGGTTACTTGTCACCTTATTTTGTAACAGATCCAGAACGTCTCGAAGCTGTTCTTGATAATCCTTTTATCTTGCTCAGCGAAAAGAAAATTTCAAACCTCAAAGAAATTCTCCCAATTCTTGAAGGCACAGCAAAAATGGGTCGCCCTCTTCTTATCATCGCTGAAGATATTGAAGGCGAAGCTCTTGCAACTCTCGTTGTCAATAAGCTTCGTGGCACACTCCAAATTTGTGCTGTTAAAGCCCCCGGATTTGGTGACCGTCGCAAAGCCATGTTAGAAGATCTTTCGATCCTTACTGGTGGACAATTGGTCTCTGAAGAACTTGGCATCAAACTTGAAACTGTCGGTATTGAAGTTCTTGGTACAGCAAAACGCATTGTTATCGATAAAGAAAATACTACAATTATCGATGGTGCTGGTAAAAAAGATGCCCTCCAAGGCCGTATCAATCAAATCCGCAGTCAAATTGAAGTCACAACCTCTGATTACGACCGTGAAAAACTTCAAGAACGTTTGGCAAAATTGGCAGGCGGTGTTGCTGTTATCCATGTCGGCGCAGCCACAGAAACAGAAATGAAAGAAAAGAAAGCTCGTGTTGAAGATGCTTTGCATGCAACACGTGCAGCGGTTGAAGAAGGTATTGTTCCTGGGGGAGGCGTTGCCCTTTTAAGAGCGTCTAAGACTCTTGCTGATCTTGAAAAATCTGCTCCAGAAGAAGAACAATTTGGTATCCGCATCATTGCACGTGCCGTGCAAGAGCCTCTTCGTCAAATTTCTGCTAACTGCGGAATCGAAGGCGCCATCGTTGTTAACAATGTTCTTGAAGGTAAGGATGCCTATGGCTTTAATGCTCGTACTGAAAAGTATGAAGATCTTATTAAGGCTGGCGTCATTGACCCAACTAAGGTCACACGTTGCGCTCTTCAAAATGCGGCCAGTGTGGCAAGCCTTATGTTGACAACAGAAGCGATGATTGCAGACAAGCCCGATCCTAAAGAGGCACATGCTCATCCCGCTCCGGGAGCCGGCATGGGTGGCATGATGTAATGTCAAAATAAATATTCAAATGACAACGCCCTCAATTGAGGGCGTTTTTTTTACACTCATGTTATAGTTTTTAATCCATTATAAACGGGGAAAGGAGTTTATTCACCTGCTCTTCTGAAATTCCTAAAAAGTCGCCAAGCGTGCGAATATCTTGAATGATAACCTGCATTCTTTTGTAAAGCTCTTCGCGCTTTTGAACATCCAATCGAGATGTTTGACGATACTCTTCATAAACCTGTGCCAAAGTATTGTAACGTCCCATATAGGCTGACTCCAGTGTGCTTTTTTTGAGGCGTTGAATTTCGGTATTATTCATTCCAGCTTCTTGCCCCATGACTTGTATTTCATCCATAAAAGCCACCAACTGTTCTCGTCCTGCACCAAAGCGAGTGATAATATCAATTTGTCGTAAGGCTCTATCAGCTAGATCCTGGCGTTTAATTTTCTGAAACAGGACTTCAAGGCGATTTTTTTCCTCTGCTGACAATCCATCAATAAATGTATAAGCCCGCTTTGCCAGTCGCCTTGTAATCTGACTTGGATCTCCCTTATCCCACTCATTTTCTGCTTGTCTTAAATAAGAAGAAGCTCGAGAAATTCCATAGTCACCAACTTTACTAAAATAAGTGTTAACAGATATACGCCACGCTTGTGTCATAAGAATAAAGGCTTCGCTTTGATCAAGCTGATCAATTGTAAGACGAGCACTATCAATGTCATCATAAGCCATCACAGCATGACCATAGCTCTCGACCCCACGACTCATAAAGTTTTCTAAGAAATCTAACGACTGAAATAATTTTGTCACACTGTTCTCAGAAGCACCCAATGGGGATATTTCCAAGCCAAAAGTTTGCCATAACTCACGTGATGGTGCAACAATCTTATCGTCCTTACTTATGACAATCTCATTTGCTTGTAAAATCCCATCATTTCTGTTTTGATTATAATTAATTGCGACATTGTAACCATTAATGAGATAATTCGTCATGTTTATTCCTTGTTGCTGTTGTTAATCAGTGTTTATCGTATCCAATAAACACATTATACAGGGATTTTTAGTCTACAACAAGAGAGGAACACTAAAAACAATCTATTTTTCATTATGTTACAGATATTATTAAAATACCAAATTCACAAAGCATGAGTAATAAGAGTTATTTTATAATAAAAACGACCATTTTTAGGATAAAAATCAATGAATTTACGTTAATTCCCATAGTTTTTATAGCATCACTATTCTTGACGCGGTGCATAAAAAAAGCCTGCAAGACGCAGGCTCTGAACTAAAGAAACTTTACTTTTAAAATGAACTAAGCTGTTTTCTTTTTGGGGCGATACATGTGTGTGCATTCGCCATAAAAAACTTCGGCAGCTTCCATAATGGTTTCTGACAATGTCGGATGAGGATGAATGGACAACTTCAAGTCACTAGCAGTGGCGCTCATCTCAATAGCAAGAACACATTCAGAAATCATATCGCCCGCTCCCGGTCCAACAATCCCCGCACCTAAAATGACTTCTGTTTTAGGATCAATCAAAAGTTTTGTTAAACCTTCTGTTCTTTCAAGAGACAAGGCTCGACCACTTGCGGCCCATGGAAACTTGGCAACTTCAACAGCAATGCCCTTTTGCTTGGCTTCTGTTTCTGTTAAACCCGCCCATGCTACTTCTGGATCCGTAAAGATAACGGCAGGAATAGCGCGTGGTTCAAACGCCACACGGTGTCCCTTAATGGCTTCTACAGCGACACGTGCTTCATGCGATGCCTTGTGTGCCAACATGGGATTACCTGTCACATCACCAATTGCATAAATACCTGCAATATTTGTCGCACGATTGGGTGCAACTTGAATGAATCCGCCCTTATCAAGGGTGACGCCCGCATTTTCAAGACCTAAGCCACTTGTATTGGGTTTACGTCCAATCGAAACAAGCACATTGTCATAAAGTTCTGTCGTTGTTTGACCTTGAGCGTCTTCAAAAGTAACCATCAAACCCTTTTTGTCTTCCTTCACACTCACAACTTTTGTTTTAAATAAAAACTTAGCAAATTTCTTTTCAAGACGCTTTTGCAAAACACTTGCTAAATCACGATCGGCTCCAGGGATAACACCCTCAGCGAGTTCAACACAATCCACTTTTGAGCCAAGAGCAGAATAAACACTTCCAAGTTCAAGACCAATGTAACCCGCTCCAACAACCAATAAACGTTGTGGGATTGAATCCAATCTTAAAGCTCCTGTCGAATTCCAAAGACGAGGTGAATCTAAATCCATTCCTGGGATTGTCGCTGGACGTGAGCCTGTTGCAACAATGATATTTTCAAATGAAACTTTTTGGATCTCGCCATTAATTCCTGTCACACGCAATGTTTTACTATCTAAGAAATCGCC
>JACCDI010840826.1_pt1 | contig 11165 bp, 10 predicted proteins | sample 7442791 | NCBI WGS metagenome assembly JACCDI01 (sample SAMN15323434, study PRJNA562643) | freshwater metagenome | isolation source: river surface water | place: USA:Blue River Watershed | collected 2017-08-15
AACCATGATGCCCCCAAAAAATAGAGCCATTGCCAAGAATAGGGTTCCTTTATTGCCCTCAATCAACATTGATAATGTTGAAGGCAACATTGCAATAGCGAAAATTCTGTATCCCGCATCAGTCTTTGGTCGAGCACTATAAACAATCCCACCCAAGGCAGCAGCCGGATAAGTCAACACCAAACCCAGTTGTGAAATCACGTTCTTGGAAATTTCACCCCTGGCTCTTGCGGTTATATATTTTCCAGCAGTTTGGTATAAATCAAAAATTATTTCTTTAAATGTGAAGCCTTGTAGCATCCAGTTTAAAGCCATACAGATGATCGCAATAACCGTAAAACCATAAAAAGATAAGCGAAGATATGCGGTATCGTATCGAGCATGCGTATTCGAATGTTTTTGGATAAGATATAAATCACGCCAATTAAACATCAACGCCGGAAGTGAAAACGCGGTACAACAGATAAGAATAAAAGCAATAGCCATTGGTTCAACAGGAACAGAAAAAATCAAAGCCAATGGGATAAAGGTATAAACAAACCAAAAGAGGCCTAATATGCTAGAAGGGAATATCCACGTGCCAACGCGCCTACTAATCAGCCACGCTTGACCCAATATAAGAATACTAAAAAACATTGCAATCATTTTTTCAGTACTCATTGAATGCCTTAGTTTCAGCAAAAATTTTATATTTCATACTCAATTTATTTCTTTAGATATCTTTTGAATACAATTATCAGCAGAAGCACTTCTGAGAAAACAAAACTGATCGCGGCGCCTAATTGATCGAAGAAATGGATTAACAGCGAAGCAACAAAAAGATTTCCGATGCCGACAAAGAGAATCCCCCTAAATAAATACCTCGACTCACCGATACCGCTTAAGCCGACCATTCCAAGCACATAGTTAGCCACTCCGGCAAAAGCTGCAATACTCATAATCGAGACAAGAGATAGAATATTTTCTTTTTCAGCCAGGTTGCGCACCCATGGCATGGCCCCTTCTGCGTACCCATAAATCAAGCCGGCAATTAAGAAAATTCCAGCTAGCACAACCATCTGCGGCCAAGTCAGTGCGATTACTTTATTCAGAATAAGGGGGCTTGGACGACTGACACCATTCGTTAATTTAAAGACTTTAGGAAGATAGAATTGATTAATTGGCCGAATGCCTGCTTGAATCAACTTTATAATCTTTTCGGCTATGGAATAGTTTGAAATAGCCTCACTGGGGCTGCCCATAACACCAAGGATAAGGACGTTTAAGTCACGATAGCACGTAACCGAAAGATTTGAAGCAAATAGATATCTTCCGGACATCATCATTTGCTTCAAATCTCTCCATGCCAGCCGCTCAAATCGAATTTGAAAATGATGCGTTGTGTGTCTCAGCGATAAAAGAACTCCAATCAACATCAAGCCACCTACTGTGAGCGGTACCAAAAAGTAGCTTGTCTCATTTAAGAATAAAAATAAAATTACCGCCGCCGAAATTCTAGCGCTGACCAGTGCGACTGCAAGAAAAACATTATCTTCAAGACCCTGGCATAGCCAGCTTGGTTGAAGAGCATAGCTAAGAGGCAACAATAACCAACAGGTCATCAGAGGTAAAAGCTGAGGATTTAGCACCCATACAATCAATAAAGCAATAGGTGATGTCAAAAAAAACAGCATCATTCTGATACTTATAATTCCACTAAATACTCTAGAAACATAACTTCTATCCCGTTGTAAATCAAGGCCAGCCACCTTCCTAACGCCTTCAATTTCATAACTGTAAAGAACTATCGCAACCATAAGCATTGCGATAGCTTCAGTAAGAACAATATTTGCGTATAGCCTCTCGCCCAAGACCGCCAAGGAATAGGGGAAAATAAGCAAAGGTAACGCTGCACTGGACGCCTGAATTATGGTCAGCGCGATTAGATTGCTAGATACCCCTTTCATTGCAGTTTCATTTGTCTTTAACTACGCGAGGACTCGCTGCGCCAAGACACGGTAATCCAACAATTTCTTCGCAATTTCATACGAGCGGCATGATAATGCCATCAATATTTGAGGATTTTCCGCAAGCTCATGGAGCGCTGATGCCAATTCAGCCTCATCACGAATCATCCAGCCATTCCCATCTACGAAAGGTCGATGGCTAGGATAATCTGCAAGCATGACGGGGCAACGAGCGCACAAGCTCATCTGCATAGTCGCAGATTGGGTACCGGGCTGAACATACACATCTGCACCACACAACAGATCGGCCAAATCCTCAGGTGACTGCCAACCCATGAATCGGATACGACTGTCGGTACCGATCAAAGCCAGCGCCTGATCACGAACTGTTTCATCGAGCGAGCCAGCCAACACCAGGCGCATGTTGGAGCCGGCGGTGGTCACAAACGCCCGCAAGCTTTGCATCAATTTTTTTCGTTCTCCCATTTTTCCCGTTTGCAGCATCATCACCTGATCGCCAGAAACACCCGCAGCAAACCGCCCACGCATGCGCCGATTTTGATACTCCACATCGTCGAACACTCGCCCGCCCAGAGGAAAGAATTCCAGTCGGTCTCTGGGCACGCCGTAAGTGGTATGCACAAAATCCATGGTCTCCAGCGATACACACAAAACCTTCTCTATGGCAGGCAGACAGCGACGAATAATCCATGCGTAATACAGCCTGTGCAGGACATGCTCGGAAAGATAGTTTCGTGCACTGTTGTAAGCATCTTCATGACTGTCAGCAAGCAGGCGCACCTGCGGATTTTCCTGCTTGTACCGCGCCATCGTCTTCAGTTCCCAACCGCACAGACCATGAAACATGATCACCTCTGGCTGGAGCAGACGCAACTGCTCCAATACCCCCGGATGAATACGAAGCTTTCTCGCAAGACGATGTGGCAAGAAACTACGGTAAGGCAAGCGAATCACTACCGCGCCGTCTCGGCCGTTGTAGGTTGACGGCTTGACATATGTAAGATGCCTATCTTCACCGTAGGTCTCGGTTGAGGCTAATACCGTCACCAAGTGGCCATCCAGCACATGCTGGCGGACAAGTTCGTTTTCTTGATAGGCATAGCCGTCAACATAAAAATTGGAAAGACAAACGTGAACGATCCTCAAACACGCACCCCGCTCATCGTGCAGCACCCCACACTAAAAAGTTTTATCATTTACCTCGCCCTTGCGTTATGTATTGCCGCTTGCGCCATATTATTCTCAAATAACAAACTGCAATCTGCCTCATGGTCATATCCATACTTTTCTGGTGCCAGCAACTTGGGTCTGGATTTGAAATGGCAAATGAGCAAGAGCGACTACGAAAACTTTGTCAACCTTTCTACAGAACAACAATTTAATTACAGATTTAAAAAATCTGATTTAACCGATTTGGTACCCGTACCCATATTAGATATAGGATATCTTTACGTGGTTTGGGTAGCGCAAACGTTGCTGTTTTGGCTACCTCCCATCAAAGCCACTGTTTGGTTTCAAATACTTTTTCATGTATTCACATGTCTCTGGATCATTAAAAATCTTGGTTCTAAAAGAGACAAATTTATATTTATAATCATTTATGCGATTAATCCGCTAATTCTAAGATACGCCACCTTCGCCTTTTACTATTACTGGCAGGTTTTGCCTGCACTCGTCTGGTTTTGGATGTCGCAGCAAAACAAAATAAAAGGGATCTCAACGCTTGATTATTGCGTAATTTTCTGTGTACTAGCAGCCGCGTTTTTTATCAGACAGTCAACCGCCTTGGTTTCATTGTTCATTTTATTCTATGCGGCATGGCAACAACAAAAACTGAGAAACTGGTTAGCAGCCGGTCTCTTTGTCGCCTTCCTAGTGTTCGCCAAAAATCCGAGTCAGCCCTGGCATACAGCTTACGTTGGATACGGCGCATACCCAAATTCGTTAAATATTGAACTACCCGATCATTTCGGCTACATAGCCTACAAAAGTGAAACTGGGGTCGACATTGACACATCACCTATTACCGGTAATTATTTCAACACCAAAATTAATCAAGACTACTCCCGCGTATTGAAAGAAAAAATAATTGAGATTGTCAAAAACAATCCAATTGAAATCATGAAAAATGCGGCACTAAACACTCTACAGGGTTTTTCTTTAGGGTATTTTGTTGGTCACCTGAAAATATCATATGCCAGCTCTGCAATTGGCTCAGTATGGATGATATTTTTATTTTTAAAGCGTCAATATGCAACACTAGGATTTTTATTTTTTGGAATAGTAGGATTCTCATTATATTTTCCACCTATACCAGCCTATATGTTTGGAAATTATCTAACTTTGTGTTTAAGCTTTATAAATGTAATTCAGAAAGCTCATAGGCAAAAATTTAGTTTAATCTGCTGCCGCAGGCCCTGACCACCTCAATGGTCACCTGAAAATACGAAGATCTTATTCAACAGAAAGGAGGTCAGCGTAAACACCGGAACGCCTATCAGATGCGCATAGTCAGCGGGCACGTCCATAACTTCTATAGACAACATTACGGCACTGAGATTCATCAAATAAGCCACGACGATAGCCAGCAGATAGCTCATCAGATGCCGAGGCTTTAGCGCTGACTTGCCGAAGGTCCAGCGACCGTTCAGCACGAAACCCAGCAGAATGCAGACCAGATAACCAGCTAGGTTCGCACTCGCGTCGCCCCACTGCAGGCGCCACTTGAGCGAGTAGATGATCGTCAAACCGATTACGGTGTTGAGCGCCCCCACGCTGGCGAATTTGACCAGTTCCGCCGAAACCCCTTTAGGCGAAGCAGCGTACATAATACTGCCCCCCTAGCGGCAACCACGACAGTAAACCTTCGGCGAAACGGAAGGCCTTCAAGAAGCCAGGGAAGAACACGCGGTACCGCACTTTCACGTTTTTGTATCCAGCTTCACTGCAGCGCTGTGCCATGTCGGACGCACGGATCAACGTCGCGTTTTCGTCGAACGGACAATTGTTCACCACGCGTACAGTCAAGGGGTTGTAGGGGTTGTGCTCGTACACCATCATCATCCCGCCCGGTTTGAGCCGGCCGCGGATGTCGGCCAGAATCCGGACATGCGCCTCCTCGTCCACGTGGTGGAAGACGCACATGGCGTAGGCTGCGTCCAGCGACAAGGCGCGCGCCGGCAATTGACCGTCTTCTAGACACATGAAACTCGCCAGCTCGCCATGGCGCCCGCGAGCCTGCTCCAGACTTTCCTGTGAAACATCCACGCCCAGCAAATTGGCCCGGACAAAGTACTGCCGTGCATGCGGCATGGATGCCCCTACCCCGCAACCAAAATCCATCAGCCTCAGGGGCATGTCGACATCCACACCGGCACGGGTTAGCTCGTAACGTAGATCGCGGATCTTGTATTCTGCGAAATAAGCGGAGTCCTCGCCCGAGAAACTAATGCTCTGGTCCAGCACCTCTCTGTAGCCACGAGCGTGCGCGTCGAATTCCTGTTGCGTCATGGATTCACCCTCTGTTCGGACCAGCAATATAGGCCATTCTCTCGACACGAAGCAGTGCCGAGGCCCCCTCAAGCAGCGTATGCCGGTGGATATACCTTCCTGCCGTTAAGGGCGACACGGAGCGATAGGCAACTCTGGGTGCGTACAAAGCAGACAGATTGTTGCGGTTGCAGACCAAACGCAACCTTTTTTTGCTCAAGCGATTGAACGTCGCAACAATCTCCGATATGGTCACACTCCGCTCGGCAGCGATGATACGGACTTGCACAAGCTCGCTCCCCGCCCGCAAGGACTGCGAAGAATCGATGAAGTCGCGCGCCGCATCGTCTATGAATAAGTAGTCTCGTGCCGTGTCCATGGGCACGAAAATTTCAACGGGCTGATGCCGGAGAGCGCACCGAGCGATATGGGACATCAAACCCTGTCGTTTGCCCTGCGCCTGTCCGGGGCCGTAAAGTGTGGAAAATCGGGCGATCAGAACACGGGCCAGACTACGCACAGACGCAAAGGCCTCCAACAAGCTCTCCTGCGCGAGCTTGGCGGCGGCATAGTCGTTGACCACCGCGACCCGCGTTGCCTCAGTGATCTCGAAATCTTGGCTACCCGCGTACAGTGCGCCAGCAGAACTGGCAAAGGCAAACACCCCTGGCACGCCATACGCCGGCAGGTGCTGAGCCAAAGATGAAAGCAAGCCCTGCAGCGCTGCGGTCTCGCAGTCCAAGTCTGCCCGGCTGCTGCCCATAGAGCCCACGCCGGCCGCCCAGAAGATATACCAATCGTCGCCAGGCCTGAGTTTTCCCAGGAACTCCAGAGTTGCCGCCTCGAACTGCGTGTAAACGTGCGCCGGATTTGTCCAGTCGAATGACTCCCGGTAACGGTAGACCTCAGCGCCGTCGCGCTGCAACGCCCGGGTCACGGCAGCGCCCAGCATCCCTCCCGCTCCGATAACCCAGACGCGCTTCACTCAACGCAACCTGCTGCTGCGGGACCCGATGACATACAGAGGCTTGCCCATGGCAATCCCCATGGAAACCGCCAAGTATTCGGCGATCATGCCGAGGGAAACCAAAATACAGCCCGAGAAGAACGAGACTACGATCACCAAGGACGCCCAGCCTTGGACATGGACCTTGCCGGTCATTTTTTCATACAAGGCATAGGCCCCGATAAGCAACGCGACGGCCACCGAGAAAAAACCCAGAAGGGTGATGAGACGTAAGGGGCGTGTACCCGCCGTCAGCATCATGGTCCAAAAATGAGCCACAAGCCTGCTGTACGTATAGCCGGATGCGCGCCCTACCTCCTCGCGCACATGGACAGGACATCGACCGACTCGTCCGGCGATCCAGAGCAAGCCCACATCGAGGTACACGCCATGCCCGCAATAAGCGGCCAGGCTGCGCGCGATCTCCCCCTGCACGATGCGATAGCTGTGGAAATACGCGACAGCGTCGTGCCCCATCATCAGGCGTCCGATCCGCTTGGACAGCCTGCTGGTGAGGTTACGAATCAATCCGTGCGGCGGCTTGTTCGCGGGCTGCGCGTAAACGACCTGTAGATCTTGGCCCAGCGCGCAATCCAGCAAACGGCCGAAATCGGCCGGATCGTGCTGCCCGTCTTCGTCCATCGTGATGATCCAACCGCCCGTGGCGGAGCTCATGCCTGCCAGCGTAGCGGCATGTTGCCCAAAGTTTTTTGTCAACCAAACTGGTTTAACTTGCGGATATTTCTCAGCCAGTCGGCGGATCGCGAGATCGGAGCGGTCAGGCCCGCAATCGTGAACCAGCAGCACCTCGGAGACGACAAAGTACCGCCCCTCGCTGCTGGTCGTTGTCTCGAAATGGCGGGAGATCTCGACGACAAGCGCCTCGATGGACTTTTCACCCTGGTACACAGGGATCACTATGGAAATATTTTGTAATGTCATGGAAAGCTAATGATACGACCCATCTGATTCCGCTCAGAGAGGGTCCGCATAAGCCAATGTCGTCAGGGTTGAGTGAGTGAAACTGCAGATATGAAAGAGATGCGCCTTGTTTGTAGCGGATTCGAGCAAGTTCCACCGAGGGCCTAAAAAGGCTTAAATCACACCAAATATCCCCTGAAACTCATTGAAAACGCACTTGATATTTCGGCGCATGAACTTTTTGCCTGCAACGCTCGCCACAGCTGGGGTACCCCAACTTGCTTAAGTCCCTTAATATTTTTTCCTATAAACATAAGAAAAGTCGTGAACGGCTCTTATAACATCGATGAAATTCAAGCCCACCGCATCCAAATACCATTTAATATTTGGATAGCGTGGCCTATTCTCCTCCTCCACCATCTTCAGAGCTTCAGCACGAGTTAAATCTCCCTCGCGGATCTGATTGCTTCGGAAGGTATCATGTTCGGTAAAGCCCGCAACAGTGTAATAAATGTAGTTGTAAAACGCGGCGGTACCATCCCCTATACGCCATGTCGTCGTTGTATCTGGCGCCCTCTCCCAATCATACTGGGCCAGTGTCTGGTCTATCTGCTTCTCGTCCCAGCGCCAGTAATCGAAAATATGATAGTAGTCAGTCTTCTTCGTAAAGCTGCGGAAATACTCGCCCGACAGCGTATCCCACAAGGAACTATTGAAGTAACCCGGACTCTGCAACATAGCACCTAAACGTAAAAACTGGTAACGCAGTTGCTTCATTACACCGTGCGAATAGACACGCTTTTCCTCGAAATCGGGTGGCACCCCTAAAAAACCCGCCTTGAAGTGAGTCACCTCGAGCGGGTTGATGCCCCACAGATTTAGACTGATGCCAGTCTGCTTTTTGATGGTCTCGATATGACGGAAGAAATGCTTGTCTCCCGCCGTCAGAATGCTGATCATCCCAAGGTGCGGGGACTTGAGCCACGCACCCAGGTTCTTGGCGATGTATTCACGCTTCTTGGTGATGTCATCTGCAACGATGATGTTTTCAACGCCTAACTCGGCACTCATACGGCTGATGTTGCGGCGCCCCAGATCTGTAACCATGCCCCAGTCGTAGGTGTAGGTAATTGGCTTCATTTTTAGCTCTTTGACGATCAAATGCAGGCCGTAGCAGCTGTCACGTCCGCCTGAGAAAGGCACCAGACAATCATTACCCTCTTTACGACGATAGGACTCAACCAGCTTAAAAAGCTCCTCCCTCGGTCGCGGTTTGTTTCGCGGCTTGTAGTGACGACAGTAGTTGCACACACCATTCGTATCGAAATTGATGAAAGGCATGCCTTCGGTTAGCAGGCATTTGGTACAACGACGACCCTCATACTTCCGATAACTGAGCAATTTTTCCTCTTCTGCGGCCCCAGAAAGAGACAAAGCTGGGATCAGGTCCGTCTTGCGCTCACTCCGATCGGAGATCTCTAGTCCTAAATGTGAAAACGGGATGTCTACGAAGACGGCGTCTCGGACCTGAGTAATATCTTCACAGCCAATGATCGTGAGGGGATATCTCTCTGAAGCAAAGAATGTTGTATCGCCCTTGCGCGCAAGATACAGACTACCGTTGTTAGAAAATAGGCAAAGCTTGCCCAGACGAGGCAGGATGAGTGCGCAGGCCACGACTCCGCGACATAAGCCCAAAATATGCTGAGGTAGTTGTGCGAGTTCCCCCCCCTTCTCCAAGTGTGCTTCGGCGATACCCGCGATGATTTCAGTGTCTATCTGCAGAGTGCGTCTTTTGTCAATCTCATCCCAGAGGGAATGGTCATTCACAACAATACCGTTGTGCAATACAGCCAAGCTACCACGCACCACGGGTTGGTTGTCGCCCAGACCATTGGTGATCAGTCGGCTGTGGCCCAACACAAGATGACTAGATTGCGGCTCGACCTCCTTGAGCAAGCGAGCGATTGAATAGTCGGCACGATAAATACGGTAGCAATCGTTGGCTAAGGTCACCAACCCACTGGCGTCACGTCCTCTCTGTTGCGAGTGATGAACTAATACACTTAAATCATCCCTGCTAACTGCCGCAGAGGAAATGATTCCAAATACTCCACACATACAATTAAATCTTACTTAATACAGAGTTATAGGCAGCCTGAAGCGAAGCCTCCTGGGCCTCCCAACTCAAGGCATAAATAGATTTTTTTTCATACTTAAAAGTTAATCCCTCAATCCCTTTGATGGCCGACACGATTGATTCAACATCAATATTGCATGTCTCACCCAAATTATAATCTTGAATAATTTTCTTCATATCCGGAAAATCAGAGGCCAGAACCGGAATCCCTGAAAAAGCATACTCAAAAAGTTTATTTGGTAAGCAATAATAATCACTCAAAGAAACATTTTCTATCATGCATAAGCCATAATCAGCCGTACTCGCCAAGGAAACCACATGCTCATGTGGCACCGGAGGATGATAATGAATATTATTTTTTTTCACCGAATAGTCTTCGATCAATTGCACTTCAGAACCATACCCAATAAATACAATATGAGATTTCACTCCAGGCGAACAAAAAGAATCCAATAAGACTTGAACCCCCCTACCCGGCATCAGCAGCCCAAGATAAATGAATATCTTACAATCATCTGGTATATTGAAACTCTGCCGCAATGGTTTGATCCCGTCGACAGAATCAGTAGATTCTCCAATAGAAGATATGAACGGAGAATTAAGCACTAAAGTGCTTGCTTTATCACCTAATTTTTCTCTGTACCAGTCTATTATGGATGGGCTGACAGTTATGAAATGATCTATGAATGGCCAGGAAAATTTTTCAACGAAAATTGTCAGCCAAGAACCAATTCGACCTTGATGGTTCCTTTTTGACTCCAATTCATGCGCATCGTAAACTATTTTCGCAGAAAAAAGTAACTTTAGAATAAGGCCTACCAATAACATCGGGGCATCATGGCAATGAACCACCTTTGGCCTAATTTTTTTACCGTAGCAACAAGCGACGATCAACATTTCGATCGCCACAAAGAGGTGCCTTATAAATTTAGGTTGGATTGCTGCACGCCTACCAAATAATTCGTGTGTACAAATTCTAGCCACCAGCTGTTCTGATGCAGCACCTGATTCGTTGTTTTTAAAGCCAATACCAAATACACAAACTCCATGAATTTTTGAAACGGAATCAATTTCCTTCAAAATTCTATTGTCTGACAAAATGTCTGTATGCGTGCAATGTAGTATGTTAATCATATTATCTCATCAATCTACCAAGCACGTCTTCCATCTGTAATAGTTAATCCAGCGCCAAGCTAGCCAAGAAAACTTACTTCGACCCGAAATCACGTCGTCGAACTGTGCCAACAAAGCCTCTCGACGCAAAAAGGGGATATGCATATCCTCACTCAACCAAGCGCGTGCCTCAGCAGCAATAGAAACTAGCCATTCCTTTTCAGGGGGTTCAAATCCTATTTTGTCTTTACGAGAAAGTATCTCATCCGGCACTATACCGCGCATAGCTTCTCTGAAAACGTGTTTAGTTTCCCCAGTATCAGATACGAGATAACGCTCGGGTAGCGACAACGCAAGCTCTGCCTGCTCAATGGTGAGAAAGGGTACTCGGCTCTCAATGGCGAAACGCATTGAGTTTCGATCTCCGTACCGCAACAAACTTGGTAGACCCTGTCTTGTAAGCATGTTCAACATTTGCGCGGCCATCCGCCGCCCGCTCGCATTCGATTCGGACCTAAATCGTTCAACC